>HHCFC01400__coassemble_1761_pt1 | contig 16679 bp, 16 predicted proteins | sample HHCFC01400__metabat2_high_PE_014 | metagenome-assembled genome bin HHCFC01400
GAAGCTCGTCGGGCTCATAACCCGAAGGTCGTAGGTTCAAATCCTACTCCCGCAACTTCATAAAACTTTATAGTTTTATTGAAAATGCCCAGATAGCTCAGTTGGTAGAGCAGAGGACTGAAAATCCTCGTGTCGCTGGTTCGATTCCGGCTCTGGGCATGCTGTTTATGCAAAAGTAAAATGGGTACATATGTTCTCACGACTTTTGCTTACAAAATAAACAGATGGGATATTAGCTCAGTCGGTAGAGCACTTGACTTTTAATCAAGTTGTCCGGGGTTCGAATCCCCGATGTCTCATAAAGAAGCACTGGTTTTAGAAACCGGTGCTTTTCTTTTATTCCCGCGGGCAGTGAGCCAAGCGGATGCGCTAGCGCGTCCATTTGGCGAACGCCGCGAGGGTCAAATACCCCGATGCTTGCATCGCTGCTTGCTTGATACCCCGATGTAAGCATACGGGGTATTTGATTATAGGATTGTGAGAGCAGCAAAGCAGCGAAACAATCCGAAAAATCCTTTAGACACTTTTAAACATCATAGGAAGGTCATTTACTGAGACTAAGAGTTTGGAAAAAGTTTTATGAATAATGCAAATGGTATTTTATTTGTAGTTTTGCCGGAGAGCAGGGAGAAGATTCCTGTTCAGATTAATCGGAAAAGAATGAAAAACTGCCGCTTAAAGGTCCATGCAGACGGAAGTGTATCTTGTTCTGTACCGTACAGAATTTCACAGTCATGGCTGGCAGAATTTCTGGAGGCCAGGGCAGGATGGATTGAAAGGAAAAAGGAAGAAATTAGACTGCAGGATCCTTCAGACACAATAGAAAAAATGCCTGAAATCAGAGACGGGAACACGGTTTGGTTTCTGGGAGAGGAATTAAGACTGTCTGTGAATCAGGGAACAGCAAACAAGATATACCGGGATGGTGAGGTGCTTTTTATTTACTTTAAAGAACCAGGCCAGCAGGAAAAGCTTCAGGTATTTTTTGAAAGATGGTGGCGTGAGGAAGGAATTAAAATTCTCCAGGAAAGAATCCAGACCTGGTATTGTGTAATAGAAAAATACGGGATTCCAAGTCCGAAGATTTTTCTTCGGAAAATGAAATCCCTGTGGGGAAGCTGCAGCGTAACCAAAAACAAAGTTACTTTTAATTTTTATTTATTAAAATCCAGTATTGACTGTATTGATTACGTGGTGCTCCATGAGCTGGTTCATTTTATTTACCCTAATCACAGCAAAGATTTTTATGCTTTCCTGGAAAGCTATATGCCTGACTGGAGAGAACGTAAAATGGAACTGAATAGAAGCTCCTATTGATTAATCTTGGAACATGGGGGTGGAGAGGTAGCGGTCTCCATTATCCGGCAGGATAACCACGATGGTTTTGCCGGTATTTTCAGGCCTTTTTGCAAGGCTGATGGCGGCATATACGGTTGCGCCGGCAGAGATTCCTGTAAGCAGTCCTTCGCTGCGTGCAATTTCTTTTCCTATCTGGAAAGCATCCTCATTTTTAACGGAAATGATCTCATCAAGAATTTCCTTGTTGAGAATTTCCGGTACAAAGCCGGCTCCGATTCCCTGGATTTTGTGAGGACCGGATGCGCCGCCAGACAGTACGGGGGAATCGGCAGGCTCCACAGCCACGATTTTGACCTGCGGATTTTTTTCCTTCAAAAAAGATCCGGTTCCCGTGATGGTTCCGCCGGTTCCTACACCGGCCACAAAAATATCGATCTCGCCCTGGGTATCTTCCCAGATTTCAGGACCTGTAGTTTCATAATGGATCTTTGGGTTAGCGGGATTTACAAACTGACCGGCAATCCATGCTCCCGGTATTTTTTCCGCCAGCTCTTCCGCTTTTTTGATTGCCCCGCTCATACCCTGAGCCCCCTCGGAAAGGATTACCTGGGCGCCATACGCTTTCATCATATTTTGCCGTTCCAGGCTCATGGTGTCAGGCATGATAATCATCAGCTTGTATCCTCTGGCGGCTGCCACACAGGCCAGGCCAATGCCTGTGTTTCCGCTGGTAGGTTCTATAATAACGCTGCCTTCTTTGAGGATTCCCTTTTTCTCGGCATCCAGTATCATAGAGAGAGCAGCTCTGTCTTTTATGCTGCCGGCGGGATTCATTCCCTCCACTTTGGCAAGAAGCTTTGCAGAAGTTTCGTATTTTCTTTCAAGTGCGGTCAGTTCCAACAGGGGAGTGTGACCGATCAGCTCTGTTACAGATTTATAGTAAGCCATTCTTACACCTCTTCTTTCTTATGATGTGGTCTTAAAAGCGAAGCACACTTTTGTTCTACAGATATTTTTATTATACCCCGCTTTTATCAGAAGAACAAGGAAACGTGCGGGAAAATGATTGTTCCAGATCTTCTATAATATCTTCAATGTGTTCTGTTCCTATGGACAGACGAATGGTATTTCTATAAATTCCCTGTTCCTGCAGTTCTTCATCTGTAAGCTGGGCGTGGGTGGTGCTGGCGGGATGAATAACCAGCGATTTTACATCGGCTACATTGGCCAGGAGTGAAAAAAGCTCCAGATGGTCGATAAATCTTTTTGCCTCATTTTCTCCCCCCTGAATCTGGAAAGTAAAAATAGAGCCGCCGCCCCTTGGAAAGTATTTTTTATACAAAAGATGATCTGGGTGATCCGAAAGGCCGGGGTGATTTACTTTTACTACTCTGGGATGACGTGAAAGATATTCCGCTGCTTTCAGAGCATTTTCTGCGTGACGCTGGAGCCGAAGAGAAAGTGTCTCAAGCCCCTGCAGGAGAAGAAAGGCGTGAAAGGGAGAAATCGCAGCTCCTGTGTCCCTGAGCAAAGTGGCACGTATCTTTGTGACAAAAGCAGCCGAACCGGCGGCATCTGTAAAGCTAACGCCATGATAGCTGGGATTGGGTTCCGTCAGGGAGGGAAATTTTCCGCTGCCTTTCCAGTCAAACTTTCCGCTTTCAATGATGACGCCTCCCAGGGCGGTGCCATGTCCTCCAATGAATTTTGTGGCAGAGTGTACCACAATGTCTGCTCCATGCTCTATGGGACGAAGGAAATAAGGAGTGGCAAAAGTATTGTCTACAATCAGAGGAATTTTATTTTTGTGAGCCACTGAGGCCACCGCCTCCAGATCGATTACGTTAGAATTTGGATTACCCAGGGATTCTATAAACACTGCCTTTGTATTTTCACGGATGGCACTGGCAAAATTCAGCGGATTTTCTGGGTCTACAAAGGTAGTTTCAATCCCGTAGTCCTGGAGTGTGTGAGCCAGCAGATTATATGTACCGCCGTAAATAGTATTTGCTGCTACAATGTGATCGCCGCACCGGGCCACGTTCTGGATGGCGTAGGCGATAGCTGCGGCGCCGGAAGCAACCGCAAGAGCTGCGCTGCCTCCCTCCAGGGCACAGATTCTTTTCTCAAAAATTTCCTGTGTTGGGTTGGTCAGGCGTCCGTAAATATTTCCTGCGTCGGAAAGGTTAAAACGTGCTGCGGCATGGTCGCAGTTATCGAAGACGTAAGAGGTCGTCTGGTAAATGGGAACAGCTCTGGCACCAGTGGCGGGATCTGGATTTTCCTGTCCTACATGAAGCTGAAGAGTTTCAAAACGATATTTTTTCATGGGTAGCCTCCTCTGGCCCTTTCTTTTTGAATAAGGGTTTTGAGTATCTTATCACTTAAATCCTACTATGTCAATAGGAGAAATAGGAGAATTATCTCCCGCAGACTGACTGACATCTCCCATCAAAAGATCCTGAAGGCTTATTGAATCTAGATACTGATTCACCAGCAGATTAAGTTCTCTCCACATGGGAAGAGTCAGGCAGGAATCCGCCCTGGCGCAAGTGTTTCTTTCGCATTTAAGGCAGGCTACGGGAGCCAAAATTCCTTCTGTAGTGCGAAGAATTTCTCCTATAGTATATTTTTCTGGCTCCCGGGAGAGGCGGTAGCCTCCGCCCTTTCCCATTCTGCTTATCACCAGACCGGCTTTATTCAGCAGTGAGATTACGGCCTCCAGATATTTTACGGAAATTTCCTGGCGCAGGGCTATTTCTTTTAGGGATACGCATTCTTTCTCTTTATGCTGGGCCAGATCCAGCATAATGCGCAGAGCATAACGGCCTTTGGTGGATATCATCATAATATTCCTCCTGAATAAGATTTGGATCGAAATTATATTCCTGAATTCCTATATTAGCATAGGGAGTTAAAAGCGTAAAGGAGAAAGAAAAATTAAAAAATCTCAGAAAAGTACTGTAAAAAAGTGGTGTAAGAAAGAGCTGACGAAAGAAGCGCACTGATATAATGAAGCCAGATTACAAAATATGGCCTTACGATTTGGTCACGCAGAAAGATTGCGGAATACAAAAAAGCAGATCACAGCAGTTTTTAATATGGAGGCATAGCGTTATGAGGATTAAAAGATATTGGAAAAAAATTGCGGTACTTGTTATGACAACGGCTTTTTTACTTCAGGGACAGGCGGTTCTGGCTGCTGAGACGGAGACCGTGACAGAAACTGTTGAAGTAAAAGAAACAAAGGCAGCACCGCAGACAGAGGCGCCGAAACAGTCAGAAGCGCCGCAGACAGAGGCGCCGAAACAGTCAGAAGCGCCGCAGACAGAGGCACCGAAACAGACGGAGGCGCCGCAGACAGAGGCACCGCAGACGGAAGCGCCGCAGACAGAGGCGCCCCAGACAGAGGCACCGCAGACGGAAGCGCCCCAAACAGAGGCACCGCAGACAGAAGCGCCGCAGACAGAGGCACCGCAGACAGAAGCGCCCCAGACAGAAGCGCCGCAGACAGAGGCACCGCAGACAGAAGCGCCCCAGACAGAAGCGCCCCAGACAGAGGCACCGCAGACAGAAGCGCCCCAGACAGAGGCACTGCAGACAGAAGCACCTCAGACAGAGGCAGTGGAGACGGAAGCGATTCAGACAGAGGCAGAAGAGACGGAAGCGATTCAGACAGAGGCAGTAGAGACAGAAACAGAATCTGAGGAAGAATCCGAGACAGAGAGTGAAAAAGAAGAATCCTATAAGACGGATTTTCGATTTGAAAACGGCGAAATAATCATTGTGGCAAAGGCAACAAAGGATGCGAAGCTTCCTGAGAATACGGAAATGCAGGTTAAGAAGCTGGAAGTTGGAAGCGCAAAGTATGAGGAAGCAAAGAGAGCCACGGAAGCGAAGATGAATGCCAGTGAAGATGCAGAGTATATTTTCTATGATGTGACCTTCGTATCTGATGGAAAAGAGCTGGATCCGGCGGAAGGGACGGTTGTAATCCAGGTTGAGTTTAAGACCGTTCAGGTTGACGCAGACGCACAGCAGCAGAGTGTTCTCCAGATCGAAGATACTGGTTCCGGGAAAGTGGCAAAGGATGTAACTGCAGCAGCGGCAGAAGGAACCAACATGAGTTCAGTGAAATTTTCTTTTTAGGATATGATTACAAAAAGAAAGTGCCCTTAAGGCACTTTCTTTTTGCTGTAAAAGCTCATGAAAAATATTTCTTCCGGATCTCTTCCACAGGCATGTCAAGTCCAGTCCAGAAATGAAAGGCAGCTTCTCCCTGATATAAAAGCATGTACATTCCGTTTCCTGTAGGGCAGCCTCTCTGGGAGGCATCTTTTAAAAGCCGTGTCTGTCTGGGATTGTATATGATATCCGAGACAAAAAGATCTGAGTGAAGCCAGGAAGGATTTTGAATTGGAGTCTGTTCCGAATCAGGAGCCATTCCCACTGAGGTGGCATTTGTGAGCAGACTGCTGTTGGCAAGGCACTCCTGCAGGCGGTCTTCCTCATCGTAGGAGAGCACATCTGCTTTGCAGGCGGTATGGTCATTGATGGTATTGGCCAGACGCAGGGCATTCTCCCAGGAACGTCCCTTTCTGTTTACGATATGAAGAACAGAGACTCCGTCCAGCGCCGCCTGTATGGCGATGGAGGAAGCAGCGCCGCCAGCGCCCAGGAGAGTCATTTCGATTCCCTGTACAGGGCGGTTAAAATCCTGTAAAGAACGGATGTAACCGACTCCGTCTGTATTGTGTCCGATAAGCCGGCCGTTTTCGTTTTTTACGGTATTGACTGCGCCGATCATCCGGGCAGCAGGTGTAAGGTCATCCAGAAACGGCAGGATACGTTCTTTATCGGGCATGGTCAAATTAAAGCCAAATACATTCATCTCCTTTAAGGATTGGACAAGTGTTCCAAGGTCTGCTTCCTTGGTGTCAAAGCAAAGATAGACCAGGTCTAAGCCCAGCAGGCGAAAGGTTTCATTATACATCATAGGGGAAATGCTGTGAGAAACGGGTGTTCCCAGCAGACAACCCAGCCGTGTGCGGCCCGTGATATTATATTCCATTCTTTATCCCTCCGTAATGTTAAAATCTCTGTATGTGATACGATACCATAAAGAGGAAAAGCAGGCAAGCCTTGCAATCCCCCTTTTGATGTGATACCCTTGGTCTGTTACTATTCACAGCCGATTCAAGCTTCCGCACAGAGACGGCGTGCTCGCACGTAAGGCACTGTGCGGGAGCTTGAATCAGGACTGTGAAGCAGTCACCTTGGTCTGATTATGAAAGATTCAGGATAAGGAAAGGAAGAGAATTTTGGATAAAAAGAACTATACGATAAGGGTCAGAGATCTGGTTTTAGGAGACGGGATTCCCAAAATATGCGTCCCGCTTACGGGAAGAAACCGGCAGGAGCTTGCAGAGCAGATCGAACAGGTCAGAGAGTGTCCTCATGATCTGGTTGAATGGAGAGCGGACTATTATGAGGGGGAAAGACAGGAGATCCTTCAGGAGCTGTCCCGGATCAGAGAGGCGCTGGGAAAAGATACGCCGATTATCTTTACCTTCCGCACCAAGGAAGAGGGAGGCGAGAGGGAGATTACACCTGAGGAATACCGGAAGCTGAATTTGGCGGCGGGAGCAGAGGAAAAGGCGGATCTCATTGATCTGGAATATAACCGGGGAGAGAAGATGATCCGGGAGATCATCCAGGGCGTAAAGGAAAAGGGAACCATGGCTCTTTGCTCTTATCACAATTTTAAAAGTACGCCCCAGGCAGAGAAGATGGTGAAGATTATGGAAAAAATGCAGCAGCTTGGAGCTGACGTGGTCAAGCTGGCTGTGATGCCTGAAAGCTCCAGAGACGTACTGGCACTGATGGAGGCTTCCCTGGAGATGTTCGAGAACAAAGGCAAGTGTCCTTTTATCACAATGTCTATGGCAAAGGCAGGTGTGATCACAAGGCTGGCAGGGGCTTTAACCGGATCGGCTGTCACCTTCGCCGCGGCGGCCCAGGCATCCGCCCCAGGCCAGGTATCTGCCTGGAAGATGCCGGAGATATTGGAGCTTATGCAGTAAAAAAGATGCCGGCAGCTTATTGTGCGCTGTTTTCGGGCCGGATTTATACAGTCGAAATCTGTCGATAAAAAATCACAAAACCATACATCAATTTGACAAAAACAACACCCTCCGTAGAGTATACTGTACGTATGCTGCATCTGCGGGGGTGTTTTGTGTTTCTGGAATTTTACATTGACCAGTTCTTTCTGGAACAGTTTTTAACAGGATACCTCCTGCTGGCGCTTACGGCCCGTCTGGTACGTGCCCAGGTATCCAGGCTCCGCCTGGGGGCAGGCAGCCTGCTTAATGCGGCTGTCATGTGCTGTCTTGTGTGCAGCGGGCATCTGGACTTATATCCCCTCAGTATGGCGCTGATGGGGACTGCAGCTTTTTATCAGAGAAGCTGGAGAAAGTACCTGTTCCATATGATTTCGTTTGTTTTTGTGACTTTTTGTTTTGCCGGAGTATTTGAAGGGATCTTGGCAATTCTCAGACCATCTCTGACAGCGGGGATCGCATTGGCGGCTGTATCTCTCCGCTGGATGATGCGGTACCTGTGGAAGAAGAAACTGGAATGCAGCCAGATGGCTACTGTAAGGCTGCAATGGCAGCAGAACACGGCCACTCTCAAAGGCATGGTAGATACGGGCAATCATCTAAAAGAACCTCTGACCGGAAAGCCGGTCAGTATTATTGATGAAAAAAGCGCCAGAAAGCTTTTGGGGGAAAACTGGGAGGAAAGGAAAGGTTTCTTTTTGATTCCTTACCACAGTATAGGAACGGAGAAGGGATGGATGAAGGGAGTCACCATTGACCGAATGAGAATTGAATTTGCCTCGGACAGCCACGAAATTCTTCATCCGGTGTTTGCCATCAGCAGCAGCCCGGTGAATCTGGGAGGCGTATATCAGGTGATTCTTCATCCGGAGCATGCAGCAGCGGCGGGAGGATTGTAGAGAAAAGGAGAGAATGGCATGATTGTAAAGATAACGGTACCCCAGCGTTTTCAGCTAAAAATGGCGGCAGGTTTCGGGGACGTCTTATTTCGCAGGCCCAATGACGCCCACTATATCGGAGGGACAGAGGTGCTTCCACCGCCTTTGGAGCCGGAGCAGGAGAAAGAGCTGCTGGGTATGTTTGGGAAAGAGGGGGACGGGAAAGCCAGAAGTCTCCTGATTGAACATAATCTGCGCCTGGTGGTTTACATAGCAAAGAAATTTGACAACACAGGGGTGGGAGTGGAGGATTTGATTTCCATCGGAACCATCGGACTGATAAAAGCAATCAATACATTTAATCCTGATAAAAAGATTAAGCTGGCCACCTATGCTTCCAGATGCATTGAAAATGAAATTCTTATGTATCTCAGGAGAAACAGCAAAACAAAAATGGAGGTTTCTATAGATGAGCCTCTCAATGTGGACTGGGACGGCAATGAGCTTCTGCTCTCTGATGTGCTGGGTACCGATGAGGATGTGATCTACAAGGATATGGAGACGGAGGCAGAGCACAGCCTTCTTCAAAGAGCTATAGAGCGTCTTTCGGAACGGGAGAGGACGATTGTGCAGCTTCGCTTTGGAATCAATACTGCGGATGGGGAAGAGAAGACACAGAAGGAGGTGGCAGACCTTCTGGGGATCTCTCAGTCCTATATTTCCAGGCTGGAGAAGCGGATTATAAAACGGCTGAGAAGGGAAATTGTAAGGTTTGAGTGAAATCGGCTTGACAAACCTTCTGCGGTTTCATAAAATGATTAAGATATTAAAAATTCAGGCATTGAAGGAGAATAGTAGTCCCCAGGCGCTTTTCAGAGAGAAACCGGGAGGTGGAAGGTTTCAGGCAGCAGGGATGAACCCGCTTTGGAGCCTCCGCAGAAGATGCGGCGTATTCCGGCGTTAACGGACAAGAGTGAACAGGCAGCTGTTAATCAGGGTGGTACCGCCGGAATTCCGGTCCCTACGGGGAGCGGGGTTCCGGCTTTTTTGTTGTAGAGGAACGAAGTTTCTCCACAACAAAAAAACATAGAAAGCCCATTAATGCGCAGCTCGCAGAGAGGAAAACACTTTGCCTATATAAAAAGGCGTCGCCTGTCAAGGAAGGAGATCAAAAATGGCAAAAGAAAAGAAATTGGTAGAATCCATCACGTCCATGGAGGAAGATTTCGCCCAGTGGTATACGGATGTGGTGAAAAAGGCAGAACTGATTGATTACACAAGCGTAAAAGGATGTATGGTAATTAAGCCGGCGGGATACGCTCTGTGGGAAAATATTCAGCATGAGCTGGACAAGCGGTTTAAAGAGACAGGAGTGGAGAACGTATACCTGCCTCTGTTTATTCCTGAGAGCCTTCTCCAGAAGGAAAAGGATCATGTGGAGGGATTTGCCCCGGAGGTTGCCTGGGTAACTCACGGAGGTCTTGAGCCGCTTCAGGAGCGTCTCTGCGTCCGCCCTACTTCGGAAACCCTTTTCTGTGACTTTTACGCAAATGATATACATTCATACAGGGATCTTCCCAAAGTGTACAATCAGTGGTGCTCAGTGGTGCGCTGGGAGAAGACTACCAGACCCTTCTTGAGATCCCGGGAGTTTTTATGGCAGGAGGGGCACACCGCCCACGCCACGGCCCAGGAGGCAGAAGAGCGCACCATCCAGATGCTGAATTTATATGCAGATTTCTGTGAGGAAGTGCTGGCTATACCGGTGATTCGGGGCAAGAAGACAGACAAGGAGAAATTCGCTGGAGCGGAGGCCACCTATACTATCGAGGCCTTAATGCACGACGGGAAGGCCCTGCAGAGCGGTACCAGCCATAATTTCGGCGATGGCTTTGCCAAGGCTTTTGAGATCCAGTATGCAGATAAAGACAACACTCTGAAGTATGTTCATCAGACTTCCTGGGGCATGAGCACCCGTATTATCGGAGGACTGATCATGGTACACGGTGATGACAGCGGTCTCGTCCTGCCCCCCAGAATCGCTCCGGTGCAGGCAGTGGTAATCCCCGTGCGCCAGAAAGCGGAGGGCGTGATGGAGAAGGCCCAGGAGATCCGCTCAGCCCTGATCCAGGCAGGCATCCGGGCAAAACTGGATGATACGGATAAGAGTCCGGGATGGAAATTCTCCGAACAGGAGATGAGGGGAATTCCGGTGCGGATCGAGATGGGGCCCAAGGATCTGGAAGCAGGACAGGCTGTGGTAGTCAGAAGAGACAACAGAGAGAAGACAGTGGTTCAGATTCAGGAGATCGCCGGGAAAGTCCAGGAGATTCTGGATACTATGCAGAAGGATATGCTGGAAAGGGCCAGGGCGCACAGGGACAGCCATACGTATACAGCGGTGACAAAAGAGGAATTCAAAAAGACGGCGGACGAAAAGCCTGGTTTTATCAAGGCTATGTGGTGCGGATGCCGGGAATGTGAAGAGGCAGTGAAGGAAGAGATCGGAGTGACCACAAGATGTATGCCCTTTAATCAGGAAAAACTTTCCGATACCTGTGTTTTCTGTGGAAAACCTGCAAAAACTCTTGTATATTGGGGAAAAGCATATTGAGAATCTTACAAAATTCTTGACAAAACAGGAAGAAGTGAGTACTATTAACGGAAAGAGGAATGCTTATAAAAAAGCAGTTCCCCGAATAAAAATACAGGAGGGTGTTAATTATGAAAAAGTTTACGAAATTTGTCGCAACCGCATGTGTGGCAGCACTGGCACTTTCTGCGATCCCTGTATCCGCAGAAGAGACAGGAACTTTTAAGATCGGCGGCATCGGACCGATCACCGGAAGCACCGCTGTTTATGGACAGGCAGTTATGAATGCTGCACAGCTTGCAGTAGATGAGATCAATGCCGAGGGCGGCATTCAGTTTGAGCTGAACTTCCAGGATGACGAGAATGACCAGGAGACAGCAATTAACGCTTACAACACGCTGAAGGACTGGGGAATGCAGGTTCTGTTGGGAACCGTTACCTCCGCTCCCTGTATCGCAGTAGGCGCTGAGAGTGTAAACGACAATATTTTCCAGCTTACACCGTCAGGCTCCGCGGTAGAGTGTGTTCAGTATGAGAATGCATTCCGTGTATGCTTCTCTGACCCGAACCAGGGTACAGCATCCGCTCAGTATATCGGAGAGCACGAGCTGGCTACAAAGGTAGCTGTGATCTATGACAGCTCTGACGTATATTCATCAGGTATCTATGAGAATTTTGCAGCAGAGGCTCCCAATCAGGGGATTGAGATCGTGGCAGCAGAGGCCTTTACCGCAGACAGCAGAACAGACTTCTCCGTTCAGCTTCAGAAGGCAAAGGATTCCGGCGCAGAACTGATTTTCCTGCCGATCTACTATACAGAGGCATCTCTGATCCTGACCCAGGCGAGCAGCATGGGAATTGAAGCAAACTTCTTCGGATGTGACGGACTGGACGGAATCCTGGCAGTAGAAGGATTTGACACTGCCCTGGCAGAAGGCGTTATGCTTCTGACTCCTTTCGCAGCAGATGCTGAGGACGAGCAGACTCAGGCTTTCGTATCCGCTTATGAAGAAGCATACGGCGGTACGCCCAACCAGTTTGCGGCAGACGCATACGATGGAGTTTACGCTATTAAGGCAGCAATCGAGCAGGCCGGCGTGACAGCGGATATGTCCGCATCTGATATCTGCGATGCCCTGAAGGTTGCCATGACAGAGATCACCATCGATGGTCTTACCGGAGCAGGCATGACCTGGACGGCAGACGGCGAGCCGAACAAGGAGCCCAGAGCCGTACAGATCACAGACGGCGCTTATAAGGCAATGTAGTACTTACCCACAAAGGTGATGGGGCTGCTGCAAATCCCCGGCGGGATTTTGCAGCAGCTTTCTTTATTTAATGGGAAACTTCGTTCCCTATTAAAACACAGAAATAAAGAAAGTTTTTTGGGCGGGACCCCCATAATTGGGGATAAAAATGTTCTGCGGGATGATTTCTTTATCGGATACACAATAAAAAGGCCTGTTTTTTGCTAAGTTTCGTCATAATTTGGCTTGATAAAGCGTGAAAGGCTATGGTACTATAGTAAAGCAGGTTTTCAGGCCTATCTGGCTTTGAACCGTGATAGTTTATGAACGATGCGAGGTGTGTTATGAGTTTTTTATCTTACTTATTTAATGGCATCAGCCTTGGCAGCGTCTATGCCATTATAGCCTTAGGCTATACCATGGTATATGGAATTGCCAAAATGCTGAATTTTGCCCACGGAGATGTAATCATGATCGGGGCTTACGTAACGCTTACGGCTATGACATCTTTGACCATGCCTACGATCCCGGCTCTTCTTCTGGCCATCGTGGTATGTACGGTGCTGGGCGTGGTGATTGAGAGAGTGGCTTACCGTCCTCTGAGGAATGCGGCATCGCCTTTGGCAGTTCTGATTACGGCTATCGGCGTCAGCTACCTGCTTCAGAATATTGCCCTTCTTGTGTTTGGGGCAAACACAAAGTCATTCCCGTCGGTGGTACAGTTTCCGGCGCTGTCTCTGGCAGGAGGGAAGCTTGTGATTTCCTCTCTGACTCTGGTGACTATTTTTGCCTGCATCGTAATTATGATAGGGCTTACCCTGTTTATCAAAAAGACGAAGGCTGGCCAGGCAATGCTGGCTGTGTCAGAGGATAAAGGGGCGGCCCAGCTTATGGGAATCAATGTAAACGGAACCATTGCCCTGACCTTTGCCATCGGTTCAGCCCTGGCAGCTATCGCAGGCGTACTTCTGTGTTCCGCTTACCCTTCTCTGACTCCCTATACGGGATCTATGCCTGGCATCAAGGCTTTCGTGGCGGCTGTATTCGGAGGGATCGGTTCTATTCCGGGAGCCATGATCGGAGGAATTCTTCTGGGAGTGATAGAGATTTTCGGAAGAGCGTATATTTCTTCCCAGATGGCGGACGCTATCGTATTCGCAGTGCTGATTGTGGTGCTGCTGGTGAAGCCTGCGGGACTTTTGGGAAAGAAGATTCAGGAGAAAGTGTAGGTGACGGAAAATGGAAAAGAAAAGATGGAATAAAACAGCGAGAAATAACGCCGTTACCTATGGAATTGTCATTGTTTTCTGGCTGGCGATGACTCTTTGGCGTCAGAGCGGGAATCTTTCCAGCCTGATGCAGGGTCTGTTGGTACCGGTATGTATCTATGCCATTATGGCTGTGTCCCTGAACCTTACAGTGGGGATTCTGGGCGAGCTGAGTCTGGGCCACGCCGGCTTTATGTGCGTGGGAGCCTTTGCCAGCGCATTTTTTACCCAGTGCATGACGGAAGCCATTCCTTTTGTGCCTCTGCGTTTTGCCCTGGCTATTATAATTGCCGCTGTCTTTGCCGCTATATTCGGTGTTCTCATCGGAATTCCCGTGCTTCGGCTTCAAGGTGATTATCTGGCCATCGTGACGCTGGCATTCGGCGAGATCATTAAGAACTTTGTGAATATTCTTTATATAGGAAAGGACAGCCGCGGACTTCACTTTTCTATAAAGGACACCATGTCTCTGGGACTTGAAGAGGGGGGAAAAGTAATTGTAAAGGGCCCCCAGGGGATCACTGGTACTTCCAGAGACGCTACCTTCACGATTGGAATTATCCTTCTGCTGATTACTCTGTTTATCATTCTCAGACTGGTTCAGTCTAGAGATGGGCGGGCTATTAAGGCGATCCGTGACAATCAGATTGCGGCGGAATCCGTAGGTATTAATATTACGAAATATAAACTGATGGCTTTTACCATCTCTGCGGCTTTGGCAGGGGTGGCAGGAGCTCTCTATTCCCATAATCTGTCTTCCCTGACAGCCACCTCACAGAATTTCGGCTACAATATGTCCATTATGATTTTGGTGTACGTAGTTCTGGGCGGCATCGGAAGCATCCGGGGCTCTATGATTGCGGCGGCTATTCTGACCGTTCTGCCGGAGCTGCTGCGGGGACTGAGCGATTACCGTATGCTGATCTATGCGGTGATTCTGATTGTGGCCATGCTGCTGAACTGGGCGCCGGCGGCTCTTGCTTTCCGGGAGAAGTATTCCCTCAGGCGGCTTTTGGGAAAGAATAAAGCAAAGGGGGTAGAGTGACCATGGCATTATTAGAGGTAAAGAATCTTGGGATCTCCTTTGGAGGCCTCCGGGCTGTAAATGGATTTGATATTATGATTGAGAAAGGTCAGCTCTACGGTCTCATCGGCCCTAACGGCGCTGGCAAGACTACTGTTTTTAACCTCCTTACAGGGGTATACAAGCCGGATACGGGAAGCGTTGTTCTGGACGGAAAAGAGATCACGGGAAAGAAGACCATTGAGATCAGCAAGGCGGGGATCGCCAGAACCTTTCAGAACATCCGCCTGTTTAAGGATATGTCCGTGCTGGACAACGTAAAAGCTGGACTGCACAATAAGCATTCCTACTCGTTTGTCTCCGGGCTTTTTCATCTGCCCTCCTACCATGCGGTGGAAAAGCAGATGACGGAGCAGGCTATGGAGCTTCTGAAGGTCTTTGAACTGGAGGAGGAGGCGGAGACTCTGGCAGCCAATCTTCCCTATGGAAAGCAGAGAAAGCTGGAGATCGCCAGGGCCATGGCTACAGAGCCCAAGCTTCTGCTTTTGGATGAACCGGCTGCGGGAATGAATCCCAATGAGACAAAAACCCTCATGGAGATGATAGAATTCGTCCGGGAACATTTTCAGATGACGATTCTTTTGATTGAACATGATATGAAGCTGGTTTCCGGTATCTGCGAAGCGCTGACGGTACTGAATTTCGGGGAGGTTCTCGCACAGGGCCAGACAGCTACAGTCCTGAACAATCCCCAGGTAATCACGGCATATCTTGGAGAATAGGAGGCAGAAACGGATGGCAATGCTTGAGATAAAAGACCTGGAGGTCTACTACGGTATGATCCAGGCGATCAAAGGAGTATCTTTCCAGGTAAATGAAGGGGAGATCATTGCGCTGATCGGGGCCAACGGCGCCGGCAAGACAACGATTCTGCATACCATTACCGGATTGATCTCTCCTAAAAAGGGAAGTGTGATCTTCCAGGGAAAGGATATCACAAAAGTACCAGCCCATAAAATCGTAAGTCTTGGAATGGCCCACGTTCCGGAGGGAAGAAGAGTTTTTGCTCAGCTATCTGTATATCAGAATCTGAAGCTGGGCGCTTACACCCGCAGCGACAAGAGCGGAATCGAGGAGACGCTGAAGGAAGTTTATAAAAGATTTCCCCGTCTGGAGGAGCGCAAAAACCAGATCGCCGGTACCTTAAGCGGCGGCGAGCAGCAGATGCTGGCTATGGGCAGGGCCCTGATGTCCCGGCCAAAGATTATTCTTATGGATGAGCCTTCTATGGGGCTTTCTCCCATCCTCGTAAATGAGATTTTTGATATTATCCAGAGCGTGAGCGCAGCGGGAACCACAGTCCTTCTGGTAGAGCAGAACGCCAAGAAAGCTCTGTCCATCGCTGACCGGGCGTATGTACTGGAGACAGGAAACATCGTGATGTCCGGCGAGGCGGCGGTTCTCATGGACGACGACTCAATCAGAAAAGCTTATCTGGGCGAATAAACAGAGAGGGGTGCGGTGAGAAATGGAGAATGTTGTAATTACAATCGCCAGACATTTCGGAAGCGGCGGAAAGACCATTGGAGAGATGCTGGCCAAGGATCTGGGAATACATTGCTACAATCGTGAAATTATCCGTATGGCCTCAGAGGACAGCGGAATCAGCGAGATTCTTTTTAACCGGGCGGATGAGAGAGTGAAGAGATCCTTCCTCTTCGGCAAGGCTCATCCCGAGTACAAGGGCAAAGTGATTCCGCCTGAAAGCGACGGATTTGTCAGCGACAAGAATCTTTTTAATTATCAGGCGAAGATTATCCGGGAGCTGGCCGAGAGAGAATCCTGTGTGATCATCGGACGGGCGGCTGACTATGTGCTGAAGGATTACGATAATGTAGTGCGTGTCTACGTCCATGCTTCCAAAGAATACTGTATTCAGCAGACCATAGAGCGCAGGGCGTATGTGGGAAAGGACGTAGAACGGTTTATCGCCAAGACAGACAAATACCGCAGCGACTATTACCGGTATTACACCGGGCGGGAATGGACGGATGCGAGAAACTATGACCTCTGCCTGAACAGCGAGTGCCTGGGCTTCGACAAATGTGTGGAGGCTGTGAAGGCGTATATTAAAGTGCGTTTCGGCGGGCTGCCTCAGGGAGAGAAAGAGTGAGTGAGAAAATCTCCGCAGACAAAAGAAAAATGTGAATATAAGACGGGGTGTGTTTCATGCGGCACCCCGTCTTTT
>HHCFC01400__coassemble_1773_pt1 | contig 16334 bp, 11 predicted proteins | sample HHCFC01400__metabat2_high_PE_014 | metagenome-assembled genome bin HHCFC01400
TTCTTCTTATGGCCAGATATTATAAATTTTTTATCAATCAAACTTGGGGAAAAAAGGAGAACTATGACCTATGCCTGAATACCTCCCGGATAACGGATCTGAAGGAGTTTGTATCTGGATTGGAAAAGCTGATCCTGGAATATGGGAAAAGACCGTAAAGGATTCAAAAAAATATTAAAAATATGAGGTTTTGGAAAGCTAAATATTGAAAATTTTGAAAAACATAAAATTCTTGACCGTGAATGGGAACTATGTTATGATGAATTCGTAATATTTGTGTGCTTTCATTGCTGGCGGATTTACAAGCGGATAGATACCTTGCAGTGAAAGGACGGGAGAGTGCCGACCGTCTGGGCAGTATTTGTGAGAGCAGATACTGCCCTTTTGATTTTTGGAGGACTCAAAAAAGTAACCGTAAAAGAGATTTTCAGATTGTAAAGAGGGGGAAGAGGATGAGCAGGCTAAGTATTATCACACAAAATAAGGCTCAGACAACGGTTGAAGAACTCTATAAGGATCTGGAACGGCGTATCAGCGCAAGTCCTCCCGGTCTCTGCCCGGTGGATCTTGCCGCTTCTTTCTTAAAGATGTGCCACGCCCAGTCCTGCGGAAAGTGTGTTCCATGCCGAATCGGCCTGGGGCAGCTTGAGAAGCTTATGGAGGATGTGTTAGACGGGGAGGCCTGTCTAGAATCTATTGATTTAATTGAAAAAACAGCGAAAAATATTTCCCGTTCAGCGGACTGTGCCATCGGCTATGAGGCGGCTAGGATGGTGCTGAAGGGGATCAGAGGCTTCAGGGATGATTTTGAAGAACATATTTTAAGAGGGAGATGCAGGCTGGAGCTGAACCAGCCGGTGCCCTGTGTTTCCCAATGCCCGGCTGGTGTGGATATACCTGGGTACATCGCATTGGTTGCGGAAGGGCGGTATCAGGATGCAGTGCGCCTGATTCGCAAGGATAATCCGCTGCCGGCAGTCTGTGGGCTGATCTGTGAGCATCCATGTGAGGTGCGCTGCCGGAGAACCATGATGGATGATCCGGTGAACATCCGGGGGCTTAAGAGATTTGCGGTGGATCATGCGGGCCAGGTGCCGCATCCCGTTCCAGCTCCTTCTACAGGGAAGAAAGTGGCTGTGATTGGCGGAGGGCCCGGCGGAATCAGTGCGGCATACTATCTTACTCTCATGGGACATCAGGTGACGATTTTTGAGCAGAGAATGCATCTGGGCGGTATGCTCCGCTACGGCATTCCTAATTACCGCCTGCCCAGAAAAGAGCTGGATCAGGAGATCCGGCAGATTATAGATCTGGGGATTCAGGTAAAGACAGGAGTTACAGTAGGAGAAAATCCCAGCATCAGGGATTTGCGGGAAGAGTATGATGCAGTGTATATTGCCATTGGCGCTCACACAGATCGGAAAATCGGCATAGAAGGAGAAGATGCTCAGGGCGTGATTTCCGCAGTAGAGATGCTTCGAGGCATCGGAGACGGGGAGATGCCTGATTATACAGGAAAAGAGATCGTTGTGATCGGCGGGGGAAATGTGGCCATGGATGTGGCCCGTTCAGCCATCCGTCTGGGAGCGAAGCGTCTTCGTATCGCTTACCGCCGCCGCGCAGTGGATATGACGGCCATGCCGGAAGAAGTGGAAGGAGCTGTCCAGGAGGGATGTGAACTGTTGGATTTGCACGCTCCGCTGAGGATTGAGAAGGATGCAGAAGGGAAGGTGGCTGCGCTGTGGGTGAAGCCGCAGATTATAGGACCGGTGAAAAATGGACGTCCCGTTCCGGTAGATTCCCTCCAGGCGCCTGTGCGCCTTTCCTGCGATATGGTTATTGTGGCTGTGGGACAGGGAATAGAGTCAAAAGCCTTTGAACAGCAGGGCATTCCCGTAAAGAGAGGCGTTATCGACGCCTTGAGCTGGAGCGGCATTAATACAAAGGATCTGACCGGGATTTTTGCAGGGGGTGACTGCGTGACAGGACCCGCCACGGTGATCCGCGCCATTGCGGCAGGAAAAGTGGCGGCAGCCAATATAGACGAATATCTTGGATACCGCCATGTGATATCTTCAGATGTGGAAATACCGGAAGTGCGTCTGAATGACAGAAAGAGCTGTGCAAGAGTAAATATGAAAGAAAGACAGCCCCAGGAGCGGGCAGGAGATTTTGAAATGATAGAATGCGGCCTTACCTGTGAAGAGGCAAAGCAGGAAGCTATGAGATGTCTGCGATGCGATCACTTTGGATTCGGTGTCCTGAAAGGAGGCAGAGTAGAAAAATGGTAAATGTGACGATAAATGGAAAGGCGATACAAGTAAAAGAAGGAACCAGGATTCTGGATGCGGCTGCTCAGGCTGGATTTCCCATTTTTACTCTCTGTTATCTCAAGGATATTAATGAAATTGGAGCCTGCCGGATCTGTGTGGTAGAGATAGAGGGGTATGCGAAGCTGGTTACGGCCTGTAATAATATAGTAGTGGAGGGGATGGTGATTCACACCAACAGCCCTAAGGTGAGAGAGAGCCGCAGAAACAACGTGGAGCTGATTCTCTCCCAACATGACTGTCAGTGCGCCACTTGTGTGCGCAGCGGAAACTGCAAGCTGCAGAAAATCGCCAATGATCTGGGGATTCTGGAGATATCGTTTAAGAGGGAGCTCCCCAAAGCCCAATGGCCCATGGATTTTCCGCTGATCAGAGATGCGAAGAAATGTATAAAATGTATGCGCTGTATTCAGATCTGTGATAAAGTGCAGAGCCTGAATGTCTGGGATGTGGCAGGCACGGGAGCCAGAGCCACAGTGGATGTGTCAGGAAACCGCAGGATTAAAGAGGCGGACTGCGCTCTCTGCGGCCAGTGTATCACACACTGCCCGGTAGGGGCTCTCCGGGAGAGAGATGATGTGTGGAAAGCCTTTGATGCCCTGGCAGACCCTGAAAAAATCACCGTGGTGCAGATAGCACCTGCCGTTCGAGCTGCCTGGGGAGAGAGTTTGGGGCTTTCCAGAGAGCATGCTACCGTAAAACGTCTGGCGGCAGCTTTAAGGAAGATTGGCTTTGATTATATTTTCGACACTACCTTCAGCGCGGATCTGACGATTATGGAAGAAGCCAGCGAATTTTTGGAAAAGATAAAAGAGCCGGGGAATGCGGAGTTTCCCATGTTCACTTCCTGCTGCCCCGGGTGGGTGCGCTTTATTAAGTCCCAGTATCCGGACATGGCAGGGCTGCTGTCTTCAGCCAAGTCTCCCCAGCAGATGTTCGGGGCTATTGCCAAGTCTTACTATGCCAAGCTCCTAAAGGTGGATCCTTCCAGAATATACTCTGTTTCTGTTATGCCCTGCGTAGCGAAGAAGCATGAGTGTGACTTGCCTGTAATGAATGATGCGGGAGCGGGACAGGACGTGGATCTGGTCTTGACGACGAGAGAGGTTGACCGTCTGATACGGGCGGAAAATATAAATCTCAAAGAGCTGGAGGAAGAGGAATTGGATATGCCGCTGGGCGTGGGTACTGGAGCTGGCGTGATTTTCGGTGCCACAGGCGGCGTGATGGAGGCGGCCCTGCGGACTGCTTACTATTTTGTGACCGGAAGAAACCCGGAGCCGGATTCCTTTAAGAAGGTAAGGGGCATGGGCGGATGGAAGGAAGCTGAGTTTAATCTGGGCGGCCAGAATCTGAAAGTGGCTGTGGCCAGCGGCCTGGGGAATACCAGGAAGCTGATGAAAGCCATACGCAAGGGGGAAGTCAGCTATCATTTCGTAGAGATTATGGCCTGTCCCGGCGGATGTGCCGGCGGAGGCGGTCAGCCGATCCGGGACGGGGAAGAGCTGGCTGAAGAAAGATGTGAAGTCCTCTATGGGCTGGATAAGCAGAGCCATCTCCGTTTCTCCCATGAAAATCCTTCCATAAAGAGATGCTATGAGGACTATTTGGGGGAACCCTTGTCACATCTGGCGCATAAGCTTTTGCACACGGATCATTCGGTATGGAAGATGCCGCAGGAAGAGACCAGGTCAGAAAACAGTTGACGCTTCAGACGTCATATGGTATAGTTATAGGCGTGTAAACGATATTGCCGTATCAAGTGCAGAGATTTTTATACTGAATCGAAAATCTCTGGAGAGGGAATCAGGTGAGAGACCTGAGCGATCCGGTCACTGTAAACAGGGAGCGAGACTTCACAAAACCATTGCATACCCGTTTGTGAGAAGGGGAAGTCAAGTGATGATCTGTGAGCCAGGAAACCTGCTTGGTATGAGAGAAGATGCTTCCGTGTAAAGCAGGACACTCCAAGTTTTCTGAAGCTGTGAAGAAGAGTGTATAAGGTTCAGAGGACAGCTTTTCTGTCAGGGTAGGCAGAGGGCGTTTTATCAGGATGGAATGTTATCTCGAGGCAACAAAATCTACACAAACATACCTCCTTGTACATGACTGACGGTTCCGCAACGCCGAAGGTCATGACATGCGTACAGATAACGTTCCGCAAGCTGGTCTGTACGGTCAGGCACAGGATTCGGCCAATCCGCAAAAGCCGAGTGCTGTGCCTTTTTTTATTCTGCAGCTCCATTTTTCTGTCAGCACATAACACTTTGTCATAAAGGGACAGCCCCCTGCATATATTTTCAGTAGTATATGCAGGGGGTCTTTTATGGAAAAGTTTGATTTATACAAGGACATTCAGGCAAGAACCGGAGGGGAGATTTACGTAGGGGTGGTAGGTCCAGTGAGAACTGGAAAATCCACCTTCCTTCGGAAATTCATGGAGCTTCTTGTGCTGCCGGAGTTGGAGGATCAGGCCAGGAGAGTGGCTACAGACGAAATGCCTGCCAGTGCTTCGGGGAGGATGGTGACCACTGTAGAACCGAAGTTTATTCCCCGTGAAGCGGTTCAGGTACAAGTGGGGGATGGAACCGTAATGAAAGTACGGCTGGCCGACTGCGTAGGCTTTATGGTGCCTGGAGCAGAGGGAACCGAAGAGAACCATGTGCCCCGCATGGTAAAGACACCCTGGCAGGAACAGCCGGTTCCTTTCCAGGAGGCTGCAAGAATTGGCACCAGGAAAATTATTACAGATCACGCCACGGTGGGAATCGTTATGACCACAGATGGAAGCTTTGGAGAAATTCCCAGGGAGAACTTCCTGGAGGCAGAGAAGGAAGCCATAACAGAACTGCAGAGGCTTGGAAAGCCCTTTATTGTGATTGTAAATTCTGCCAGACCCTACGGAGAAGCGGCAAAGCAGGCGGCTGAGTATATTGCCCAGACGTATAAAGCAGGCTGCATGATTCAGAACTGTGAGCAGATGGGGAAGAACGACTTGTTTGCAGTTTTTGAACAGTTCCTTTATGAATTCCCTCTTACAAAAGTAGTTTTCCAGATTCCCAAATGGGTAGAGACCTTGGACTTTTCACACTGGCTGAAACAGGATCTTTTCCGCTGTGTCAAAGAAGCTCTGGAGAGTGTCAGGACTCTGCGGGATCTTACGCAGGAACAGATGAATCTGGAAAGTCAGTATGTAAAAAAGACAAAGCTTGAGAATATGGATCTGGCAAGCGGGAATGCGGAATTTTCCCTGCAGATCCAGGAACCTCTCTATTATCAGATACTCAGCGAGATGACAGGGACAGAGATAAACAGTGAGTATCAGCTCATTTCCATTGTGAAGGAGCTCTCAGGACTTAAGAAGGAATATGAGGCGGTAGCCCAGGCAGTATCATCTGTGCGTCAGAGCGGCTATGGAGTGATTATGCCGGAGAAGGAGGAGATTGCCATGGAGCCCCCGGTGATTATCCGGCAGGGAAACAGATATGGTGTAAAGATCAAGGCTACTTCCCCTTCTATTCATTTGATACGGGCTGAGATTGAGACGGAGATTGCGCCTATTGTGGGGAGCGAAAGCCAGGCCCAGGATCTGATTGCCTATATGAAAGAGAGCGGAGGGGATCAGGAGGGGGCTTGGAATACATTGATCTTTGGGAAATCCATTGAGCAGATGGTGGATGATGGGATACGGACGAAGCTGGCAGCCATAGGAGGAAGCTCCAGGACACGATGAAACGGATCGTAAACGAATCCAGGGGGAAAATTATCTGCATTATTATATGAGACTGCAAAGTGCGCAGGAAATCCTCAGGCATTCTCTGATATTCCGGGATGGGAGAAGCGCAAGGTCATATATTAAAGGCTTGTGTGAAAAAAATGTGACCTTTTGTTTGACAAAAATTAATATGTAGCTTATAATATATGAATAAAATATTACATGATCTTTAAGAAACAAATGTGATGATAAAAATCACAAAGGAGAGGTATCTTATGAGACACGGTATTTTGGGAAAGAAAAAGTTTCTCGTTGGGGGAATTTTATTTATTCTGCTGATCTTGTCCATGACGGTGCAGGCTGAGGCGGCCTGGAAGAAAAATTCCAACGGCACGTATTCCTATTACAGCAATGGCAAGAAAGTAAAGAGCAAGTGGATCGGCGACGACTATTATGTGAATGCCAAGGGAGTGCGTCACACCGGATGGCTCCAAAAGGGCGGGAAATGGTACTATTTCAGTAAATCCGGCAAGCTGGTAAAGAGCAAATGGATCAAATCTCAGGGGAAAATGTACTATGCCGGGTCAAATGGAGCGCTGTTTACGAATGGACGGAAAAAAGTAGGGAAATATTACTATGCCTTTAGCAAACGTGGAGTGAAGCTTACAGGTAAGCGTACATACGGCGGGAAAACATATTACTTTGGCAATAAGACGGGACGTATGCTCACGAAGCAGTGGGTAAAGATCGACAAAAAATACTATTATTTCGGCAGCGACGGCGTTATGGCCAAAAGCTCCTGGATCGGACGTTATTATGTGAACAGCAAGGGACAGCGTGTCACAAATACCTGGAAGAGCAGCCGGTATCTGGGAAGCAACGGCAAGGCTGTTGTAGGCCTGAAGAAGATTGGGAAATACTACTATTATTTTGATAAAGAAACGTACAAAAAAGTCACAAATACCACGCTCAAGGTAAACGGAACCACCTATAAGTTTGACAGCTCCGGGAAGGGCAAGGCTGTTTCCAAGATCCCTGCCGCTTCAGTTAAGGTGGAATCCACCTACTATTCAGATCCGGATGTGGATGATGAAACCCTGCTGGCGGCTATTATCTACTGCGAGTCCGGGAACCAGAGTTATACCGGTCAGGTGGCTGTGGGAATGGTAATTATGAACCGGGTCAGAAGCTCCCTTTTCCCGTCGACTCTGCGGGAAGTGATTTACCAGAAGACACAGTTTGAGCCTACCAGGAATGGCAGCATGACTCGGGCGCTGAAGAGTTCTTCCCTGGTGACTGCCAGCTGCAAGAAAGCAGCGAAGACTGTTTTGGCAAAATATAAATCTCTGGGCAAAAATTCAAAGGTTTATCTGAAGATCGGCGGGAAAAATGTAAATTTCTCTTCCTATCTGTTCTTTATGACAAAGCCGGCATACAAAAGGCTGGGATTGTCTTCCGCTTATAAGACGATCGGAGACCATGTATTTTTTAAGACCTGGAAGTAAAAAACTCCTTTTGCGCAGCAAAACTTTAAATAAAGCCTGCGAAGGTTGTACAGGAAAGGATAGAATCGAACGTGTGATTGATTTTATCCTTTTTTTGTGCTAGAATGCTTCTGATATACTGAAGAAATCAAGGGTGAAAGCATGATAGCATATATGACAGGCACAGTAGCGGCTGTAACGGACTCGCAGCTTATTTTAGAAGTAAACCAGATCGGGTATCAGATCTATATCACATCCAGGGAAGTTCCGGCCCTGCCGGGAAAAGGAGAGACCGTCAAAATATACACGTACCTGAATGTGAAGGAGGACGGCTTACAACTGTTTGGCTTCCAGTCAGAGGACGATTTGGAGGTCTTTAAGCTGCTGATCGGCGTAAACGGCATCGGCCCCAAGGCGGCTCTTGGGATTCTTTCTGTACTGGAGGCGGGGGAACTGCGCCTGGCGGTACTGGCAGGGGACGCTAAAACCATTGCAAGGGCACCGGGAGTGGGAAACAAGACGGCCCAAAAACTGATTTTGGAGTTAAAAGACAAGTTTGATCTCCAGGATACCTTCGAGAGACAATTCCAGAATGCGGCTGCGGGAGGACAGAAGGCTTCGTCGGGAGCTGCGGCGGAGGCGGTGGAGGCCCTGACGGCTCTGGGCTATTCGGCCTCCGATGCATTGCGGGCAGTGAAGAAGGCGGAGACTGCAGAGGATATGGATACAGAGACGATTTTGAAGCTGGCGCTTAAGCAGATGGCGTTTTTATAAGGAGAGGCCATGGCAAAGAGAATGATTACCACAGATGCCACAGAGGAAGATATCCGGATTGAACCGGGGCTGCGGCCGCAGCTTTTCTCTGAGTATATCGGACAGGAAAAAACGAAAAATACATTAAAGATATTTATTGAGGCGGCCAGACAGAGAAAGGATTCATTGGATCATGTCTTGTTTTACGGTCCGCCGGGCCTGGGAAAGACCACACTGGCCTGCATTATTGCCAATGAGATGGGGGTAAATATAAAAATTACCTCAGGCCCGGCCATTGAAAAGCCGGGAGAGATGGCGGCGGTTCTCAATAATCTTCAGGAGGGAGACATTCTCTTCGTAGACGAGATACACCGGCTGAACCGGCAGGTGGAGGAAGTGCTTTATCCGGCCATGGAAGATTTTGCCATAGATATTATGATTGGGAAGGGGGCTTCCGCCCGTTCGGTTCGCCTGGATCTTCCCAAGTTTACCTTGATTGGCGCCACTACAAGGGCAGGGCTTCTTACGGCTCCTCTTCGTGACCGTTTCGGCGTGGTTTCCCATTTGGAGTTTTATTCAGAAAGAGAGCTGCAGACGATTCTCATACGCTCTGCCAAAGTTCTGGGAGTAGAGATCGAACAGAGAGGGGCATTGGAGATAGCCAGGAGATCCCGTGGAACCCCACGGCTGGCCAACCGCATGCTGAAGCGTGTCCGGGATTATGCCCAGGTTCGCTATGAGGGGAAGATTACCGCTCAGATTGCCTCTGAGGCTCTGGATCTGCTGGAGGTAGACCGGCATGGCCTGGATGCCACGGACCGGGTTCTGCTGCTGACGGTCATTGACAAATTTTCCGGCGGCCCAGTGGGTCTGGATACCCTTGCGGCGGCCATCGGGGAAGATTCCGGAACCATAGAAGATGTGTACGAGCCTTTCCTTATTAAAAATGGGTTCCTGAACCGTACTCCCAAGGGGCGTGTAGCTACAGAGCTGGCCTATGAACATCTGGGAAGAAGGAAATAACGGTTGTATTTCCAATAATTTTGTTTATAATAGAAACAAGGGGCTTAAAGGAAAAAGGGAAAGGAAGGGCATTTTATGTCGTCCAAAAATAAAACACAGGTGATCATTGCTGGAAAAATCTATACGCTGAGCGGTTATGAGAGCGAAGATTATCTTCAGAAGGTGGCTACATATCTGAATGGTAAGATGGATGAGTTCAGAAGTATGGAAGGATATCACAGGCTTTCCCCGGAGATGAAAGGGATTCTGCTGAATCTGAATATTGCGGATGATTACTTTAAAGTAAAGAAGAAAGTAGAAGAGCTGGAAGAAGAGCTGTCCCAGAAAGACAGGGAAATGTACGATCTGAAGCATGAGCTGATTACCGCACAGATTCAGTTTGAGAATGCGGAGAAAGAGATGCAGCTTCTGAAGGATCAGGAGGCGGAGCTTCAGAAGGAGAACATCCGTCTGGAGACGCAGTTAAAAAGCCACAGCAAGCGGTAAAGGCTGACTGCAAATATTTACGTGTGCTTTTGGGAAAAGCATATGGAGATATCTGCAGTTTTTTTACTATAAAAGCCAGTCTCAATGGGCAGGCAGACTGCGTGCTGGCACGCAAGGCTGCATGAACATTTGAGACGCTAACCCGTATGAGCAAGGAACACGGTAGTGCGGATTGCGAATACGGGTAGGGCGCTAGATTTTGGGAGTGCGGCTCCCACAATGTAATTCTCTGTAAAAAATCAACAAATGCATGAAAGAGAGGGGGATAAGGCAATATGGCAGAGTTGCTGGCTCCGGCTGGTTCTTTTGAAAGCTTGACAGCGGCAGTAAATGCAGGAGCGGATGCCGTGTATATGGGCGGACTCCTTTTCGGCGCCCGGGCATATGCCAAAAATCCGGATCAGGAGCAGTTGATTCAGGGGATTGATTACTGCCATCTTCATGGGAGAAAGTTTTATCTCACAGTGAATACGCTGCTGAAGGAAAACGAAATCCGGGACAAACTGTATGAGTTTCTGGCCCCCTTTTACGAAGCGGGGCTGGACGGGGTGATTATCCAGGATCCGGGAGTGCTTGCAGCTATAGGGGAATGGTTCCCGGATCTGCCGCTTCACGCCAGCACACAGATGTCTGTGACTTCTGCAAAAGGCGCTGAATTTTTAAAATCTCAGGGAGTCACAAGAATTGTACCGGCCCGGGAGCTGTCTTTGGATGAGGTGAAAGACATGATTCAGAAAACAGGGCTGGAGGTGGAGACCTTTGTACATGGAGCTATGTGCTTTGCCTATTCGGGACGCTGTCTTTTCAGCAGCCTTCTGGGAGGACGCAGCGGGAACCGGGGCCGTTGTGCTCAACCTTGCCGTCTGCCGTATTCCATATGCGGAGATGATATTTCTGGAAAGCGCGGACATCTTTTATCTCTGAAAGATATGTGCGCCCTTGAATTTCTGCCGCAGCTTGTAAAGGCGGGGATCGCTTCCTTTAAAATAGAAGGAAGAATGAAAGGGCCGGAATACACGGCAGGTGTGGTAAGCATATACCGGAAGTACCTGGATTTATGCGGCCAGGGAACAGAAAATATCTGTGTCAGTGAAGAAGACCAGAGGATTCTTCTGGATCTCTACAACCGGGGGGGATTTTCCAGAGGGTATTATGAAGGGAAAACCGGCCTGTCCATGATGGCTATGGAGCGTCCGAACCATTACGGAACCAGGGCGGCCCAGCTTCTTCAGGAGAAGAGCAAAAGAGAAAGAAATGCTGCCTCGAAAGGCAGATGCAGGGCAAAAGCTCTGGAACCGCTTTTCCGGGGAGATGTGCTGGAGCTAAGAGGGGCTTCCAAAGATAAGCTGCAGGAATTTACTCTGGGAAAAGATATAAGAGAAGGAGAGATTTTCCAAACTCCCTTTTCGCCCCAGATAAGAAATGAGGAATATCTGTACCGGACGAAATGTCAGGTTTTGAAAGATGAGATCTGGAAAAAATTCTGTAAGGATCAAATCAAAGAAAAAATTAAGGGTGAGTTAAGAATTCTGCCCGACTCGCCTGTTATACTAAATCTAAGCTTTAACCAGTGGCAGGTAAGGGAAGAGGGCGGATATCCCCAGGAGGCACAAAATACTCCTCTCAGCGAGGAGGGTGTGAGACGTCAGTTTTTGCGGACAGGGAATACTCCTTTTGTATTTGAGAATCTGGAGATTTCTCTGGGAGACCATCTTTTTTTGCCTGTCCAGGCACAAAACGACCTGCGCCGCAGGGCATTGGAATCTCTGGAAGATAAGATCCTGGATTCGGCCAGAAGAAAGCCCTGTGTCAAGAAGGAGCTTCCAAAGAGCCAGAAGAAAACTTCCGGGACTGAACCTGCGCTGAATGTGTCTGTGTCAAGCTCAGAGCAGCTTGAAGCTGTCTTTTCCTGTATGGAAGAAGGGGACATAAAGATATCGGACGTGTATCTGGATCCGATTCTTATTCTTCAGGGAAGAGAAGGGGAAGAATATTTGCATCGGCTGATAGGGATGATGGAAAGGATTCATCAAAGAGGGGCGGGCTGCTTTCTTGTCTTCCCGCCTGTTTTCAGAAAGGGAGCAGTTTCGTTTTTTGAAAGAGCTGCCGCCCAGGGGCTTTTGGATCAGGCTGAAGGCTGCGTTGTCTTCAGTATGGATGAGCTTGGATTTCTCAGGAATATACAGTACAAAAAGGAGATTGTCTCTGACGGAGGATTGTATGCGTTTAATTCTATGGCTATGGCATTTTACAGGGAAAACGGAGTGTCCAGAATCACCCTTTCTCCTGAATTAAACGCAAAGGAGCTGGAGAAAATCGCTGGCCCCCAGTGTGAGCTTGTGATTTATGGCCATCAGCCTCTGATGGTTACAGCCCAGTGTCTGAGGAAAAATATGCGAAAGTGTTCGGGAAGGACAGGCTTTCTGGAGCTGAAGGACAGAAAGAATGTAAGCTTCCCTGTCTTGAACCGGTGCGGTGAATGCACCAATGTGATCTATAACAGCGTTCCTCTTCAGTTGGGAGGCTGCGCCAGGGAACTGCGGCGCCTGCCTGTGGCCTGTTTCCGGCTGGAATTTACAGTCGAGGGGAAAGAAGAGACGTACAGGATTCTCAGAGAGTACGGGCAGAAATCCTTTTGGAGTGAGGAGTCCAAGGGAAAAGAAGTGTATGCCGGTACAAGAGGACACTTCAAAAGGGGAGTGGAGTAAGAAGCGATGACGAATTTAATTATACAGGTTTCCAAATATCTGATTATTATCCTGATGGCACTGTATACCTTCCAGTGCTTTACCGTTTTCAGAAAACGTTCGGACGAGGATCGGGATTTCCTCTTCCTGCGGCAGAATGTCCTGATGTTTTTTCTGCATTTTGTGGCATTTACCGTTTTGTATCTGGAAATGGGAGAATTGACGGTACTGCTTTTTTACGCTGCGCAGGCAGTATATCTGGCAGCGGTGCTGATCCTGTTCACCAAGATTTACCGGAAAGCCTCCAGGCTGCTGATCAACAATATGTGCATGCTGATTACGGTTGGCTTTATTATGATTACCAGGCTTTCCTATGATCAGTCCATTAAGCAATTTCAGATCATAGCGGTTTCCACTGTGGTTGCGCTGATTATTCCGGTGCTGATCCGCAAGCTTCGCTTTATCACGAAGATGTACTGGTTCTATACTCTGGTGGGAATCGGGCTTTTGGCCCTGGTGGCCATTGCGGCCCAGTCGACGAACGGAGCTAAGCTTTCCTTCAGCTTCGGGGGGATTTCCCTGCAGCCGTCAGAGTTTGTTAAAATTATTTATGTGTTCGCCATAGCCGGACTTTTGAAAAATGCCAGGGATTTCAGAAGGGTAGCCATTGCCACAGGACTTGCAGCGATTCATGTGCTGATCCTGGTTGTATCCAAGGATCTGGGAAGCGCCGTGATTTTCTTTGTGACGTATTTGGTTGTCTTGTTTGTAGCGACCAAGAATCCCTTTTATGTGCTGGCCGGGATTCTGGCTGGATCCGGGGCGGCGGTGGGGGCCTATTTCCTGTTCTCCCACATACGAGTCCGTGTTCAGGCATGGAGAGATCCCTTTGCGGATTACCAGGTGGGAGGCTATCAGATCAGCCAGTCCTTGTTTTCCATTGCGGCGGGAAGCTGGTTTGGTACGGGGCTGTATCAGGGATCGCCGGAGGCGATTCCCTATGTGGAGCAGGATTTTATGTTTTCCGCGATTTCGGAGGAGCTGGGAAGCATTTTCGGCATCTGCCTGATCTTGGTTTGTATGAGCTGTTTTATCATGTTTGTGAATATCGCTATGCAGCTCACAAACCGTTTTTACCGTCTGGTGGCGGTGGGGCTGGGAGCCACCTACGCCACACAGGTATTTCTTACGGTAGGAGGGGGAATCAAGCTGATTCCCATGACTGGGGTGACTCTGCCGCTGGTAAGCTACGGAGGCAGTTCCGCCCTCAGTACATTGATTATGTTTTCCATTGTCCAGGGACTCTATATGCTGCAGAGAGATGAGGAAAAGAAGAATGAAAGAAAGATTTTTTACCAGGAAAACAGACCGTACCAGGAACCATACGGAGGAAGAGATGCGTACCCGCCGTACGGCCCGGGGGAAGGATACGGTCCCCAGGGATGGTCTGGAGGAGATCGACCTTATAGACGAGACGGATATGGACGGGATGGATATGGACCAGATAGATACGGACGAGACGGATATGAACCGGACGGATACGGAGAGGACGGATATGGATATGGACCGGATGAATACGGATACGGGCCGGAAGAGTACGGGCAGCCGCCCTACGAGGAAAGGACAGACCGCAGGTACTGGTAAAGCCAGCGTAAAAGTCCGTGAGGTCCGCCTTGAGAATGACACTCCTGATCCTGTGGACGGAGGCAGCCGCAATACAGAGCTGGGGATTGTCACTTACACGTTTATTTTTTTGTTTCTTCTGATGGTAGGTTATCTGGTTTATCTGAACGTATGGAAGGCGGATGACCTGAATTCCAATGCATATAATACGAAACAGGATTTCAATGAGGACCGTTATATCAGGGGCTCCATTGTCTCTGCGGACGGGCAGATATTGGCTGAGACCCAGGTGGGAGAGGATGGTACAGAGACGAGAGTTTACCCCTACGCAAATGTTTTCTCCCATGTGGTAGGATATTCCAGCAATGGAAAATCAGGGCTTGAGGCTTTGTGCAATAACGATCTCCTTTCTTCAAACACTTCTATTCTCACCCAGATTCGGGATGAGAATGAGGCTCAGAAGTCCAGGGGAGACTCTGTCGTTGTGACGCTGAACGCAAACCTTCAGGTAGCGGCATACCAGGCGTTGGGAAGTTACAATGGAGCCGTGGTAGCCATAGAACCGGATACAGGAAAAATTCTGGCCATGGTTTCCAAGCCGGATTTTGATCCCAATCACATAGAAGAGCTGTGGGACAGTCTGATTTCGGACAGCTCCAGCAGTGTCTTGCTGAATCGGGCCACTCAGGGGCTGTATCCTCCGGGATCCACCTTTAAGATTCTGACGACCCTTGCCTATATAAGACAGGAGCCTTTAAGCTACAGGAATTTTTCCTTTGACTGTACTTCACAGCTTACTCAAAATGATGTGACGATTCATTGTTATAATAATGCTGTCCACGGACAGGAGGATTTAAAAAGCGCTTTTGCCCACTCCTGCAATACTGCCTTTGCACAGATCGGTCTGGATCTGGATGCAGGGGATTTCGCCAGCCTTTGTGAAGAGTTTTTGTTTAATGATTCTCTTCCCACAGAACTGCAGCACAGTACTTCCCAGTTCGTTCTGAATGACCAGTCTTCCTATGGAGAGCAGATGACGACGGCCATCGGCCAGGGAGATACTCTGGTCACGCCTCTGCACATGGCCCTTCTGACCTCTACTGTGGCCAATGGGGGAATCATGATGCGCCCCTACCTGATTGATCATATCCAGGCATATGACGGAAACAGGGTGTCCGAGAACAGTCCCTCCAGATATCAGAGACTGATGACTGCGGAAGAAGCCCGGATTCTCACAGAGTACATGCAGGAAACGGTAAACAGCGGCACTGCCACGGCTTTGGGAGGATATGGATACAGCGTTGCGGGCAAGACAGGTTCCGCAGAGTATGTTTCCGATGGATATGAAGGAACCCACTCATGGTTTGTAGGATTTTCCAATGTAGAGGATCCGGATCTGGTAGTGGCAGTGATTGCGGAAGACGGCGGTACAGGAAGTGAGACGGCTGTGCCCATTGCCGCTCAGGTCTTCCAGGCATACTATAATTCCTGATGGAAATTCTGGCAGAAGATCCCTCCATGGATTTTGGTTGCACGTTTTCTAAAAAAGAGTTATACTGGTTTCAGTGAAAGAAAATTTTTGCCTGAAGGGTCTGGAGATGATCCGGGGTGAAAATTACAACGCGCAACAGGAGGGATTGCAATGATTGAAGCAACAAGCTGTGGCGGTGTGGTAATTTTCCGTGGAAAGATACTGGTTCTGTACAAAAGCTATCGGAATAAGTATGAGGGCTGGGTTCTGCCTAAGGGAACGGTAGAGGCCGGCGAAGATTTTAAGGAGACTGCTGCGAGAGAGGTTTTGGAAGAAACAGGCGTCAGGGCTTCCATCATTAAATACATAGGAAAAAGCCAGTACACCTTTAACGTACCGGAAGATACGGTGTCAAAGGATGTTCACTGGTATTTGATGATGGCAGACAGTTATTACAGCAAACCACAGCGCGAGGAGTACTTCATAGATTCAGGGTATTATAAGTATCACGAAGCCTATCACCTTCTTAAGTTTTCCAACGAGAAGATGATTCTTGAGAAAGCTTATAATGAATATCTGAATATGAAGAAAAACAACCTTTGGGGAAACAGGAAATACTATTAGACAGAGAACATATAATCCGAACCGTACCGTATTGGTTCGGATTATTGTCATTTACGGCGAAACGAGTCTGTGAAAGAGCGGAAACATTTTGCTGGACAGAGCGGGAAAAATGATGTAGTCTAAAGAGAAGGAGATTAA
>HHCFC01400__coassemble_1775_pt1 | contig 16305 bp, 12 predicted proteins | sample HHCFC01400__metabat2_high_PE_014 | metagenome-assembled genome bin HHCFC01400
CGGTGAAACAGACGTTTATTGTCCTTGGGATGTTATTAATTACGTGGACAGACTGCAAGTGCAAAAAACACTCCCTCCCCAGAATTACTGGATCAATACCAGCAGTAATACTGCTGTCCGCCATTTCATAGAAAAAATGGGAAATGGCATCATGAAGACAGAAATCGAAGCACTGGTTGCCGGTGAATTCGTAACAAAGGAAATACATGAGGATCTGACATATAACGAACTTTACACTACCGTGGACAATCTTTGGAGTATGCTTTACATGACAGGCTACCTTACTCAGCGAGGGATCACGAAGGATGGCAGGTATAAGCTGGTAATTCCTAATATGGAAATCCGCAGTATTTTCATTAGACAGATTATTTCTCTATTTAAAGAAGACGTGGCAAAGGACGGAGAACTATTAAAAAATTTCTGTGATGCGCTTCAGACTGGCAACGCTTCAGAAGTTCAGCGTCTCTTCCAGTCATATATGAAAAAAACGATCAGTATCCGAGATACGTTTGTCAGACGTCCCACGAAGGAAAATTTCTACCATGGTCTTCTTCTGGGTATTCTTGCCTACAAAAATAACTGGTATCTAAAATCTAACAAAGAATCTGGAAACGGCTACAGTGATATTTTTATTAAGATAGAAAACCAGGATATCGGCATTATTCTTGAAATAAAATATACAGAGAACCTTGATTTTAGCTCTGTCTGTAATGACGCTATCGCTCAAATTAATAAAAACGGCTATGTGGAAGAACTAAAAACCGAGGGATGCCATACAATTTTCAAATACGGAATTGCTTGCCATAAAAAAGAATGCGGTGTCATCGTAGATGTAGAGAATTGAAAGCAAAAACAGGGATAGCTGTGATCCATAAAAATCACAGCCATCCCTGTTTTTGTTTCTTAACCGTCTCTTCTGTTGTAAAGCTTTATCAGATTCCCCAGCAAACCGCCTGCAAGAATCAGAACATAATCTGAATCGGCATACGTGCGGAGTCAGGATCTTCGATGCCGAACTTTTCTTTGTTCAGCTTGTCAATGGCATTGGTCAGAGACATATATACTCCTGGATATACAGATCCCGGGCCGCCCTGGGCGATGCAGGGAATGAAATGTTTCATGCCATACCGCTCACATACTCTGCGCACCTCTGCCTCACATTTTTCATCTGTCCAGTCTGGGAGATCCACATCCGCATTCTCAATGCAGCCCATAAAGGAAATCTTATCTCCATATTTTTTCAGGAGGTCATCCACCTGATTCGTCTCCATGCAGCCCTGGAACACGTCTATTCCCATCTCTATCATGGAAGGAACCAACGTCGCCGCATAGCTGTCAGAGTGATGAACAATATATTCCACTCCATGGCTCTTATAATATCCGTAAATCTCTTTATACGGTTCCAGAAGGAACTCATTAAACATATTTACACTCATAAAGGTGTTGTCGTGGCCGCCCCAGTCATCATGGTGGAAAAGCATATCCGGGTGAAGATTGCTGCAGATGCCTTCTGCAAGCTTCAGCTCCCACTCTGTCAGATATTTGATCAGGTCATGCATTTCATCCTCATATTCAATATAATAGGTAAGTGCATTTACAATCTCGCACAGGTGATGGGTCTGCTCAAAAATCCCCGGCGCCACAAAGACAGCTTTAAATGCCTTGTTCGTGTCTACTGCGTCATAGCCAGCCTTGCACTGATCCCACAGTTCCTGAGGAAAATCAAGAGACGGGGCATGGACATAATCCTGCCAGTGTTCAATGTCTTTTACCACGATTTTATCTGGAGTATGTACTGGGAAAGCCCCTGGCGTTCCCTTTGGAAACGTATTCGTAACTCCCCAGGCATTTTTTACATTCTCTTCCCCTTCCTTCAGCAATGGGCTGGAAAACATAAAGGGATGGAAAAGAAGCTGAATTGCTTCATACTGATTCACAAACCGATCCGGATTGCCGCCTTTCATACATTCGATCATATTCTGCTTCGCCGTTAACATTTAAAACCCTCCTCTCATTACGCCAGTCTTAAGCAACCAGTTCTTTAGCTTTCTGTGCGCAGGATGCCGCATCCTCTGTATAGGCATCCGCTCCGATCTCATCCGCAAAATCCTGGCTGATGGGGGCGCCTCCTACCATTACTTTAATCTTATCCCGGAAGGAAGAATGGTTCAGAAGATCCACTGTCTCCTTCATGGCATTCATGGTGGTGGTCAGAAGTGCAGAACAGCAGATCAGCTTTGTATCAGGATTTTCTTCGTAAGCTTCTACAAATTTTTCCTTGGGAACATCCACACCCAGATCAATCACTTCAAATCCAGAGGACTCCAGCATCATGGCAACCAGGTTCTTTCCAATGTCATGCAAATCTCCTGATACTGTGCCAATGATAACCTTGCCGGCTGCTCCTGCCACGCCAGAAGCCAGATGTGGTTTCAGAATCTCTACGCCGTTTTTCATAGCTTTAGCTGCTACCAGCATTTCCGGCACAAAAATTTCACCGCTCTTAAACTTAACTCCCACCTCATCCATGGCCGCTATCATACCTTTGTTGAGAATCTCTGTGGGATCGCACCCTGCCTCCAGGGCCTCTGTTACTGCCGCACCGACTTTCTTTGCTTTTCCTCTCGCAACCAGATCATAAACTTCCTGAATTCCTGCCATTTTATATACCTCCCTGTGTTAATTTTATATGCAGGCAAATGAACTTTCCTGCAGAAGCCATAAGTGATTCCGCAAGCTCACTCAGGCCTTCTTTCTTCTATCACACTCTATCCGCCCTGCCGCTATTTCTTGGGCCCGAAAATTCCTTCCCGGTATGCGCTGATGTATTCCATGCAGTATTCATCCTCGCCCAAAAGCGCCTCTGTGGCATAGATTACACCCATCATATCCCGATTGGTGGGATCCAAGATCGCACTGTCCAGCCCTGCGTTCATTGCCAGAACTGTAAATCCCAGATTAATCATCTTACGCACCGGAAGATTAAAGGATATGTTGCTGACTGCCGCCGTAATGTGAATATTCGGGTAACGCTTGCGCACCGTGCTGATAACCTCTACGTTCATGGCAATCCCATCCTCTGAAGTACAGAGCATTTCCACCAGGGGATCAATATGCATTCTGGAAGGGCTGATGCCATACTCTTTAGCTTTCTCCATCACTTTATCAAAGACTTTCAGCCTGTCCATAGCGCTCTTGGGAATTCCCGTATCGTCAGACAGAAGGCAGATTACTTCCCACTTCGTATCGGCAATCAGCGGAAAGATCACATCCATCTTATCGCCCTCACCGGAGACAGAATTCACCAAGCCAGGCTTTTTGCAGTATGGAATCACTTCTGCCAGAACTTTGGCGCTGGGGCTGTCCACGGAAATGGGAAGATCCGTCGCCTCCTGAATGCAGTCGATCATCCATTTAAGAGTCTCCACTTCAACTTCTTCCGGAACAGAGGCGCAGCAGTCAATGTAAGTAGCGCCTGCTTCATCCTGCATCCGGGCACGGTTTTTAATAAATTCTGCATCACGGGCAGCGATGGCTTCCGCCACTGCCGGGATAGAGCCATTTATTTTCTCACCGATAATGATCATCTTGCTTCCTCCTTTATCCTACAAATTATTGAAAACCGTTTTTTCACTATGAGTTAATTGTATCATAGGGAAATCCATTTTTCTATTTACAGAAGTATCCGATTTTTTCTTATGCTTTTCCTACACTTTGTAGGAAGAAATGCTTGTGCTTTTTTACAGGAAAAGTTACAATGGAATCCAACATAAAATACCCTAAAGAAAGGAGTTTTTCATGCTGTTAAGCCCTAAACTGATTCAGTGGCATTTAAGCCAGCAATATTCCATACAGGCTTCTTCTCAGTTTACCAGCGAGCCTTGTCTTAAATATGCTGTCTGCCATAAAATAGAAAACGATTTTTCCGTGGGCCTGATCCATATCGCCCCGGATCCCCTTCCCGGCTTTCTGAAAAATCCTCTTCACAGTCTCATGCTTCTCACCAAGCCCCAGGATCCAAAGATGCTGGAACGCTGCCCCAATATCTGTGTAATGTCAGATACAGAGTCCACTGAGCTGATGGAATGGATCGGACGAATCTTTCAGAAATATGAAGAATGGAATCAAGCCCTATTTGAGTCCCGGATGATGAACGGTTCCATCCAAAACCTTTTGGATCTGACAAGTTCCATTATCCCGAATCCCACGGTTGTCATCGGCATGGACTTTACGATTATCGCTTCCAAGGGTACTTTCTTCAAGGATCTGCCTTCCTCTGTCCTGGGTTCCAACGAAGAGACTGCGGATTTGATCCTCTCCCTGAAGCAAGATCCCAATTATGAGGCCGCTTTCCACAGGGTAGGATATTTCTATTATTCCGGCAACGGAATCGCCGCCCCCAGTCTCTGTGTAAATATCCGCCGTTTTGACCGGACCCTCTACCGTCTCTTAATCACACAGGGAAAAGTCCCTCTGGACGATACCTTTGGTTTTGTTCTGGAATATCTGGCCCGGGTTATTTCTCATGCCCTTTCTACCAATGTTGTAGACAGCCATGATGTCCGCCATCAGTATCACCAGATCTTTCATACCATCCTGACAGACCCAAAGGCAGACTATGTAGAGGTGAGCCGACGTCTTACCGAATGCGGATGGCTTTCTTCCCAGTATTATCTCTGTATCTTCCTGAAAACAGAGCTCCTGGATTACAAAAACCTGACTCACCGGTCCATCATCAGCTATATTGAGAACATGATTCCTGCCTCCTGTGCCCTGGAACACAAAGGAAACATTGTAATCTATATCAATCTGGATCTTTGCCAATTTAGCGAATTCCAAATTGAGCAGAAGCTTGCCAGCTTTATCCGGGACAGCTTCCTGACTGCCGGCTACAGCCGGCGTATGCTGGGACATTTCAATTTTCACCGTCAATATGTCCAGGCTTCCATCTCCCTTCAGGTAGGAAGCCAGAAATTCCCGCACCGATGGATCCACCATTTTAACGACATCGCACTGACTTATCTGCTGGAGCAGACCACAAAAAAGCTTCCCGCATACATGATCTGTCACGAGAAGCTTTTAAACTTAAAATATGAGTCAGAAAACAGTTCCTCCCAACTCTACCAGACGCTGCGGTGCTATCTGGAAAACCAGCAGAATGCAAGCAGAACGGCACAGCAGCTTTTCATCCATCGAAGCACCCTTCTGTACCGTCTGGAACGGATCAGCCAGTATCTGAAAACAGATCTGTCAGATCCCAACGAACTGCTCTACCTTCTGCTCTCCTTCCGCCTTATTGAAATGGAAGAAAAGAAATAAATCCCATTATTTTTTCTTTATTCTAAAAGGTAGCAGGAGGTATATGCGATCTTCTGCGGCCCGTAATAATATTTCATGTGATTGCGGCTGCAGAGATCGCTGACCACAACTCCGAAGGCTTCCAGAGATGATATTCTCTTTTCAGGGAAGCGGCATTCCCCATCCGGTCCCGCACATGTTTTGCAGATCCTGCAGCACCCGCTTCCCAGCGGAAGAAGGGACGGATATTCTTTCCGAAGAATTTCAGCCATTTTATAGAAATGACTCCTATGATGTTCCTCCGCCTCTTTCATTCCCTCAATATCCAAACTGTCCTCCACATCTCCTACGGTCTGGACAATGATACCCTGACTGTATTTCCTTACCAGCTCCCTGCATTCTTCCAGGGTTCCGCAAAAGGGCGGACAGGCTAAATTTTTCCCGTACATACCGCAGGTATTTACTCCGCACATGTCTCTCACTTCCTGCCTCAGCTCCAGAGTGGAACAGTCAAGGAGCATGGCATAGCTAAAGCCCGTATCCAGCGCAAGCTGTCTTATTTTATCCATCTGCATAACAGTCCTCCTTTGCGTAACTCATTTCATCTACGTAGACATCCATGAAATCCGGCTCTGCGGCAAGCTCCAGAAACTCAGCATTTTTCGCCATTCTTTCAGCCCTGCCAAACTCTTCCTCAGACAGCGCCGCCAGCCTTGCCCCGGCCCCTGCAGCATTTCCCACAGGAAGGATCTTCTCCCTTAAAAGCTCCGGAAGCAGGCCAAGGCCGCATGCGCTTGCAGGATCCAGATAATTTCCAAAAGCGCCTGCCAGCACAAGGGTCTGAATATCTGAAATCCGACAGCCTCTTTTTCTGCATAGAAGCCGGATGCCGGCTGCAATGGCCGCCTTGGCCAACTGAAGCTCCCTCACATCTTTCTGGTTCAGAAATACCTCTTTTGAGAAATACCAGGGTTCCTTCATATAACCGTCCTCCTGAATCCATCCGGTCTGCAGAAGACAGTATACTGCGTCCAGAAGCCCTGAGCCGCAGATCCCTGCTGGCGCCTCTTCTCCGATCACATGAAACTCCACTTTACCGTCCTTCAGATACACATGATCAATGGCCCCCTGGCTCCCCCGCATTCCACAGGTAATCTTCGCTCCCTCGAAGGCAGGCCCTGCCGCCGTGGAGCAAACGGTATAACCGTCACAGTTTCCAAGAACCATCTCCCCGTTCGTGCCGATATCTACCAGCAGGGTCAGCTCTCTTCGCTTGTCAAACTCTGTCTCCAGCATACAGGCCGTTGTATCCGCCCCCACAAATCCGCCTATGTTGGGCAGCCAGCTTACCTCTGCATCCTTCCATACCTGGATCCCACACTCCAGGGCCCTCTGTTTCACAGACTTTGTAATCTTCGGCACATAGGGCGCCCTCACCAAGGTATCTACCGGTATTTTCAGAAAAAGGTGATGCATGCAGGTATTTCCTGCCATCACGATTTTAACGATGTCTTCCCTCTTCCTTCCGGCTTCCTCTGCAGCCTCTTTCAGAAGCTGGTCTATGGCTTCCTGAATGCATCTGCTTACGCTGTCCGGCCCATGTTCCAGTACGTAGCTGCACCGCATTACCACATCCGCCCCATATTTTCGCTGGGGATTCAAGACGCTCTTGGTACACAACAGCTCTCCGCTCTTTCCATCCATAAGATATACGACTACTGTGGTAGTTCCAAGATCCACGGCTGCAAGCACCGGTTTCCTGACCTCCCGTGGAAGAATTCCCGGACAACAGCGCACACTCCGCAAAGCCCCGCTCTTTAATATATGCGCCTGCTCCCCTTCTTTTTGGAAAGAATGCACCTGGCAGTCTTTTTCGATTTTAGTCTGGCATGCCAGAACCTCTTTGCCGTCCACCAAAGCCCGGCACTTGCCGCACTTTCCCCGGCCTCCGCAGGGAGCGTCCGCAACCATTCCCGCCGCAATCTCTGCCTGCAGAAGGGTTGTTCCCTTCTCCACCCTCAGGGTAACTCCCAGCTCCTTAAAATGTACCTTGTATGTATTCTGGTTATTTTCCACGTCTTCATCCCGCCTTTACTATAACTGGCGCAGAAATCCCTGTTTCAGCCCATAAAAGAAACGTAGAGTAAAAACGCTGGATTCGATCCTGCATAGTTTCCGAATCCAGCGTCTGTCATACTAATCTGTGCCGCTGTCCAGCAGCAAATCCATCCTAATTAAATCTCAGCCAGCTTAAGGAGATCCGGCACCTTTGACTCCCACCCAAGAGCCATGATATGTACGCCCTGGCAGTACGGCTTACACTCTTTAATAATCCGGGCGGCAATCTCAACACCCGTAATGCCTGCCTTGGTCTTCTCCTTATCCTTTTTCAGCTCCTCGATCATCTCGTCAGGAACATGGATACCGGCAACATTGTTGTTCATAAACTTAGCCATTCCGGCAGACTTGGGAATAATGATTCCTACCTGAACCGGCTTGCCGAACTGTTTTGCCTTTTCCATGAATTTAATGAATTTCTCCGGCTCGAATACAGCCTGTGTCTGGAAGTAATCCGCACCTGCCATAACTTTCCTCTCCATCTTCGCAAGCTGTGCGTCAACAGAATCGCTACAGGGAGACACGACTGCGCCCTTAGCAAATTTAGGCGGCTCGCCAATGAGCTCATTTCCGCCCATATCCACTCCCTCTTCCAGCTTCTTTACGGCATGGATCAGGGAAACGGAATCCAGATCAAACACAGGCTTCGCCTGGGGATGGTCCCCCAGCTTTGTATGATCGCCTGTCAGAAGAAGCAGGTTCTCGATTCCAAACATAGCTGCGCTTAAAAGATCTGACTGCAGCGCAATACGGTTCCTGTCACGGCAGGTAAGCTGATAAATCGGCGTAAGCCCCTCATCCTTGAGAGCTTTACACATTGCCAGAGAACCAAGACGCATAACGGAGGACTGATTATCTGTCACGTTAACTGCAGTAATACCGCTCAAATAAGTCTTTGCCTCTTCCAGCAAATGTTCCACATGAAATCCTTTTGGCGGACCAACTTCCGCAGATACAACAAATTCACCACGTTCAAATAACTCAGTAATTTTCATTCTACATTGCTCCTAATCATTTATATTTTAACAGTTCCCTACTTGGAAACCTCGTCATCCGTTGCAAAATTCCGTACCTGGGTGGGGCACTTCAGTACATCCAGACGTCCCAGCTTCTCAAGCCGTCTGTAGATGCGCTCCCATCCGCACTCCATCTCATTATCCACTTCGCACATACCGTTCTTGGCACCGCCGCACTGTCCATTGACAAGACTCTTGGAGCAGGCGGTGATCGGACAGATGCCGCCGGTGAGATTCAGATAGCATTCGCCGCACTGGTCGCACTTATACTCAAGAGGCGTCACTCCCTGAAATCCCGGAAGCGGGTACGTATCGCAGGCCGCACATACTTTTTTATCTTCCAGATAGCCCGCAACTGTCTGTACGCCCACGCCGCAGGAAAATACAAGCACCACATCGGCTTCTTCAATCTCTCCCATATGGCTTTCAAGGCGCAGCTTCAGGTTCTCCGGGTTGCATATGTAATCAGTGGTGAGAATTCCGGTCACGTTTCCGCCAGCCGCCATTTCCTTCTGGAGCTGTGTCACTTCCTTTTCCGGAAAATGAACTTCCTTGCATCCCAGGCAGTTAATGATAAAAACTTTTTTCCCTTCTGCCAGTGATTCAATGGTTTCCCTGGGTTTTAATTCGGTAATTAACATATCACTTCATCCCCCTTACTGCATTTTTTCCGGCTTTAATCTTAGTGACTAACGGAATCTTGGAGGAACAGATATATTCACAGCACCTGCATTCAACACAGTCCATGACATTTTTATCCTTCATACCCTGCCAGTTCTGCTCATCCGCAAATTTTGCGAAATACAGAGGTGAAAGCTCCATAGGACACACATCCATACAGCGTCCGCATTTAATACAGGGCTGCTCCACCGTGTGGTCGGTGTCAACAGCAATGATGCCATTAGAACCTTTCATAATCGGTACATTTACATCGTTCAGAACGAAGCCCATCATGGGACCGCCGGCCTTAATAGTGACATCTTCTCCCGTGATACCGCCGCAGTAGTCGATGAGATCTTTTGTGTTCGTTCCGATCTTCACAATATAGTTGCCCGGGTTCTTCAGCCTCTCTCCAGTCACAGTCACAACACGCTCTACTAAAGGCATACCAGTCTGAATCGCATCCGCAATCGCTTTCGTGGTGCTGATGTTGCTGACAATACATCCTACATCCGCAGGAAGCCCGCCGCTTGGAACCTTTCTGCCCGTAACACGCTTAATCAGCATTTTCTCAGCGCCCTGGGGATATTTTGTCTTAGCCACCACGACTTCGATATTGTCAAAGCCAGCAGTCTTCTCTTTCATAAGCTCAATGGCATCCGGCTTGTTATCCTCAATGACAATAACGCCCTTCTCAGCGTTTACCGCCTTAATGATAGCCTTAAGACCATAAACCACGTCGTCCGCAAACTCCAGCAGAACTCTATGATCCGCTGTCAGAAGCGGTTCACACTCACAGCCGTTCAGCAGGATGGTGTCAACCGGCTTAGCAGGCTTTAACTTCACGGAAGTGGGGAATCCAGCTCCACCCATGCCGACAATACCAGCCTCTTTTACGATCTCCACAATCTCATCCGGAGTCAGGCTGTCTAGATCTTTATGGGGCTGCACAGACTCATGCAGGGTATTCTTGCCGTCGGAACGGATCACCACTGAGAGGCATTCCCCTCTGGTAGCATGTCCGTGATTCTCGATAGCGATAACCGTTCCGCTGACGCTGGAATGTATGGGGCTGCTGATGAAAGCGGCCGCCTCGCCGATCTTCTGTCCTACCTTCACCGTATCGCCTACCTGAACCACAGGGTTGGCCGGTGCTCCTGCATGCATGGACAGAGGAATCACTACCACTTCAGGATCCGGGAATCTCTTCAGAGCCAGATGCTCTGTGTACTCCTTGCGCTCTGTGGGATGCACGCCGCCGTAATAGCCGTCGAGACGGTTCTCCCGGACAGATTTTACATAATCATTTACAAATTTATAGTTGACCTTTGAGTAGTCCCGCACCTGTACAGGCTGATTCAGGAATTCTTCTAAACGTCCCTGCTTTTCCAGCCTTCTGTAGATTTTCTCCCAGGCACAGTCCTTATCGCCGTCTACTTCACATTTTCCGTTCTTGGCGCCTCCGCACTGTCCGTTTACCAGACTCTTGGAGCAGTCAACGATTGGACAGACACCGCCGGTTATATTCAGGAAACACTGAGCGCAGGCGTCACATTTCCGCTCCGTCAGGGCCATGCCGTGATATCCTGTATAATTCAGTGAATTGCTGGCCGCATATACAGGTTTGTCTGCCATATCCGCAACAGTCTGAATTCCCAGACCACAGGAAATCACGAAAATGTTCTCCGTGCCTTCCGGAATCATATCCTGCAGACTCTTCTCCGTCTGGGTTTTGTTGCACAAAAAATCAACTCTTACGCTGCCCGTAACAGTCTTTCCATTGTCGGCAGCGATCTTCTCAAACTCACCACACTCTGGCTCGTCAATCGTCTCAAATTCCTTGAAGCATTTGTTGCAAGCAACGATGAACAGATTGTCTTTACCGGCCAATAAGGACGTCAGTTCATCATTACTTTTTAACTTATACTTGGTATAGTTTTCCAATTGCTCACCTTCCTTATAAAATTGATTCGCAAACCTCATCCTTATCTGTTTTTGTTATTTTTTCACCGTTCGTACATTGAAGAAAAAATAATCATAAGCAAATAATACAGTTCTGCAATCCATACGTTGTAAGCATAACACATATTAGCCAAATTATCTAGTCCAAACGTATTTTTTTGTCAGCAAAGCGCAGCAGGTATGACACGGTCTGCTTTTTATGCGAGCATAAATCATCCGTGTCATACCTGATGGCTGAGCTGATACAAAAATTTTGCACAAAGTCATATTTACTCTGGAAAATCCGATTCATTTCTGCTATTATTTCCTATTGGGATTTGTTGGATCCCACGGACAAAAAACAGAAAGACTTAAGAGGAATGAAAAAATGATAGCACAAATTTTAGCAGTCGTAATTTTTCTTGCAATGTTTATTCTGATTATTACGGAAGTATTTGAGCGGCACATCGTCACTCTGGGCTGCGCCCTGCTCTCCCTGGTTCTGGTGTTCGGACTGGGGATGCACAGCATGGACGCAGTGATCCGAACCTTAAATGTCCAGACGATTTTCACGCCGGGGTTCTGGTATACGGCCGGACAGAGCGGTGAAACTTCCACAGGCATTAATTGGGAAACCATCATTTTTATTGCCGGCATGATGATTATGGTGGAAGGAATGGCCCGAGTAGGGTTTTTCCGCTGGCTCTGCATGAAGATCGCCGGTTTGGTTCACTATCAGGTGATTCCTATTTTCATCACTTTCATGGTTCTCTCCTTTGGACTGGCCATGTTTATCGACAGTATTACCGTTATTCTGTTTCTGGCTGCCGTAACCATTGAGCTGTCCCAGCTTTTGAAATTCCAGCCTGTTCCCATGATTCTTGCCGAAATTTTCTGTGCGAATCTGGGCGGTTCAGCCACCATGTGCGGGGATCCGCCAAACATTATCATAGGAACTTCCCTGGGATATTCCTTTGCGGATTTTATCACAAACACAGGGCTGATCGCCTTGGTCTGTCTGGCAGCGGTAATGGTTTATTTTTATCTGGTTTTCAAAAAAGAACTGCTCAAAGGAGCGGTAACTGACCGTGATCCTTCCTCCTATCCCAAGGCATCGGAGGCTATTACCAGCCGGAAAGGCTTTGCCGCAAGCTGCGTCATCTTCCTGTGTGCGGTAGTCCTTCTGATCACACACGCACAGACAGGACTCACCGTCTCCTTTATAGGCGTATTCATCGCTGCCGTCACTCTGATCACAGCCGGCAAAGACGCTCTGACCCTGCTGAAAAAAGTAGATTACAAGACACTGTTGTTTTTCATGGGGCTGTTCGTTGTGGTGGGAAGCCTGGAAGAGACTGGAATTCTGGAAATGATGGCCGGTGTCATCGGCGCAATCAGCGGAGGAAACATTCCTGTCATGATTGCGATTATTATCTGGCTCTCCGCTATTGCCAGCGCTTTCATAGACAATATTCCTTTTGCAGCTACCATGATTCCCGTAATCAGCAACCTTGCCGCCACCCAGGGAGTGGATCTTTCAGTGCTTTCCTGGACCTTGGCTATGGGAACTGACGTTGGAGGCAGCGCCACTCCCATCGGCGCCTCCGCCAATGTAGTAGGTATCGCCACCGCCGCTAAAGAAGGACATCTGATTAAATGGGGAAGATATTGCAAATCCATGGCACCTGCTACTATAATAGTAGTATTGATATCCATGGTTATGATCTATGTAAGATATCTGTAGGAAGGGGGACATATTATGGAACAAATGATTATCTCTATAGGCCGTGAGTTCGGCAGCGCCGGCCATGAGATCGCTGAGAGACTGGCCGCCCACTATCAGCTTCCTCTCTATGACCACAATCTTCTGGATGAGATTGCCGGACAGAAAGGGCTGGACAGCCGGGATCTGAGAGCCCACGACGAGGTACGCCGCAGCAAGCTGCTGAACCGCAAAGTAAGGGGCATGGACAGCTCTCCCTCTTATAATCTGGCTCTGCTGCAATTTGATTTTCTCCGGGAGAAGGCTGAATCAGGGGAATCCTTCGTGGTGGTGGGCCGGTGTTCGGAAACCGTGCTGAAGCCCTATAAAGGTCTGATCTCCATTTTCGTCCAGGGCGACATGGACAAAAAGGTAGCCCGCATTATGGAACTGTACCACAAGACACAAAAAGACGCTGAGGATTTCATTAAAGAAAAGGATAAGCGCAGAAGGCAGTATCACAACAGTCACTGTGATCTGAAATGGGGCGATTCCAGAAACTACCATCTGTGCATCAACAGCAGTAAACTGGGCGTAGATCAAACTTTGAACATACTGATTCAGTATATTGACGCCCGAAAAAAAGTTCTGTAATTCTCCAGAAATAACAGGCGTCCTGCTCTCTTCTCCATGGGAAGGAGCGGGACGCCTGAAAATTTTATCCGCTTTTATTCTCCGGGCTTCTCAGATATCTTTTAAAGAGTCATCCAGCATAGGCAGCTATGCCGCAAAGTTGCCCGTATAGAGCTGGTAGTACTTTCCCTTAGCCGCAATCAGCTCCTCATGGGTTCCTCGCTCAATGATGCGGCCCTGTTCCATAACCATAATGCAGTTGGCATTCTTAATGGTGGACAGCCGGTGAGCGATTACGAAGGTCGTACGCCCCTCCATCAAAGCATCCATTCCATCCTGTACCAGTTTTTCCGTACGGGTGTCAATAGAAGAAGTAGCCTCGTCCAGGATCAGCGCCGGCGGATCGGCTACCGCCGCCCTGGCAATGGCCAGAAGCTGCCGCTGCCCCTGGCTTAAATTAGCTCCATCGCCGGTCAGCATAGTCTGATACCCGTTAGGCAGACGCCGGATAAAGCCGTCCGCATTGGCAAGCTTCGCAGCCCTGATGCAGTCTTTGTCTGAAGCGTCCAGTTTCCCGTACCGGATATTTTCCATGACTGTACCAGTAAAGAGATGGGTGTCCTGGAGAACCATGCCAAGGGATCGGCGCAGATCCGCTTTTTTTATTTTATTAATGTTGATCCCGTCATAACGGATTTTCCCGTCCGCAATATCATAAAAGCGGTTGATCAGATTGGTGATGGTGGTTTTTCCTGCCCCAGTCGCCCCCACAAAGGCTATCTTCTGCCCTGGCTTCGCCCAGAGGCTAATGTTATGAAGCACGATTTTGTCTTCGTCATAGCCGAAATCCACATCGTCAAATACAACGCCGCCCTCCAGTCTGGTATATGTAACTGTCCCGTCTGCTTTATGGGGATGACGCCATGCCCACAGATTTGTCCTCTTGGATGTCTCCGTTATCTGCCCCTTTTCATCTATCTTGGCATTTACCAGTTCCACATATCCATCATCCTTCTCCGGCTCCTGATCCGTCAGATCAAACACACGCTGGGCTCCCGCTGCCGCATTGACTACAAAATTAACCTGCTGGCTGACCTGGGTAATAGGATTCGTAAAACTTTTATTCAGTCCTACAAAGGTGATGACCGTACCTACGGTGATGCCCGCAAGCTCGTTAATTCCCAAAACCGCTCCCACAATGGCGATGAGAACGTAGCTGATCCAGCCGATATTTGCGTTGACAGGCATCAGCAGATTTGCATATCCATTGGCCTTACTTGTACTGTTTCTGAGTCTTTCATTGACCTGACGAAACTCTTCCATAGCCTCCTGCTCATGGCAGAAAACTTTGACTACTTTCTGCCCGTCCAGCATCTCTTCAATAAATCCGTCCACAGCGCCCAGATCTCTCTGCTGGCGAACATAATACCTGCCGGACAATTTAGAGAATTTTGCCGTAACATAAAGCATAACTACAGCAGTCAAAATAGAGATCAAGGTCAAAACCGGATTCAAAATGATCATGGTGACCAAGGTGGCGGCCATAGTGATCACTGAGTTGATGATCTGAGGAATACTCTGGCTAAGAAGCTGTCTTAAAGTATCAACATCGTTAGTATAGACAGACATAATGTCTCCATGCGCATGGGTGTCGAAGTATTTTATAGGCAAAGCTTCCATCTTATTAAACAGATCATCCCTCAGACGCCTCATAGTCCCTTGGCTGATATTTACCATAATACGGTTATACGCAAAAGCTGTCACCACTCCTATCGGCAGAATACCCGCCAAACGAATCAGATCCGAAGCCAGACTGTCAAAGGTTTCAGACTCTCCCTGAAGCATAGGCATAATATAATCGTCTACCAAAGTCTGCGGGAAAGTCGCCCCCGCCACAGTGGCCACAGCCGAAATCAAAATGCAGGCCACAACTGCCAGAAACAGATATTTATAATAATGAAGCATGTACTGAATCACCCGCCGGATCACCTTGGCTGGGGATCTATTTTCAGTTTTCTGTTTTATTTCACTCATGAATGCTCTCTCCTTCTCTTCTTTTATGCAGGCATGTCGAAATCTCCGCCGCCTTCAAGCTGTGAATGGTAGATCTCCTGGTAAATCTCATTGGATTTCAGAAGATTCTCGTGGGTGTCAAAGGCATCCACTCTGCCGTCATCCAGCACAAGGATACGGTCTGCCTCCTGTACGCTGGATATACGCTGGGCGATAATCAGCTTCGTCGTTCCTGGAATCTGCTTCACAAAGGCCGCCCGGATACTGGCGTCCGTAGCCGTGTCCACAGCACTGGTGGAATCATCCAAAATCAGAATCTTGGGTTTTTTCAGCAGAGCCCTGGCAATGCACAGTCTCTGTTTCTGTCCGCCTGAGACATTGGCCCCTCCCCGCTCAATCTTTGTGTAGTAGCCGTCCGGGAGCCGGTCTATGAATTCATCCGCACATGCGGCTTTACATGCCTCCACACATTCCTCGTCCGTGGCATCCGGGTTGCCCCACCGAAGGTTATCAATAATACTTCCGGAAAACAGTGTATTTTTCTGAAGGACCACAGAAACCTGATTTCTAAGTACCTCCGTATCATATTTACGCACATCAGTACCTCCCACACATACGGAGCCATCCTTCACGTCATACAGACGGCAGATCAGATTCACAAGGCTGCTCTTCCCTGATCCTGTGCCGCCGATTATCCCAATCGTCTCTCCGCTTTTAATGTGAAGTTCGATATCTGATAACGCATTTTTTTCAGTGTCCTTCCTGTAGGAAAAATTCACATGATTAAAATCAATGCTCCCGTCCAGAACTTCTTTGACAGGGTTCTCGGGATCTTTCAAATCAGGCTTCTCATCTAAAACTTCGCTGATACGGCGCACACTGGCTAATGACATACTGATCATGACAACTACCATAGAAAGCATC
>HHCFC01400__coassemble_1781_pt1 | contig 16226 bp, 14 predicted proteins | sample HHCFC01400__metabat2_high_PE_014 | metagenome-assembled genome bin HHCFC01400
GAAGAAGTAACGGAAGCCGAGTCAGAAACCGAGGAAGAGACAGAAGCGGAGACTGAGACGGAAGAAGTAACGGAAGCCGAGTCAGAAACCGAGGAAGAGACAGAAGCTGAGACCGAGATTGAGACAGAAGAAGTAACGGAAGCAGAGTCAGAGACCGAAGAAGTAACGGAAGCAGAGTCAGAGACCGAGGAAGAGACAGAAGCAGAGACTGAGACCGAAGAAGCAACGGAAGCAGAGTCCGAAACCGAGGAAGAGACAGAAGCGGAGACTGAGACAGAAGAAGTAACGGAAGCCGAGTCAGAGACCGAGGAAGAGACAGAAGCAGAGACTGAGACAGAAGAGGTAACGGAAGCCGAGTCCGAAACCGAGGAAGCAGCAGAGGCAGAATATTCAGGACTTCTGTTTATGGATGATACAGAAGAGAATACAGCCTTCAATGAATCTGCACAGGCTGATATGGACGCTCTGGCGGAATCTCTTGGAGCAGAGGTGTTTGCTTATACGGCTTCAGGCTATGCAGGAGCAGATGAGGACGAGCTGACCCAGGAATTCCTGGATCGCTGCGAGTCCGGTGAATATGATGTAATTGTGGTGGCCACCTCCAAGCTGGAAGCAGCAGTAGAAGAGGCTGAGCAGGAATATCCTGAGATCACCTTTGTATTCCTGGATGAGGCATATCCGGAAGAGGTTTCTGAGACTTTGGCAGGACTGGAAGAAGAGCTTGGCGGAGCCGAGACAGATTCTTCTGAGGCCGAGACAGAAGAAGCTGAGACAGAGTCTGAAATGGAATCGGAGTCCGAGACGGAAGCTGAGACAGAGTCTGAAATCGGTGAAGAGGCATAAAGATACATAGTATTGGGAATTACTGAAAGAAATAAGTAGAACCGCTGTAGGATCGTATGATGATTGTACAGCGGTTCTTTTGACTTTCAGTCTGCAGGAAATTCTTTTGCTGTACTCTCATATACTGAATGGAGCAAAGGCTTGTTTCAGAGGAGAGAGATGCTGTTTTCAGAAAAAAAGGGGAAGTGGATCAGGATATTTTTCGTGCTTTGCTTTTTGGCTGTGGCCGGTATGAGCCTGTGGATTTTGGAACAATACGCCAAGGTGGGAGAGACGGCAGAGGATTTGGAAAAGGAGGATAAGAATGATAAAATGGGGAATGCTCCCAAAGAGGATGAGATGCAGATAAGGGTTCAGATCTGCGGCAGTGATTATGAGGGGAAAGTGCATCAGAAAACAGCCTTCCGATGTGCGGCGGGACTTACGGTACTGGGAGCGGACTGGAAAAAAGAAGTGGGAACCCAGAATGTCTGGGAGATGGATTTCCAGGAATTTCAGGAAATGGAGAAACAGTATACTGGGGCAGGCAAGTATCAGATTAAAATTATCCCTAATGGGGATGCGAAAATAGAAATCCCTGGATTAAAAAGAGCCTCCGGGACTGCTTTCTATAGGGGAAGCTTTGTGCTGGAAGGGACGGAGGAAGGGATTCTTCTTATAAACGTACTGCCGCTGGAGGAATATCTGGGAGCTGTGGTGGCCAGCGAAATGCCCTCCTATTACCCCTTCGAAGCTCAGAGGGCTCAGGCGGTCTGTGCCAGGACATATGCCATGAATCATATCAAAAACAGAAAAAACAGGGAAACAGGTGCAGATTTAGATGACAGTGTATCATTTCAAGTATATAATAATTATCAGGAGACAGAAAGCTCAAGAAAAGCCGTGGAGTCCACGGAAGGGCAAGTGATGGATCTGGAGGAAGTGTGGTATTATTCTACATCCTGCGGAACTTCTGGAAGGGAAGATCTGTCTGACGAGTCTGCCTTTCGGGAGTATCTCTCCCAGGAACCGGAAGAAGAGGCGGAATATGGCTCCCCCTGGATCCGCTGGGAGGCGGAACTTCCGGCAGAACAGATTTTGGCCCATGTGAATCAGGCCTTCGGAGTTTCCTGGCAGAGCCTCTATGAGGCGGAGATTCAGGAAAGAAACCCTGACGGGCAGGTTCAGAACCTTTGGCTGAGGGGAGACCAGGGAGAGATATCTGTGGAGGGAGAATATGCGGTGCGGGAAACACTGGGTGTCAAGGGAATTCCCGTGAACCTGCGGGATGGGTCTGTTTCAGAAAATATGAGCCTTCTGCCCAGCGCATATTTTTATCTGGAAGAAATTCTGCCAGAAGAAGAGACGGCAGAGCAGGAGAAGGAGGAAACTTCCCCCCAGACAGAAAGAAGAGGCCTGAGCGGTCTGGAGATATACGGGGGAGGCTACGGGCACGGTCTGGGCATGAGTCAGTACGGTGCGGCACAGATGGCCCAGGAAGGTGCGGATTATCAGGAGATTTTATTATTCTATTATCAGGAAAGCGGGAAAATCCATGAGGTGGGTGAAGAGAGCGGTACTTCTGATTAGGAAATTTATGTATAAAATGAACCGGGACAGGATAAAGGCGTATTCGGCTGGAGCGGCTTTCTTTATTATCATGAGCTTTTTTCCGTTCCTCATGCTTCTGCTGGCCCTGGTTCAGTATACGCCTCTGACTCAGGAACAGATTGTGATGACGCTGGAGGAGATTACGCCTTTAGGGTTGACAGAAGAGTTAAAGCAGATTGTGGAGGGTGTCTACAGCCAGGCGTCAGCCCTGCTGCCGTGGACAGCTATCGTTGCCGTGTGGTCCGCAGGGAAAGGGGTGCTGGGTCTTTCAGACGGCCTCAACGCCGTCTTTCAGATAAAAGAAACCAGGAATTATTTTATGATCCGAATTCGAGCGGCTTTCTATACTATTGGCATGATCCTCGCATTGATTCTTGGCTTTGGTATCTTGGTGCTGGGTTATCGGCTGCAGGAATTCCTGCGCAGCAGCATCCCCCTTTTTGCCAAGTATTCAGATCTCATGCTGCTGCTGCAGCTTGGGTTGGCCATGATGCTTCTCTTTCTTCTGTTTGAGATCTTTTATGTGTTCCTTCCCAATCGGCGTAAAAGTTTTCACAGCCAGGTGCCGGGAGCCCTTTTCAGCGCTATCTCCTGGGCGGTGTTTTCTTATGGCTTCTCTGTTTACTTGAATTATGCAGGGAATATGTCTGTGATTTACGGCAGCCTGACCACTCTGGTAGTGGTGATGCTGTGGCTGTATTTCTGCATGTATCTTCTGTTTCTGGGAGCGGAGATCAACAGTTATCTGGAAAAACCGGAACGGTTTTCTCTTGACAGGGAGGATTCTTGTGGTAAAATAGGGGATAACTGAAGAAAAAGGCGTAGATGGTGCACAGTAGCGGCTTATTTTCCAGCAGAGAGAGAGGGTCATCGGCTGAAAGCCCTTTCAGGTTCAGATAAGACGTGAAATTCACACCGGAGCTTTGCCGCTGAAGGAGAGATTTGGTAGGCGGCAGCGTAGGTGTACGTTACACACAGAGAGAGCCTGCCATTGGCGGGAATCAGGGTGGTACCGCGGATTTTGCTTCGTCCCTACAGGGACGGGGCTTTTTTATTTCATAGGAAACTTCATTCCTATGAAATAAAAATGCTCTGCGAGGATCGCACTGCGGCGGAGATGAAGATGGCGCTGGAGCGCCCCGCCGCAGGCGGAGAATCCTGCGCAGCAGGATTCTTTTTTATTCCTGCGAGCAACGAGCCAAGCAGCCATGCCTGCGAGGATCTGGCGGGTGTCAATCCCGTGGCATTTTTGAATCTTTTGTCACACAGGAAAGGAGAAAGACATGGAAGAAAAGCTTCAAGCCATTAAAGAAGAGGCTTTAGAACAGCTTAAGCAGGCGGATAGCCTGGACAGACTGAACGAGATCCGGGTGAGTTTCCTGGGGAAAAAGGGACAGCTTACAGCTCTGCTGAAAAGTATGAAGGATGTGGCGCCCGAGGATCGGCCTGCATTTGGACAGATGGTAAATAACACCAGAACCCAGATTGAAGAAGTTTTGGAAGAAACAAAAAAGAGACTTGAGAAGGCGGCCCTGGATGAACGGCTGAAAACGGAAGTGCTGGATGTAACTCTTCCAGCTAAGAAAAGCCTCATAGGACACAGGCACCCCAATACCATCGCCAGGGAAGAAGTAGAAAGAATTTTTATCGGCATGGGCTATGAGGTGGTGGAAGGACCGGAGGTAGAGTATGACCTCTACAATTTTGAGAAGCTGAACATCCCAGCCAACCATCCTGCCAAGGATGAGCAGGATACCTTCTACATCAACAAAGAAATCGTGCTTCGCACCCAGACCTCCCCGGTCCAGGCCAGGATTATGGAACAGGGAAAGCTTCCTATCCGGGTGATCGCACCGGGAAGAGTGTTCCGCTCAGATGAGGTGGACGCTACTCATTCCCCTTCCTTCCATCAGATTGAAGGCCTTGTGGTAGACAAGAATATTACCTTTGCGGATTTGAAGGGAACCCTGGAGCAGTTTGCCAGGGAGCTGTTTGGAGAAAATACCAGAACCAAGTTCCGGCCCCATCATTTCCCATTCACTGAGCCCAGCGCAGAGGTGGATGTATCCTGCTTCAAATGCGGGGGGAAAGGCTGCCGTTTCTGTAAGGGCAGCGGCTGGATCGAAATCCTGGGCTGCGGCATGGTTCATCCTCACGTATTTGAAATGTGCGGCATTGATCCTAAGGAATACACAGGATTTGCTTTTGGAGTAGGACTTGAACGGATCGCACTGCTGAAATATGAGATTGACGATATGAGACTGCTGTATGAGAACGATGTAAGATTTTTAAAGCAGTTCTAGGGAGGAGAAGAGATGAATACCACATTATCTTGGATTAAAGCATATGTCCCTGAGCTGGATGTGACAGCCCAGGAGTTTACAGACGCCATGACTCTCTCCGGTACGAAGGTAGAGGGATTCGTTGCGGCGGACCGGGATCTGGATAAAATTGTGATCGGACAGATTGAGAAGATCGAGCCCCATCCCGATGCAGACAAGCTGATTATCTGCCAGGTGAATATTGGAGAAGAAGTGACGCAGATTGTCACCGGCGCACCCAATGTAAAGACAGGCGATAAGATACCGGTAGTTCTGGACGGAGGCCGGGTGGCAGGAGGACATGACGGGAAAATGACTCCGGGAGGAATTCCCATCCACAAAGGAAAACTGCGGGGAGTGGAGTCAAATGGTATGATGTGCTCCATCGAAGAGCTCGGCTCTACACGGGAAATGTACCCGGAAGCGCCGGAGTATGGAATCTATATTTTTCCGGAGGATGCCCAGGTAGGGGCCGATGCCATTGAGGCTTTAGGGCTTCGGGACGTGAACTTTGAATTTGAAATCACTTCCAACCGGGTAGACTGCTTCAGCGTCATCGGAATTGCCAGAGAAGCCGCGGCTACCTTCCGCAAGCCCTTCCATCCGCCGGTGGTAAAGGCTGCAGGCAATGAGGAAAAGGCTTCCGATTACGTGAAGGTTACGGTAAAGGATCCTGATCTATGTCCCCGGTACTGCGCCAGAATCGTGAAAGATATTAAGCTTGCGCCCTCTCCCAAGTGGATGCAGCGCCGTCTGGCAGCGGCAGGGATCCGTCCCATTAACAATATCGTGGATATCACGAACTATGTTATGGAAGAGTACGGACAGCCCATGCATGCCTATGATTATGACCAGATTGCCGGGCATGAGATCGTTGTCCGCAGGGCCCAAAAGGGAGAGACTTTCGTGACGCTGGACGGCCAGGAGCGTCAGATGGACGAAAATGTGCTGATGATCTGCGACGGAGAGAAGTCTGTAGGCGTGGCTGGAATCATGGGAGGGGAGAATTCCATGATTACGGATGACGTAAAAACCATGCTCTTTGAGGCGGCCTGCTTTGACGGCACAAACATCCGTCTTTCCGCCAAAAGGATCGGTCTGCGCACGGATGCCTCCGGGAAGTTTGAGAAGGGATTGGATCCCAATAACGCTCAGGCTGCCATCGACAGGGCATGCCAGTTGGTGGAAGAACTGGGAGCCGGTCAGGTAGTGGGAGGCATGGTGGATGTCTACTCCAAAGTAAAAGAGCCGGTGGAGATTCCCTTTGAGCCGGAGAAGATCAATGCCCTGCTGGGGACGTCTCTTTCCGAGGATGAGATTCTTGGCTACCTCAAGCTGGCGGAGCTTGCGTATGATGAGAAGAGAAGGGTGATCACGGCTCCTACTTTCCGTCATGATTTGTTCCGCACGGCAGATCTGGCAGAGGAGGTGGCACGGTTCTTTGGATATGACAACATTCCCGTGACACTGCCAAGCGGCGAAGCCACTGTGGGCAAGCTGCCTTTTGAAATGAGAGTAAGGGAGATGGCGGAAGACAGTGCGGAATTCTGCGGTTTTTCACAAGGAATGATGTATTCCTTTGAAAGTCCCAAAGCCTTTGATAAGCTTCTCCTGCCGGAGGACTCCCCTCTGCGCAGGGCCGTTAAAATAGCTAATCCTCTGGGGGAGGATTTCAGCATTATGCGGACCACGCCGTTAAATGGAATGCTCACCTCCCTGGCCTTTAATTACAGCCACAGAAATAAAGATGTCCGCCTGTACGAGCTGGGGAATATTTACCTTCCAAAACAGCTTCCCCTTACAGAGCTTCCAGAAGAGAGGATGCAGTTTACACTGGGAATGTACGGAGAGGGAGACTTCTTTGCTATGAAGGGAGTAGTGGAGGAATTCCTGGAAAAGGTTGGAATTACAGGGCGAAAGACCTACGAACCTCAGGCAGGCCGTCCTTACTTCCATCCGGGCCGTCAGGCAGATATTTACTATGGAAAGACATGCCTGGGCTACCTGGGAGAGGTTCATCCTCTGGTGGCGGATTCCTACGGTATAGGAAGCCGGGCCTACATTGCGGTTCTCGACCTGGAAGAGGTGACGAAGCTGGCGACCTTTGACCGGAAGTTTACAGGGATTGCCAAATATCCCGCTGTGACCAGGGATATCAGTATGGTTGTGCCGAAAAAAGTTACTGCCGGAGAGATTGAGGGCATGATTCTCCAGAGAGGCGGAAAAAATCTGGAGAGCTGCACTCTGTTTGATATCTATGAGGGAGCCCAGATCCGGGATGGATTTAAGTCTATGGCGTACTCCCTTGTATTCCGGGCTAAGGACAGGACTCTGGAGGAGGCCGACATTACCTCTGCCATGAAGAAGATCTGGAATGGCCTGGAATCTATGGAGATTGAGATTCGTTCCTGATGCAGGAGGCAGATATGCGTTTATACATTGTGAGACACGGGGAAACTCAGTGGAATACAGAAGGGCGTCTTCAGGGAAGGGCGGATATTCCTTTGAATGAAAAAGGAAGAGCCGTTGCCAGGGCCACGGCCCTGGGAATGAAAGATATCCCCTTTGACATGGCGTTTACAAGTCCTCTTGTCAGGGCAAAGGAGACGGCGCAGATTATTTTAGGGGACAGACAGATTCCACTGGAACCGGATGCCAGAATCCAGGAGATTAATTTTGGAGAGATGGAAGGCTGCCGGATTCGAGATACCAACGGAGAGGTGATCATTCCCCTCTTTCAGAAGTTTTTCGATCATCCTTCTGAATACCTGCCGCCCAAAGATGGAGAAACCATACTTGAACTTTGCGGAAGAACAGCAGAGTTTCTGGAGGAGCTGAAGAACCGAAAAGAGCTGGCGGGGAAGACGATTCTGGCGGCCACCCATGGGGCGGCTTCCAGAGCCATGCTCCTGAATATTACCCGCAGGCCCGTGGCGGAGTTCTGGGGAAAAGGCGTTCCCAAGAACTGTTCCGTTTCTGTGGCGGAACTGGAGCATGGGGAATGGATACTGAAAAAACAGGATGTGTGTTATTATGAAAACCTCTGATTTTTACTATGATCTTCCTAAGGAGTTGATCGCCCAGGATCCCCTGGAGGACCGGGCGGCTTCCAGGCTTCTGGTTCTGGGAAAGAAAGATGGAAGAATCGAACACCGGCATTTCCGGGATATCCTGGGTTATCTGAAGCCTGTGGACTGCCTGGTGCTGAACAATACCCGGGTGATCCCGGCCAGGCTGTATGGGAAAAAGGAAGACACAGGAGCTGTGATTGAGGTGCTTCTTCTTACAAGAAAAAGCGACCAGGTGTGGGAGACTCTTCTAAAGCCAGGTAAAAAGGCCCGGGTAGGGGCGAGGATTTCCTTTGGTGAAGGACTACTGGTGGGCGAGGTGATCCAGATTCTGGAAGAAGGGAACCGGCTGATCCGTTTTGAGTATGAAGGGATTTTTGAAGAGATCTTGGATCAGTTAGGGCAGATGCCCCTTCCACCCTATATCACCCATGAGCTGAAGGATAAGAATCGGTATCAGACTGTGTATGCCAAGTATGACGGCTCTGCTGCCGCACCCACGGCAGGCCTCCATTTTACCCCGGAGCTTCTTCAAGAAGTGCGGGAGATGGGAGTGAAGATCGCAGAGGTGACTCTCCACGTGGGTCTTGGCACCTTCCGTCCTGTAAAGGTGGAGGACGTGGCGGATCACCACATGCACTCAGAATTTTACATGGTAAGCCAGGAAGCCGCTGATACCATAAACAGTGCCAGAGCTTCGGGAGGCAGAATTATCTGCGTGGGCACCACTAGCTGCCGGACCATCGAATCCGCTGCGGCAGAGGACGGAACTCTGGAAGAATGCAGCGGCTGGACGGATATTTTTATCTATCCCGGCTACCGCTTTAAGGTTCTGGATGGTCTGATTACAAATTTCCATCTGCCGGAGTCTACCCTGATGATGCTGGTGTCAGCCCTGGCAGGGAAAGAACATATTATGGCGGCTTACCAGGAGGCAGTGCAGGAGAGGTACCGGTTTTTCTCCTTTGGGGACGCCATGCTGATTGTTTAAAAACGTTTTGTTTTTTGGAAAATAAACGAAAAATAAGTTGACAGATTCTTTTCCAGATGATAAAATTCAAAAAAATAAAAATTTAGTTTTGTAAACCGATGAAGCGGGGATAAAGGCAGCCATGCGCGCACAGAGAGTCCGGGGAGGTGAGAGCCGGGCCGAGAGGCAGTCTGTTAAATGGGCCGCTGAGGGCGCAGTCAAAGGGCCAATGGCCTGAGTATTCTGCGACGTGAGAGGCATACGTCAGTTGCCAGGGATATGTTGGTATCCTGCAGAGCGCACGGACATTCCGTGAATCAAGGTGGCACCGCGGAAATATTTTAGATTTACCGTCCTTGACAGAATAGAGGAGTATTCTGTCAGGGACTTTTTGTTTTTAAGGGTTTGTTGACAGGCTCCATCAAAAAAGTAAAGGAGGAAGCCAAATGGAAAAGATGCTGGAAACCGTCCGGTATTATGCCGGAACAGGAAAATATAGGAGAGTTCCAGTAAGCAGAGAGCTTTATGCAGATGCATTTACCCCCATTGAGGTCATGCGCTCCCTTCGGGCCGCCAGCAGGCACTGTTATCTGCTGGAAAGTGCAGAGGATAAGCAGAAGTGGGGCAGATATTCTTTCCTGGGATATGCGCCTACCATGGAAATTACCTGTACGGACGGCCAGGTAACGATTACAGAAGGAGCTGAGGAAGAGGAAAAAACCATACGGAAGATTCAGACCAATAATCCGGGAAAAGTCCTTCGGGACATCCTGAAAGAATATAAAAGTCCTGTGATGGAAGGAATGCCTCCCTTCACCGGAGGGCTGGTGGGGTATTTTTCCTATGACTATATAAAATACGCAGAGCCAACTCTGAAGCCTATACTGGAGAACAAAAGAGGGCAGGGTGAAATGCGGCAGGAGTTCCGGGATGCTGACCTGATGCTTTTCGACAAGGTGATCGTATTTGACCACTACAGGCAGAAGCTGATATTGATTGCGGGAGTAGGATTAGCAGGGGATCTGGCTGAAAATTGCCGGAAAGCCGTAAGGGAACTGGAGGAAATGGAGCGGCTGGTAAAAAGCGGCGCCAAGGCAGATTTCCGTCCTCTGGAACTGATCCGGGAAAAGGATGGGGAGAAAGTCAATGTACTGGAAGGGTTTACCTATGGATCCAGTCAGGAAGAATTCTGCGGGATGGTGGAGCGGGCCAAGGAATACATCCGGGAGGGAGATATCTTTCAGGTGGTCTTATCCAATCCGGTTACGGTAAAGGCCAGAGGAAGTTTGTTTGATGCTTACAGAGTGCTGAGGACCTTGAATCCCTCTCCATATATGTTTTATTTTTCCAGTGATGATATTGAGGTGGCAGGGGCCTCCCCGGAGACGCTTGCGAAGCTGGAAAAGGGCAGGCTCTATACTTTCCCTCTGGCGGGTACCCGGCCCAGAGGAATCACCCGGGAGGAAGACCTGGCGCTGGAAAAGGAGCTTTTGGAGGATGAGAAAGAATGCGCCGAGCATAATATGCTTGTAGATCTGGGAAGAAACGACATAGGAAAGATCAGTGTGCCGGGAAGCGTTCAAGTGGAGAAATATATGGAAATCCAGCGTTTTTCTCATGTGATGCACATTGGGTCCACAGTGTCAGGAGAGATCCGGCCAGATAAGGACGCTGTGGACGTGATCGATGCCATCCTTCCGGCAGGGACCTTATCCGGAGCCCCAAAGATCCGGGCCTGCGAGATTATAGCCGCTTTGGAAAAGCAGAAGCGGGGGATCTATGGGGGCGCTGTGGGATATCTGGATTTTACGGGAAATCTGGACACGTGTATTTCGATTCGGCTGGCTTACAAGAAAAACGGACAGGTCTGCGTACAGTCGGGAGCCGGCATTGTGGCCGACAGCGTGCCGGAGCAGGAGTTTACAGAGTGCCGCAATAAAGCGGGAGCGGTTCTCAAGGCAGTCAGGATGGCGGAAGGAGGGCTGGCATGATTCTATTAATTGATAATTACGACAGCTTTTCATACAATCTCTACCAATATCTGGCGGTGCTGGATCCTCAGGTTGAGGTTGTGAGAAATGACAGGATCACCTTGGGGGAGATCCACAGAATGAAACCGGACAAAATCATTCTCTCGCCAGGGCCGGGGCGCCCGGAGGATGCAGGGGTATGCATTCCTCTGGTCAAAGAATTTGCCGGAGAGATTCCTATTCTGGGAGTTTGTCTGGGCCACCAGGCGATCGGAGCGGCCTATGGCGCTTCCGTCCAGCACGCCGACAGGCTGATGCATGGAAAAACTTCCCTCCTGACAGACGTATCGGAGAGCGTTCTCTTTGAGGGCATTCCCAGGCCTATTCAGGCAGCCAGGTACCACTCCCTGTCAGTCCGGGAGAGTACGCTTCCTGAAGAGATAAAAGTTACGGCCCGGAGCAGCGATGGAGAGATCATGGCCATGGAGCACCGAGAGTATCCTGTATATGGGCTTCAGTTCCATCCGGAATCGGTGCTGACCCCGGAAGGGTTTCGCATCATACAAAATTTTATAGTAAAAGGAAAGGGGCAGGAAATATGATTAAAGAGGCGATTATCAAGCTTTCTCAGAAGCTGGATCTGACATATGAAGAGGCGGAGCAGGTGATGAATGAAATTATGGAGGGGCAGGCCACAGATGTGCAGAAGTCTGCTTATTTGACGGCTCTCGCCATGAAGGGGGAGACCATTGACGAGATCACGGCATCGGCGGCTGGGATGCGTTCCCACTGTATAAAGCTTCTCCACAATATGGATGTTTTGGAGATCGTTGGCACAGGGGGAGACGGAGCGAATTCTTTTAATATTTCCACGACCTCATCCATGGTGATTGCCGCAGCGGGAATTCCGGTGGCAAAGCATGGAAACAGAGCCGCATCCTCAAAGTCCGGGGCGGCGGATGTTCTGGAGGCCCTCGGTGTGAAGATTGATCTTCCGCCGGAAAAAAGCGCCCAGCTTCTGAAAAAAATTCAGATCTGCTTCCTGTTTGCGCAGAACTATCATATTGCCATGAAGTATGTGGCGCCGATCCGGAAGGAGCTTGGGATCCGCACAGTGTTTAATATTCTTGGGCCGCTTTCAAACCCGGCAGGAGCCAATATGGAGCTTATGGGAGTTTACGAACAGGAGCTGGTGGAACCCCTGGCGCAGGTTATGGCAAAGCTGGGAGTCGTAAGAGGGATGGTAGTTTACGGACAGGATAAACTGGATGAGATTTCCATGAGCGCCCCAACATCGGTGTGCGAGATAAGAAACGGGTGGTTCCAGTCCTATGAGATTACCCCAGAGCAGTTTGGCTACAGGAGATGTTCCAAGGAGGAATTGGCGGGAGGCACCCCCGAGGAAAATGCCAGAATTACCAGGGCCATCCTGGCGGGAGAAGAGCGGGGGCCCAAGCGCAGCGCCGTCTGCCTGAATGCAGGGGCAGCCATTTACATTGCAGGAAAAGCCAGGGATATGAAGGAAGGCGTGGCGCTGGCAGAGCAGATCTTGGATCAGGGTCTGGCAATGAAGAAGCTGGAACAGTTTATTTGTTTTTCCTGCGGTCAGGATAAGTGAATGCGCTGACCTGGCTGAATCAGTTACGTTTCATTTAGGAGAGTATGAGATGAATATCTTGGAAACCATCGTGAATAGGACAAAGGAAAGAATTCAAAAAGAGAAGCAGATTCTTCCTTTGACGGAAGTGAGAAGAAGGGCGGAAGAAAGAGGACGGCTCCGAACAGGGGAGAGGCCGGAGTTTGAAAAGGCCCTTCGCCGGGATGAACTGTCCTTCATCTGCGAAGTGAAGAAGGCATCTCCCTCTAAAGGGATCATTGCCGAAGATTTCCCTTACCGTGTCATAGCCTCAGAGTATGAGGCGGCAGGAGCCGCAGCGATCTCCTGTCTGACAGAACCTTATTGGTTCCTGGGAAAGGACAGGTATCTGGAAGAGATTGTAGAAACAGTGTCCATCCCCGTGCTGCGCAAAGATTTTACCTGTGATGAGTATATGATTTACCAGGCAAAGGCTATGGGAGCTTCGGCGGTTCTTCTGATCTGCTCTGTACTGGATGACCAGGAACTGAAGGCCTTTAGTCAGCTCTCTGCGCAGCTTGGACTCTCAGCCCTGGTGGAGACCCACAGTGAGAAAGAAATTGAGCGGGCCAAGAAAGCGGGAGCCCTTATTCTGGGGGTGAACAACCGGAATCTGAAGGATTTCAGTGTGGATCTGAGCAATAGTACAAGGCTTAGAGAGCTGGCAGGCCCTGATACAATCTTCGTGTCAGAGAGCGGAATACGGGATGCGAAGGATATACAGGTTCTTCAAAAAAACGGCACGGACGCAGTGCTGATCGGAGAGATGCTGATGCGTGCCCCTGACAGAAAGCAGACGCTGCGGGAGCTTCGGCAGGCAGCCAGGCAGGTGCGGGGAGACAGACTGGCAGCAGGGAAAGGCAGGGGATCCCATGACGAAAATTAAGATCTGCGGTCTGAAAAGGCAGGAGGATATCCAGTACGTCAACGAAGCGCTGCCGGATTATGCAGGGTTTGTGATCCAGGTTTCTTTCAGCAGAAGAAGCATAACTGCAGAGGAACTGTACAAGCTTCGCAGCCGCCTTTCAGAGAAGATTTCACCTGTGGGAGTGTTTGTCAATGCCCCAGTGGAACTTCCGGCAAAGCTTTTGAGAGAGGGGATTCTGGATATGGCCCAGCTTCACGGCCAGGAGGATGATGAGTATATTAAAAGGCTTAAGGAAGAAACAGGCAGGCCTGTGATGAAAGCTTTTTCTGTCTCAGCTCCAGAGGACATACAGAGAGCCTTTTCCTCTTCGGCGGATCTGATTCTGCTGGATCACGGCAGGGGAGGAACGGGAAAGAGCTTTGACTGGAACCTGGTAAAAGGAGAAAAAAACGGCGGAAGGCCCTATTTTCTGGCCGGCGGCATCACACCGGAGAAGATTCCCCAGGCGGTAAGGCGGTTGAAGCCCTATGGAATCGACCTTTCCAGCGCTGTGGAGACAGAGGGGAAAAAAGACAGGAGAAAAATATTGGCAGCGGTGGCTGCAGTAAGGAGTGGCATTCTATGAAAAAAGGCAGATACGGCATTCATGGAGGACAGTATATACCGGAAACCCTCATGAGTGCGGTGACGGAGCTGGAGGAAGCTTATAATTATTATAAAGAGGACAGACAGTTTACCGAAGAGCTGACACAGCTCTTAAATGAATATGCAGGACGTCCTTCCAGGCTGTATTTTGCGAAGCGTATGACAAAGGATCTGGGAGGGGCGAAGATCTATCTGAAGAGAGAGGATTTAAATCATACGGGAGCGCATAAGATCAACAATGTTCTGGGACAGGTTCTCCTGGCAAAAAAGATGGGAAAGACCCGGGTCATTGCAGAGACAGGGGCGGGACAGCATGGAGTGGCTACCGCCACGGCGGCAGCCCTTATGGGAATGGAATGTGAAGTATTCATGGGAGAGGAAGATACGAAGCGCCAGGCTTTGAATGTGTACCGCATGAAGCTTCTGGGGGCCAAGGTACATCCGGTTGCTTCAGGTACTGCCACCCTAAAAGACGCTGTATCAGAAACCATGCGGGAGTGGACGAGACGGATTGAAGATACCCATTACGTGCTGGGTTCCTGTATGGGTCCCCATCCTTTTCCAGAGATTGTCCGGGATTTCCAGGCGGTGATTTCCAGAGAGATTAAAGAGCAGCTTATGGAGAGGGAAGGGCGGCTGCCGGACGCAGTGCTGGCCTGCGTGGGCGGAGGTTCCAATGCCATCGGGGCATTTTACCATTTTATAGAGGATAAAGAGGTCCGTCTCATCGGCTGTGAGGCTGCCGGACGGGGAATTCACACTTCGGAGACGGCGGCCACCATAGCCACGGGGAGACTGGGAATCTTTCACGGCATGAAATCTTATTTCTGTCAGGACGAAGCGGGACAGATCGCCCCGGTCTATTCCATCTCCGCAGGACTGGACTATCCGGGAATCGGCCCGGAACATGCCGACCTTTATGACAGAGGCAGAGCGGAATATGTGGCAGTGACAGACGAAGAGGCAGTAGAAGCCTTTGAATACTTATCCAGGACAGAAGGGATTATCCCAGCAATAGAGAGCGCCCATGCGGTGGCGTATGCCAGACAGCTTGCGCCGGCCATGGGGAAGGATCAGATTCTGGTAATCAATATATCAGGAAGAGGCGACAAGGACTGTGCGGCCATGGCCCGTTACAGAGGGGAGGATATCTATGAGTAGAGTACGTGAAGCGTTTTGCCGGGGAAAAGCATTTATTCCCTTCATCACCTGTGGGGATCCTGATCTTGAGACCACAGAGCGATTAGTATACGCCATGGAGGAAGCCGGGGCATCCCTGATAGAGCTTGGGATTCCTTTTTCAGATCCTACGGCAGAGGGGCCGGTGATTCAGGAGGCCAGCAGCCGGGCTCTGGCAGGAGGGGTCAGCACGGAGAAGATTTTCGCTATGGTATCCAGGATCCGGAAAAAGACGGATATCCCCCTTGCTTTTATGACCTATGCCAATGTGGTGTTCTCCAGGGGGACGGAAGCTTTTATCAAAAAAGCGGCAGAGATCGGGATAGACGCTTTGATTCTTCCCGATGTGCCCTTTGAGGAAAAAGAAGAGTTTGACACGGTATGCAGGAAATACGGGATTGACTTAATTTCCCTGATTGCCCCTACCTCCCAGGAGAGGATCCGCAAGATCGCCAGGGAGGCTTCCGGTTTCATTTACTGTGTCTCATCCCTGGGTGTCACAGGAACCAGAAGCACAATTACCACGGACATAGGGGCTATGATCAGGCTTGTAAAGGAAGAGACGGATCTTCCCTGCGCCGTGGGCTTTGGCATCTCAACTCCAAAACAGGCTGCTGAAATTGCCAAGACTTCTGACGGAGTTATCGTGGGAAGCGCCATTGTAAAGCTCTGCAGTCAATATGGCAGGGACTGTGTCCCCTACGTCTCAGAATATGTAAAAAGCATGAGGGAGGCTCTGGAGCCATGAAGGAACAGAAAGAAATTTTCATACGCAAGGCACGCCTGGAGGATGCCGGGAAGCTTTTAGAGATCTACAGACCTTACGTGGAGAAAACGGCGATTTCCTTTGAGTGCCAGGTACCTTCCTTGGAGGAATTTTCTGGCAGGATGAGCAGAACCCTGAAGAAATACCCCTATCTGGCGGCGGAGAGAGGGGGGAAGATTGTAGGATATGCATGTGCGGGCCCCTTTGTGGGAAGAGCTGCTTATGACTGGTCAGCGGAAGTGACGATTTATGTCGGGGAGGACGAGAGGAAAACGGGAGTCGGAAGAAAGCTGTATGGCTGCCTGGAAGAAATTTTGAGAAATCAGAATATTACAAACCTCTACGCATGTATCGGCATGCCGCCGGAAGA
>HHCFC01400__coassemble_1784_pt1 | contig 16217 bp, 16 predicted proteins | sample HHCFC01400__metabat2_high_PE_014 | metagenome-assembled genome bin HHCFC01400
AAGAAAAAGTATATACATATTTTCTGCGGAAAGGGTATGGGGAAAACGTCTTCCGCTCTGGGAAAGGGCGTACGGGAGGCAAGTGAAGGAAAAAATGTTTTTCTGATCCAGTTTCTCAGGGAGAAGCGCTCTAATGAAGTGCTGAATTATTATAAACGTCTGGAGCCGGAGATGAAGATGTTTCGGTTTGAGAAATTCCCGGAAGATTATGAGAGCCTGACGCAGAGAGAGAAAGAAGAAGAGATCCGCAATATAAAAAACGGACTCAATTTTGCCAAAAAAGTGTTAATGACAGAAGAATGTGATGTTCTGATTCTGGAAGAAATTTTAAGTCTGACCGACAAAGGCATTGTGACCATGGATGAGCTTAAGAACATCATTGAGGAAGTAGGGGATGAGACGACCCTCTATCTGACGGGTACAAACCGGTGTGAAGAATTGTGGCCGTACGTGGATGAAGTCACGGAGCTGTCCACACCTTACACGGCCGTCAGAGAGGACTGTGACTAAAAGTAAGATGCACAGACAGTCCGCTTTTCTATTTTTCAGATGGCGGGACTGCTGCAAAATTAAATTGACATCTGCACAATAGGGTGTTATAGTAAGAGAAATTCAGATTTAGTGATAGAGGTTGCGCGCTTCATCAGTAACCGGCGGGATGTGTACAGGCACAGGAGAAAGCCGGAGAAAGGGAAGGGCGCCGAAAGGAATCAGTGCCTGAGGCTGATTTCCTTGGGCGCAGGATGAAGAATTCTGTGACTGTCATCGCAGGGCGATGGAGGGCTATCCTGGGAACTGTTTTTCGGATTCTTTGGGAACTGCCTTTTGACAGTTCCCTTTTTTGGTGGTATAGGAAATTTTGCTCCCTATACGACAAAAAAGCTCCGCATGGATTTGTCTGCGGCGCAGGAGTCGTTTTAGATTGGAAGGAGGGTATTATGGCTATTTTTAAAGGTTCGGGCGTGGCCATTGTGACGCCAATGTACGAAAATGGAGAAGTGAATTATGAAAAACTGGGGGAGATTCTGGAGGAACAGATCGCAGGCTCTACCGATGCTATTATTATCTGCGGAACCACAGGAGAGGCTTCCACTCTTACACATGAGGAACATTTGGATGTGATCAAATATGCGGTGGATAAGGTGAATAAGAGGCTTCCCGTGATTGCCGGCACAGGTTCCAACTGTACGGAGACGGCCGTCTATCTTTCGGTGGAGGCGGAAAAACACGGTGCGGACGCTGTACTTTTAGTGACTCCTTATTACAATAAAGCCACCCAGAAAGGACTGATCCATCATTTTACTAAGATTGCGGAATCTATTTCCATTCCCGTGATCCTGTATAATGTTCCGTCCCGGACGGGATGCAATATTTTACCGGAGACAGCGGCGTATCTGGCCAAAAATGTAAAGAATATCGTGGCCATCAAGGAGGCTTCCGGGAATATCTCCCAGGTGGCTAAGCTTATGAGTTTGGCGGAGGGAGCCATTGACCTGTATTCTGGAGATGACAATCAGATTGTGCCGATCCTCTCCCTGGGGGGCTGCGGAGTAATCTCCGTGCTGGCTAATATTGCGCCTAAGCAGACCCATGACATTGTCGCCACCTATCTGGCAGGAGATGTAAAGAAGAGCTGTAAACTCCAGTTGGAAGCCTTGAATCTCATTGACGCTCTTTTCTGCGAGGTAAACCCGATACCGGTTAAAAAAGCTATGAACCTCATGGGAAAAGAGGTAGGGCCCTTAAGAGAGCCATTGACAGAAATGGAAGAGGCAAATGCAGCTAAGCTTGCGCAGGCCATGAAAGAGTACGGGCTGGAGGTAAAAGCATGATTCGGATGATTTTAAGCGGATGCTGCGGATTTATGGGACGGGTGGTAACGGAGATAGCAGACGGAGATCCCGATATCCAGATCGTAGCAGGCATTGATCCAAGAAAAGATGATACAAAACCATATCCGGTTTACGGGACGCCTGCCGAGTGCCAGGCAGAGGGAGACGTGCTGGTGGATTTTTCTTCAGCCCAGGCCCTGGGGGGACTGCTGAAGTATTGTGTGGAAAAACAGGTGCCGGCTGTGCTCTGCAGCACCGGTTACTCACAGGAGCAGCTTGATGAGATTCAGGAAGCCTCTGGCAAGGTGGCTGTGTTAAAATCAGCCAATATGTCCCTGGGTGTAAATCTTCTTTTGAAATTGCTGAAAGAGGCGGCTAAGACTTTGGCACCGGCAGGATTTGATATGGAGATTGTGGAGAGGCACCATAACCGAAAGGTGGATGCTCCCAGCGGGACGGCTCTTGCGTTGGCAGACAGCCTGAACGAAGCCCTGAATCAGGAATACACCTATACATACGACCGCAGCCAGGTAAGAAGGCCCAGAGATAAAAAAGAGATCGGAATCAGTGCGGTGCGGGGCGGGAGCATCGTTGGTGATCATGAGGTGATTTTCGCCGGCCTGGACGAGGTCATTGAATTTAAACATACAGCGTACTCAAGAAGTATTTTTGCCAAGGGAGCCGTATCGGCTGCAAAATATCTTGCAGGAAAGCCCGCAGGCCTTTATAATATGGGAGATGTAATAGGATGATGCAGGGTCAAAAGGCCTAAGAAAGGACGGAGGAGCCGGATTATGAAAAAAGTAGTTAAGTTTGGCGGGAGTTCTCTAGCAAGCGCAGAGCAGTTTAAAAAGGTAGGAGAAATCATCCATGCAGAAAAGTCACGGAGATATGTAGTGCCTTCAGCTCCGGGAAAGCGTTTCCCCAAGGATACGAAGGTGACGGATATGCTGTATGACTGCTACGAAGCTGCAGGGACTATGGATATTACCGGAAAACTCAATGCCATTGCCCAGAGATACCAGGAGATCATCGACGGGCTGGGCCTGGAGGTGTCTCTGGATGAGGAATTTGCCAAAATTAAAACGGCCTTTGAAGAACATGTGGGAAGCGACTATGCAGCCTCGAGAGGCGAGTATCTGAATGGAATTGTAATGGCGGCATACCTGGAGTATGAGTTTATTGATGCGGCGGAAGTAGTGCGCTTTGATGAGGATGGGGTGTTTGATCCCGAGACCACCAATAAAATCATGAAGAAGCGGCTGGAAGGCGTGGAGCATGCCGTTATTCCGGGATTCTATGGAGCTTTGGAGGACGGAACCATTAAGACTTTCTCCAGGGGCGGATCGGATATCACAGGATCTATCGTGGCCAGGGCAGTCTGCGCCGATCTCTATGAGAACTGGACGGATGTGTCTGGCTTTCTGGTAACAGATCCTCATATTGTGGAGGATCCCGAGACCATTGAGACCATCACGTACCGGGAGCTTCGGGAGCTGTCCTATATGGGAGCCACAGTCCTCCATGCGGATGCCATTTTCCCTCTGCGCCAGGAAGGGATTCCCATCAATATTAAAAATACGAACCGGCCTCAGGATCCGGGGACTCTGATTGTGGAGAGTACCTGCCGGCAGCCGCGGTTTACGATTACAGGCATTGCGGGGAAGAAAGGCTTCTGTGCCATCAATATTGAAAAGGATCAGATGAATTCTGAGATTGGATTTGGGCGCAAGGTGCTTCAGGTATTTGAAGAAAACGGAATTTCCTTTGAGCATGTGCCGTCAGGGATTGACACATTCACGGTGCTGGTACACCAGTCTGAATTTATGGAGAAGGAACAGAGCGTAATCTCCGGAATTCACCGGGCCGTGCATCCTGATACTTTAGATCTGGAATCCGACCTGGCCCTGATTGCGGTGGTAGGCCGTGGAATGCGGGCCACCAGAGGCACAGCAGGAAGAATTTTTTCTGCTCTTTCCCATGCCAACGTAAACGTAAAGATGATTGATCAGGGATCCAGTGAGCTGAATATCATCATCGGAGTGAAGAATGAGGACTTTGAGACGGCAGTAAAAGCGATCTATGATATTTTCGTCCTGACACATTTATAAATGCGCATAAAGGCAGGCCTGGATGGTTTCCGGGTCTGTTTTTGACTCTTTAGAGTAAAGACTTGCAAGTGTAAAATATACTTGACAGGAAACAGCGTTCTGATGTAGCCTTACACTAGTATAACATTTTTGAGAGGAGGCCTGTATATGAGCCAGGCATACATATGGGGGATAGTGGGAGCGGCTTTTGGGATTGTGCTGCTGATTGTTCTCCTGTGGGTGACGAAGAGCGATGGTTCCCTGAAGGGACGATATGATGAAAGACAGGAACTGTTCCGGGGCAGAGGGTACAAAGCAGGTTTTTTTACTTTCATAGGTTACTGCGTTTTGTACGCTGCTCTTCACGATATTGCGGGGGTCAGAGCGATCTCGGCTACGGCGGCTATGTTTGCGGGCATCTGCCTTTCAATATCTGTATATGCCTGCTACTGCATCCGGCATGATTCTTATCTGTCTTTAGATGAGAAGCCAGTACGAATTATAGTAATTTTTTTTCTGGTATCTTTGCTGAATCTAGGAATTGGTGTTTACCATCTGGCCCAGGGAGATATGGTGGAGGACGGAGTCGTCAGCATAACTGCCATGAATCCTATCTGCGGGCTGATGATGGTAGTAGTGGCCTTTGCTATGCTGTTTAGATACCGGAGCGAGCGGAGACACCAGGAGGACGAAGAATGAAGATGATAGGATGGACGGTGCTTCAAATTTCGCGGGGGGGGGTACAAAATGAATGAAGAATCTTCGGATGAAAGCGGCACGTGCGTCTTTGGACCTCTCTCAGCAGCAGCTTGCGGATCTGGTGGGTGTTTCCAGACAGACCATCAATGCCATCGAGAAGGGAGATTATAACCCTACCATTCGTTTGTGCATCTCTATCTGCAAGGCGTTGGAGCGGACTTTAGACGAGCTGTTTTGGGAATAGAACTAGGAGGAAAGAAAATGGCGCTGCGAAGAGATTTGCTGCTTTTTCCAGATGGAAAAAGAAAGGCTGTGACTTTCAGCTACGATGACGCGGTGAAGCAGGATATTCGTTTTGTTGGCTTATTAAATCGCTATGGGCTGAAAGGTACCTTTAATATTAATTCCGGGCTTTTGGGGCAGGAGTCCTGGCATACACAGAACGGAAAAACTGTTTCACACAATAAATTAGATCCAGAGGAGATCTCAGGTGTTTACGCCGGCCATGAGCTTGCCGTCCACGGAAAAACCCATCTGGATTTATCGATGGTACCTCAGGGAACAGCATCCTATGAGATTATGGCTGACCGGCAGTGGATAGAGACGATTGTTAAGAAGCCAGTGACAGGTATGGCGTACCCCTTTGGAACTTATACGGAGACCACAAAGAAAGTGCTGGAAAGCTGCGGGATCGAATATTCACGAACGACTCGTGCCACTTATGGGTTCGGCCTTCCAGGAGACTTTCTCTGCTGGAATCCGACCTGCCATCATGAGGATCCCCGGCTTTTTTCGCTGACCGACCAGTTTCTGGAGGATATGGGAGAGAAAGAGGAATCCAGGCTTTTTTATATCTGGGGCCATTCCTATGAGTTTGATGTGACAGACACCTGGGAGCGGATGGAAGAATTTTTAAAGAGAATCTTCGGACACGGCGATGTATGGTATGCTTCCAATGGTGAGATATACAGTTACGTTCAGGCTGCCAGGAGGGTAAAATATTCAGCGGACGGTTCTTATTTATATAATCCTTCCGCCACAGACGTTTGGCTGAAAATCCAGGGGCAGAACGTGTGCGTATCCTCTGGAGAAACGGTAAAGGTGGGAGTTTCATGATCAAGGAAAAGACAGGATGTCAGGGAGTGAAAAAAGTACGTGTAAAAGCGCCGGGGGAAAAATTTCTGCTGACGCCGGGAGATACAGTGGCCCTGGTGGGATGTTCCGATCCTCTTTTGGGGGCGCATCCTGCCCAGGCCAAAGAGTGCAGAAGGGTTCTTGAAAATTGGGGACTGAAGGTCAGGACTGCCGTTTCTATGGAGAACGCCTGGTGGCAGGGAGAAAAACGGGCCCGGGAGCTTATGGAGTTTTATAGCGACGGGGAAGTGAAAGCTATCTTTGACCTTTCTGGCGGTGATCTGGCCAATACGGTTCTGCCTCATCTGGATTGGGAAATTGTGGCTGGGAATCCAAAGCCCTTCTGGGGGTACAGCGATCTGACTGCTGTGCTGAACGGAATTTATGCCAGGACTGGCCAGTGGGGCTGCCTCTATCAGCTTCGGAATCTGGTTTCAGGAGACGAGAGAATCCAAAGGCAGCAGAGGGAAGCTTTTTACAGAACTATTTTTCAGGGGGAGGACACGCTGAACTGTTTTTTATCGGTATTTCTTCAAGGAGATTCCATGGAAGGAACTATAGCAGGGGGAAATCTTCGCTGTCTGCTGAAACTGGCGGGGACGCCTTACTTTCCAGATTTAAAGGATAAGATTCTTTTCCTGGAGAGCTTGGGCGGGGAGAGCTGGCTGATCGCTTCTCTTCTGTGCCAGCTTCGCCTGATGGGAGTCTTTGAGAAGGTAAGAGGCGTTCTGCTAGGGACTTTTACAAAGCTGCAGGAGTCTGGCAGCCGACCGGATCTTAGGGAGCTGATCCTTTCAGCGGTTCCCAGAGATCTTCCCATTGCCGTAACTAAGGAAATCGGTCACGGAAAGGATTCAAAATGCCTGGTGATCGGCGGAAATGTATCTATGACACCCTAATCTTTATATGGAATAACGCCTGTTTAGACATAAGTTTTCTCAGAAATTCATTAAGAGTATCACAGGAAACTTTCCCTTTTCAATCTTCTTTGCTCATATTATAATAATAAAAGAGATTATTGACGTGAATTAGGATGAGGCATTGTAGTTCTGGCTGCTGCCTGGGAAGAGAGGGAACGAATGATAGAGGAAAGAATAAACAGGCAGCTACGAAGGGCTGTTGGACTGGTTTTCTGTATGATCTGCATATTTTTTATCTGCGGCGGCATACTCTCAGCTTCTCTGCGGAAGGCAAAATGGAAGGCAGTACAAGAGCAGATACAGGCTGAGACGGTTGAGTACAGAAACAGAATCTGGAAGCAGATGGAAGCAGATTTTCATACGCTTTCGGCGATTGCGCCTTTCCTTGGATCACTGTGTGAAGAGGATCCGCAGGCTCTGGCTGACTTGCTGATCCGGGCGAATCAGGACAGCAGCTTTCAGACGATTGTATATTATGGACTGGACCGCAAAGGCGTGGTTTGTACCCGGGATCAGGAACCTGTACTTAATACAGATCTTTCTGTTCTCTCGGAAGAAGGGCGGAAGGTCGTGGAGGACGCTCTGGAGGGAAATATCGCGATTTCACAGATGTTTGAGAGCAAGTTTTCCCAGAGCCGTGTTTTTGCTTACGCGATACCGGTCTGCAGTGAGGAGGATGAACTGATCGGCGCGCTGGCAGCCAGCGATCACATCGATATCTTTTCGGATATTCTGTCTGGCAATACCGTTCTCGGCGGGGGCGGTTATATCCATCTGCTGGACTCCCAGGGCAATTTTCTTGTGCGGTCAGCCAGCACGGTTGTCCGGGAGAACGTCACTTCCGTGCTTGAGGATCCGTACCTGCTTGATGATTCCAGGGATGATGTGCTGGATGTCATGAACAGACAGGAGAGCTTTTTTTCCTCGTTTAAATACGAAAATAAAACTTACCCGTTTCTGCTTGAACCGGTGGGTATCAACGGCTGGTATCTGTTCTGCGTGAATACGGGAGACGGTCTGTTTGCCAGCACCTTTTCGACAACAAGTGTGGTGCAGGCAACTTTTGCCGCCGTTCTGCTCCTGGTTGTCATGCTGATGGTTTACGGCTATCTGATCCTGCGGAAGTACAACCGCAGTCTGATCAATCTGGCTTATTTTGATCCGCTGACTGGCGCGGAAAACCTGGCTCGTTTTCAGCAAAGGCTCAAGAAATTTCTTGCTAGGCGCGGCGGCAGCGTCGCTGTTGTGGAGGTTCGGAACTTTCCGTTTTTCCATGAAATTTTCGGCAGTGAGAAAGCGAACCAGCTAATCTGTCAGATCAAGCAGTCGGCAGACCACGCTATGCGCGCGGACGAGTTTTTCTGTCACGACACGGCGGACCGTTTTTACCTATTTCTGGCTGAGACAGAGGAAAAGGCACTGCAGGCCCGGCTGGACGCGTTTATGAATGAGATTACCACGAACGAAGAAAACCGCCACAGAGATTACCGGCTGACGCTGTACTGCGGGGTGACAAGCTCTCCTGTGTGTGACGATCCGGACCGGGGCGCGGATAACATGATGGCGCACGTCCTGTTTGCCCTTGATCGCGCCAAAGTCGGACATTCCAATACCATCTGGTTTTTTGATACCGAGCTGCATAAGGTAGAAGAGCTTGAAAACTATGTGGAAAGTCATATGCACCAGGCGTTGGAGCATGGAGAATTCAAGCTTTACCTGCAGGCAAAAAAGGAGCTTCGCAGCAACCAGCTTGGCGGGGCGGAAGCCCTGGTGCGCTGGCAGCACTCGGATCGCGGGATGATTTTCCCGAATCAGTTTATTCCTTTGTTCGAGCGCAACGGTTTCTGTGTGAAACTTGACCTCTATATGGTAGAGCTGGTGTGCAGGCAGATCCGATCATGGATAGATCGGGGGATCAAGCCGCTTCCAATATCAGTCAATCAGTCCAAGCTGCTGTTTTATGAGGCGGATTACGTGCGTACGCTTCGCGGCCTGATCCAGAAATACCGCGTTCCGGCCGAGCTGATCACTTTGGAAATTCTCGAAGGCCTGGCGATGGAAAATGTGGAAGAGCTGAATGATAAAATTACGCAACTGCACGCGGAAGGCTTCCGCGTTTCGCTGGATGATTTCGGAACTGGATTTTCTTCTCTGAACACGCTGGGCAGCCTGAGAATCAATGAGCTGAAGCTGGACCGCAGTTTTCTTCAGAATGCTGGTGACAATACGGACACCAGAACCGCGTTTATTATGCGGCAGATTGTGCAGTTGGCGTGTCAGTTCCAAATCTCCACGGTGGCCGAAGGCGTAGAGACAGAGGAAGATGAACGACTGATCCGTTCGATTGGCTGTGATTACGGACAGGGCTACCTGTACAGCCGGCCGATCCGCGCGGAGGAATTTGACAGCAGATTTCTGTCCGGTTCTTCCTGGATTGCGCCGTCTTGGGCGGAAGAGTAATCGAACACGAAAATGACTTGTAAAGAGGGGATAAGCTTGCAAAAATACTTTCATATACTAGAAGGAAACGGGGCTGATCTGGCAATCAAAATTGATGCCCGAACGATTGTGACTGCGGCATGGACCGTTTACCGATGTCGGTACGGCTGCAATACCTACGGCAAAAGCCATTGCTGTCCGCCGAATTGTCCTACGTGGAAGGAAACGCAGGAAATGATAGATTGTTTTCAGTACGGAATTTTGTTCCGCTGCCACGAAATGAGTATGGTAACACCACTGGCTGTAAAGGTGGCACGTGAACTATTTTTAGATGATTATTACAAGGTTATAGCCTTTGGCAGCGGACCGTGTAAAAAATGTCAAAAATGCAATCCAGACCACTGCAACTTCCCGGATAAAACTGTTCCGGCAATGGAGGCATGCGGAATAGATGTCTTTGCGACAGTTCGGAATAATGGTCTTGAAATCCATACGCTCCGGGAAAAATGGGAAATCCAAAACCATTTTGGTCTTATCATGGTAGAATAATCTTAGCTGACATCAGCGACTGCTTGGGGCTGCCGCATCCAATGATCGATCAGCAAAGGATAGTGATAATCGTGCTGCGGAAAGGCGCCGCGTCAAAGGTTTTCGGTTTTGCGTCTAAAATAGGGCTGTTAAAAAAGGAAGAGACAATCCTGCGTAGAATTCTGGCTAAAAAAACCCGACTTCTATGGGATTGTCTCTTTTCTGTATGCCAGGGCTAAAAATCGGTATTAACCGTCAGTCCCTATATTATGCTCAATATTAGATTTATTTGATAATCCGAATCCAGCCCTCAGGAGCTTCGATCCGTCCCATCTGAATACCTGTGAGGGTGTCGTAAAGCTTCTGGGTGACAGGTCCCATCTTGTCCATTCCGCTGGGGAAGCAAATTTCTTTACCGTGGTCATTGATTTTGCCTACAGGAGAGATCACAGCGGCGGTACCGCACAGGCCGCACTCCGCAAAGTCTTTTAATTCATCCAGGTAAACCTCCCGTTCTTCCACCTCAAGGCCAAGGTAATCCCGAGCTACAGAGACAAGAGAGCGGCGAGTAATGGAAGGAAGGATGCTGCCGGATTTAGGCGTCACCACCTTATTGTCCTTCGTTATAAACAGGAAGTTAGCGCCTCCTGTCTCTTCTACCTTTGTTCTGGTAGCGGCATCCAGGTAAAGATTTTCGTCAAATCCCTGACGATGGGCCTCCATAATTGGATAAAGGCTCATAGCATAGTTCAGTCCTGCTTTTATGTGACCTGTACCGTGGGGAGCCGCACGGTCGTAATCGCTGATTCGGATAGTCAGAGGTCTTACGCCGCCCTTAAAATAAGGACCTACAGGAGTAGTAAATACCCGGAACTGATATTCAGAAGAAGGGCTTACGCCGATGACAGCGTCGCTTCCAAACATATAGGGACGAACATAAAGAGTAGCCCCTGAACCGTAAGGAGGAACGTATGCTTCATTGGCGGCTACGGTCTCACATACAGCTTCCACAAAACGCTCCTTTGGAAAAACCGGCATTTCCAGACGGCGGCAGGAATCCTCCATGCGCTGTCCGTTGAGATCGGGACGGAAGATAACGATGTGTCCGTCCTCTGTGGTGTAAGCCTTCATGCCTTCAAAGCAAGTCTGCGCGTACTGGAGAACGCCGGCACACTCACTGATAACCACATTGGGATCTGAGATCAGAGCGCCTTCGTCCCATGCTCCGTTTTTATAGTTAGAAACGAACCGCTTGTCAGTTTTTACATAGCCGAAGCCAAGGTTCGCCCAATCGATGTTTTTCTTTTCCATAATTAACATCCCTTTCCTTTCAAATTAGTAGTAGTTTACCGCTGCTTTAAGAAGGTGTCAAGCTAAAGTGTGGAAAATCATTGCTTTTTGTTTTCTTTGGGACGGGGCGGTTTCAGAAAAGTGCCCCTGACTACGGCGTCTGAACCAAATCGTTTTCGGATCTGATCCATGGCTGCGTCCAGCCTTTTTTGTTTTTCAGGGTCTGGAGTGTTCGCTGGGGATTCCGCGGGAGATTTTTCTTCCGTGGACAGTCCGAAACTGAAAAGAGAAAGCTGTACCGGAGAGTCTTCCGCAAGAAGCTTTGTGGTTCTTATTCCCAGAAGGCGGATGGGCGATCCGTTCCAGAGCTGGTCAAAAAGACGGCAGGCGCATTCGTAGAGGGTGTTGGACTGGGCGGAAGGGGTGTAAAGCTGTGTCTGGCGGGAGCAGGAGCGAAAAGTGCTGTATTTAATCTCCACAGTGACAGTGGTAGCGATCTGGCGGGCTTTTCGCAGTCTGGAAGAGACCTGTTCCGCAAGCTCCAACAGTACACGTTTGGCCTCATCGGCTGTGAGGACGTCCTGGCTTAAGGTGGTGGAATTTCCAATGCCTTTTAACTCATGAGTTTTGGGATCCAGTGGGGAAGAATCAATGCCGTTGGCATACTCCCACATAGTTTTCCCATGGCTTTTAAAGTGAAATTGGAGAAAGGCGGGATCCGTATGGGCTAGGTCACCGATGGTACGGATTCCAAGCTGCGTAAGCCGCTGGGCGCTGGCGCGGCCCACCATGTAGAGTTCACTTACAGGAAGGGGCCACATTTTAGAGGGAATTTCCTCAGGGTACAGTGTATGTACTTTATCCGGTTTCTCAAAATCACTGGCCATTTTGGCCAAAAGCTTATTAGGGGCAATCCCAACATTTACGGTGAAACCAAGCTCATTCCGAATGCGGTCCGCGATACTTCTGGCACCTGTCTCAGGAGAAGCAAAGAGATGGCGGATGGGGGTAAAGTCCAGAAAACATTCGTCTATGGAAATTTGCTGAAGGTCAGGAGTGTAGGAGCGCAGAAGATTCATAAGCTCCTGGCTCTTTTTTTTATAGAGAGGGCGGTCAGGCGGAACCATGACAAGCCCTGGACATTTTCGCAGCGCGGAGGCTACTGGTTCGGCAGTGTGAATGCCGAATTTTTTTGCGGGAACAGATTTGGCAAGCACAATGCCGTGTCGGGTCTTTTCATCGCCGCCGATGATGGAGGGGATCGTCCTTAAATCTATGGCTTCTGGGTTCTCCTCCAGAAGCTTCTGGGCGGTCCAGCTTAAAAATGCAGAATTTACGTCTATGTGAAAAATCAGTTGCATACAGGCCTCCTTTCATCCGTAATATAGAACATCCGCTATGCGGTTATTATACCACCTGCTAAAACGGACAACAACCTTTTGACGAATGACTCTATTTGAGATATAGTAGGAGATACAGTGATAAAAGTTTAGGAGGGGATCAAAATGCTGTTTGTTGAATATCCAAAATGTTCTACTTGTCAAAAAGCGAAAAAATGGCTGGATCAGCACCAGGTTCCGTATACGGACAGACATATCGCGGAGGAAAATCCTACGGCTGCCGAACTTAAGGAATGGTATGAGAGAAGCGGCCTGGAGCTGAAGCGTTTTTTTAATACCAGCGGTCGGCTGTATAAAGAGATGGGACTGAAAGATCGTCTCTCTCAGATGACGGACCAGGAAAAAATTGAGCTTCTTGCTTCTGATGGGATGCTGGTAAAAAGACCTCTGATTGTGGAGGAAAATTTTGTTCTGGCGGGGTTTAAAGAGAAGGAATGGGAGGAAGTACTCCTGAAATAGTAAGAGGAACGGGAATACGGCAGAGAAATAAGACGAAGAGGGCGAGGAAAGATGATAAAGCAGGGACAGGATTTTTCTAAGGGGAGTATAGGGAGGCATGTGCTGGCCCAGGCGGTGCCATTGATTATCGCGCAGTTGATTCAGCTTCTTTATAATCTGGTAGACAGGATTTATATTGGTCATTTGCCGGGTGAAAATGGCATGGCCCTTACGGGCATCGGTCTGGTTTTTCCCATTGTGACTCTGGTAACAGCTTTTACAAATCTTTTTGGAATGGGCGGAGGACCTCTTTGTTCGATTGCCAGAGGCGCGGGAAAAACTGAGCGGGCGGAGAAAATTATGGGGAACTGCCTGACGCTTCTCTTTGCCACGTCTTTTTTCATCATGGCTCTCTGCTATGCGCTGAAACGGCCGGTTCTCTATCTGTTTGGAGCCAGCGATATCACTTATCCGTATGCGGACATGTACCTGAAGATCTATCTTCTGGGAACCGTATTCAGCATGGTGGGAACCGGCATGAACAATTTTATTACAGTTCAGGGATTTCCGGCTGTGGCTATGTATACCACGGTAATCGGAGCGGTGATTAATCTGATCTTGGATCCGGTGCTGATTTTTCTTTTCCATATGGGAATCGAGGGAGCAGCCATTGCCACGGTTTTTGCTCAGGGAATCTCCGCTCTCTGGGTAATGCGGTTTCTGACAGGGAAAAAAGCGGTTTTAAGGCTGAGAAAAAAATATTTTGTTCCTGACATAAAACTGGTAAAAGAAATACTCAGCCTTGGGCTTTCGGGTTTTATTATGTCCGCAACCAACTGTGTTTCCCAGGTGGCCTGCAATTCCATGCTGAAAATCTACGGCGGAGATCTGTACATTGGGATTATGACGATTCTGAATTCTGTGCGGGAGGTAATCAGTATGCCGGTCTCAGGCATTACAAGCGGAGCTCAGCCTGTACTGGGCTACAATTTCGGCGCCAGGAAGTTCGGGAGGGTGAGGAAAGGGATACGCTTTATGACTCTGGTAGGCAGTGTGTACACAGTGGCAGCCTGGCTGATCCTTGTGATCTTTCCTAAACCTTTCCTTATGCTGTTCACATCTAATCAGGAGATGATACAGCAAGGCGTATTCGCGATACATGTTTATTTTGCGGGTTTTGTGTTTATGCTTTTCCAGTTTTCAGGCCAATCCGCATTTGTAGGTTTGGGAAAATCCAGACAGGCAGTATTCTTTTCACTGTTCCGAAAGGTAATTATCGTGCTGCCGCTGACCCTTCTTCTTCCAGGAATTCATAATTTGGGGATCACCGGGGTTTATCTGGCAGAGCCTGTGTCAAACGTAATCGGAGGACTTGCCTGCTTTATAACCATGTATTTTATGGTTTACCGCAAGCTGGGACGGGAAGAAGCGGAAGAGTCTTCTGTTCGGGAAAGAATTTCCTGAATCTTTCTGACTACCTCGGCAATATTTTTCTGATCTTCTTCCAGAACGATGTGGGCGTATTTTTCATAGAGAGGAGTACGCCGGGCGTAAAGATCCTCCAGGGTCTCTCCGGGGCTTAATACCACGCCCCGGCGGTTCAGATCCCCCAGACGCTTTTTCAGTTCCTGACAGCTTACCTTCAGATAGATGACTGTGCTGATCTCGCGCAGATGTTTCATGGCCTTTGCGCCGTAAATTACGCTTCCTCCGGGAGAAATTACGGAATGGGAAGCGTGAATCTGACTGTTTACCTGTTCTTCGATGCGGTTAAAGCCGTCAATTCCTTCGTCCCGCATGATTTCCCAGAGGAGCTTCCCCTCCTGTTTTTGGATCAGCAGGTCAGAATCAATAAAATCATAGCCCAGAACTTTAGCCAGGACAATGCCTACGGTGCTTTTGCCAGCTCCGGGCATTCCAATTAAGGTAATATTATTCATGAGAGTCATCTCACTTTCCAAGAATATTTAGTCCTGGGGATTGATCCCGCAGGAGTCTTAATTGTACCGTATTTCTTCCAGGGACGCAAGCTTCAGAAAGCAGGTTAGGAAGAACGGATGATACCGTAGCGCGGATGGATCGCTGTAAAGAGCATAGCGTGGTATATAGAATCAAAAGAAAGAATACTAAATAAAAAAAGAAGAACTGAAAAAAGAGTGGTAAAAAGGAGAGGCTATGGCGCTGTATGCGATTGGAGATCTCCACTTATCCCTGAGCACAGATAAGCCTATGGATATTTTTGGAGATGTGTGGAAAAATCATACAGAAAAAATCCGCAGGAACTGGAAAAAGCGGATCAAGGAGCAAGACACGGTGGTAGTAGCAGGAGACCACTCCTGGGGAAGGAATCTGGAAGAGAGTCGGGAGGATCTGGAATATATCTGCGGCCTTCCGGGCAGAAAGATCCTGCTTCGGGGAAATCACGATATGTTCTGGGAGGCGAAGAAGACAGCAAGGCTTGCCGGGCTTTATGAGGGCAGACTTTCTTTTCTGCAGAATAACTATTTCTCCTACGGGGAATATGCTCTGGTGGGGACAAAAGGCTATTGTTATGAAGGTAAGGATTCCTACGACCACTTTGAAAAAGTCCGGGATCGGGAACTCGTGAGGCTGCGTCAGTCTTTTGAGGCCGCGAGGGAGGATGGATATTCAAGATTTTTGATGTTTTTGCACTTTCCCCCTACCAGTATAGGGGAGATGGAGAGCGGTTTTACCAGGATGGCGGAAGAGTACGGCGCGTCGAAAGTGATTTACGCTCACTGCCATGGAAAGGATCGGTACCAGGACAGCTTTCTTGGCATGGTAAACGGAATTGAGTATAAGCTTGTGTCCGCCGATTTTTTGAAATTTAAGCCGGAACGGATTTTGTAAACTCAAAATTCCTCTGCTTTACAGCGCCGCAAGCAGTGAGGAAGGATGGATCTCCCACCAGATCTTATCATGACTTTCCTCCCGCCCGCATAGATTGTAAAAACAGGCTTTTCGGGGGAAAAACCTTGAAAGATTACATAGAAGAGCGGGTATTAAACGTAGCGGAGTATATTGTGGAGCATGGGGCAACGGTCCGGGACACAGCTAAAAAATTTGGAATCAGTAAATCTACGGTACATAAAGACGCCACTGAAAGGCTGCAGTCCTTGGACTTATCTTTAGCGTTTCAGGTGAGAAAGGTGCTGAATGTCAATAAGGAGGAACGTCATATTCGGGGAGGGATGGCTACAAAAGAAAAATACCTCCAAATGTCAGAACGGTATTGAAAGCCGGCCGCGGGATAAAGGAACCATTACCCGTCCTGCGGCATTCTACAAAGTCAAGATTTTCCCGTTCAGAAGTTCTGTCAGGGAGCGGATTACGATTGTCCCATCGTCAGAGGCCACTTTTCCTTTTCGATCAAGAAGAACCGGCAGAATTCCGGCGCTTTTTGCTCCCGCTACGTCAGAGGAAAGA
>HHCFC01400__coassemble_1870_pt1 | contig 14826 bp, 14 predicted proteins | sample HHCFC01400__metabat2_high_PE_014 | metagenome-assembled genome bin HHCFC01400
TGGGGGTAAGCACCCCGTTTTCCGCAACTGTAAAAGTTGTAATATCTCCCGAAATCATATTGCCAGCCAGCAGAAATCTCTGGTCCGGCGAAAGGGCCAGGCCCCTGGGAAGAATTCCCCCGCTGTGGATTTTCTGCACGACAGAAGGTATGCCTTCCTCATCCAGCCTCAGCAGGACAATTAAATTCAGCCCGCACAAGGTTACATACATCCATTTCCCATCAGGATGTACCAGAATATCCTGAGCCCCCACAGGTTTTCCGTCTACCATGCCATATTTTTCATTTAAGAGCTCCACCGTATGGAAACATTCCATTTCTCCGCTTTCTCTGTCATAATGGAAGCAGTTCAATGTCGCCTTATTTTCGTTGTTGGCGTAGAAAACCGGGAGCACCGGGTGAAACGCTCCGTATCTGGGGAAGCAGGCCACATCCGATGAGCTCCATTCACTTAATTTCAGCAGCTTTCCCTTTTCTGTATCAATGCGGAAGCTGTAAATTTTATCCATACCCTTGTCACACACCATGAGAAGACGCCCATCCGGGCTTTTCACCACAGAATGCAGCCGTGAGATCACTTCCACCAGTTGGATATGCCCTGAAACAGGATCCACATTCACCTGAGAATTGGGCCCTTTGCCGCCAGTTCCTTCCGTGATGGCCACATCACAGATTTCCCCGATGCTTCCATCCTCATTGAGCTTAAAAAGAACCAGCCCCGTATCATCAAAAACAACTTCATTTTTGAAGGTGCCGTCATTCTTTCTGACAATCTTTGTCACATGCCATGGATCAGAACAGTGACAAATTGCAAGATATCTCTTTTCAGCGTCCAAACACACGTATGAAGGTTCAGGGCATAAAGTTTCTTTTTCATTGATCAGAGTCATCTTGCCTGTTTCCACATCAAAATGATATGCCATTATGTATCCGCCGCCGCCGATTTCTCCCCGGCGTTCGCCGCACTCATTGCACACGTACACGATTCTGCGCTCTTCATCTACGCACATCTGCCCTCCCGCCACATCCGGGCGGATCGTCTCCAGCAGAGAGAGGGCCCCTCTCTCTGAATCGTACAAAAAAATAGAAATTCCTTTGCCTTTTGCGGGCCTTGCTTCAAAGCTCCAGTTTCCCACTATTGCATATACTTTTTTGTTCACTGTACTTCTCCTCTACTTATATTTTTACGGATTCACTTCTCCCAGGACTTGTTTTTTCCAAAAATCTGATCCAGATAATCAAAGCACAGATCCGCTACCCAGTCCTCATGCCACCACACTCTGCCGTGATGTCCGACTCCCTGCGCCAGATACAGCTTCACCTTTTCTTTACCTGCCGTCCTCTCAATCCTTTCCGCAAATTTAACAGACTGTTCCACAGGCACTACGGCGTCCATGGTCCCATGTATAATTAAGAATGGAGGCATGTCTTTATTTACGTAGGTACAGGGGTCAGCCATACGTACAAGCTCAGGAATCTCCGTAAGCTCCACTCCCATAAATTCAGACTCCGCAGACCCTTTGGCGCTGTGACGCTGCTCCGGGATTCTCCCGTCCCCTTCTTTATAAGCCGCATCCATCTCCAGAAATCCGCCGCAGGGACCGCACCAGTCAATGACCGCCGCCACGGAACTGTCATAGCCTTCACATCCCAGTTCCATATTTTCAAAAGCCGGGTTCCCAGGCGTCAGCGCCGTCATGGCCGCAATCCAGCCTCCCGCCGAGGGACCCCACAGGGCTATGCGCCCATCATCCAACTGATACTTCTTCGCATTTGCTTTCAAAAAGCGGATCGCAGCCTTGGCATCGTAGACCATAGCCGGGAAACGGGCCTCTCCGCTTTTGCGGTATTCCACGCTGACAACGGCATATCCTCTGTCTGTGCCCCTGAGCATCGGTTCCGCACTGTCCTCCCGGTGTCCCCCGTATTTGAATCCTCCGCCATGGAAATGGACAATGACGGGATATGGTTCATCTCTCTCCTGGTTGGGATACCAGATGTCCAGGATCTGTGAAGGAGACTGACCGCAGTACGGGATGTCCAGTATTTTCTTCTTAATATGTTCTTCCACTTCCTTCGATAACATATGTTCTTTCATGATCTGCCTCCCTTTTTCTAATTATGCTATACCGTTGATTTCCTTTACCCTGCAGCAGGATACAAAGTGGTTTTTACTGATTTCTTCCAGTTTCTGGGGCTGGTAACACTTTTCGCATGCATGAGGGCATCGGGCGGCAAAACGGCATCCTGGCTTGGGGTCAATGGGAGAGGTAATCTCTCCTCTTAATACAATACGCTTCATTTTATTGTGTATATCTGTAGACGGGATGGCTGACAGCAGCGCCTTCGTATAGGGATGATACTGAGTGGAAAACAGTTCTTTGGCAGGGCTTGTCTCCACCAACTGCCCTAAATACATCACGCAGATATCATCAGATATGTGCTTAACCACAGACAAATCATGGGTAATGAACATATACGTGAGATTGTGTTTCTGCTGCAGCTCTTTTAAAAGGTTCAGAACCTGAGCCTGAATAGACACATCCAGCGCTGACACAGGCTCATCGCAGACGACGAATTCAGGATCCAGGGCCAGCGCCCTGGCAATTCCCACTCTCTGACGGCGTCCTCCATCCAGCTCATGGGGATAAGACATCCGCAGTCTCCTGGCAATTCCCACCAAGTCCATAAGCTCTTCCGTCTTCTTCTGCGCCTGCTGCCTGTTATATTTGCCTGAGATAATCAGAGGCTCCTTGATGGCGTCCTCAATCGTGTAGCGGGGATCCAGGGAGGAATACGGATCCTGGAAAATCATCTGCGCATGGCTGTGATATTCCCGCAGGCTGTTTTTAGGAAGCTGGGTTACATCCTCATTATTAAAAATAATCTGTCCCCCGGTACTTTCCTCCAAATGCACCAGCATTCTCCCCAGGGTAGACTTTCCGCAGCCTGATTCCCCCACGATTCCCATGGTCTTCCCTTTTTCAATGGAAAAGGAAACATCATCCGTGGCATGGACGGTACCCCTTGGAGATTTAAAATACTTCTTTAAATTTTTTACTTCAATCAGCTTATCCATTTGTACCCTCCTTCGCTTCCGGGAAAATGCAGCGGCACAGATGGCCGTCGCCCACCTCCTTGAGCTCTACATTCCTGCTTCTGCAGGCCTGTGTTGCCCTGGGACAGCGGGGATGAAATTTACAGCCTGCCGGCAGGTTCGTAGGATCCGGCGGCAGCCCCTCAATGGGATGCAGCCACTCTACATCCTCATTCAGCTTCGGCAGTGCGCCGAATAACCCTGCGGTATACGGATGCGTGGGATGCTCAAAAATATCTTCCAACGTTCCGATTTCCACGATCTCTCCTGCGTATACGATAGCCACTTCATCGCACATCTCTGCTACCACTCCTAGATCATGGGTTATGAGAATGGTAGTGGTATTATTTTTTCTATTCAGTTCCTTCATCAGCTCCAGAACCTGAGCCTGAATGGTAACATCCAGGGCAGTAGTCGGTTCATCTGCCAGCAAAAGCTCTGGATTACAGGCCAGGGCAATGGCAATCACGACTCTCTGCTTCATTCCTCCTGAAAACTGATGGGGAAATTCATCGTAACGTTCAGCAGGTATCCCCACTGTCTCCAGCATCTTTTCCGCCTCCCTGCGTACTTCCGCTCCTGAGATGTCACTGTGAAGCCGAATCACTTCCGCAATCTGTTTTCCCACTGACATAACGGGATTCAGGGAAGTCATGGGATCCTGGAAAATCATCGTTATCTTTTTGCCCCGGACTTCGCACATTTCATCCTCTGACAGCTCCAGAAGATTCTGGCCGTCCAGAATTACTTCTCCGTTTTTCAGCTCTGCCGGCGGTTCCTGAAGCACTCTGAGAATCGTCCGGGCAATGGTTGTTTTCCCTGCCCCCGTTTCTCCCACCAGTCCAAACACCTTTCCTCTTTCAAGATCAAAGGAAACTCCATTAACCGCAAAGACTGTCTCGGCCTTCGTTACATATTCAACCTTTAAATTTTTTACCTGTAAGAATGCATCCTTTCTATCGCTCATGTCAATTCCCCTTATTTCTTCAGTTTCGGATCCAGTGCGTCACGCAGTCCATCGCCAAGCAGGTTCATAGCAAGCACCACAACCATGATACAGATACCCGGTATCAGACACATGTATGGATATTTCATAATAAAGTCCCGGCTGTCAGACAGCATAGCGCCCCATTCCGGCGTAGGCGGCTGTATGCCGATTCCAACGTAGCTCATGCTGGCAGCCATGATGATTCTTGCCCCTACTCCCATTGTGGCCTGTACCAGTATGGGGGCAAAGGTATTTGGAAGTATGTGCTTAACGATAATCCTCCAATTACTGCAGTTGGTAAGCGCCGCCGCATCGAGATATTCCATCTTCCGGATATTTAGAATCGATGAACGCATCAGTCTGGCCGTACCTGCGATTCCCTCAAATCCCATTGCGAAAATTACGTTAAAAACCCCAGGGCCAAGTACGCATGCCAGCGCTATGTTCAGGATCAGTCCCGGCACGGACTGTATAATATCACAGATTCTCATGATCAGATTGTCAAGCCAGCCTCCGTAATATCCAGCTATGCTTCCCACTATCACGCCGAACACTGCGCTGAAAATAACGGAGCCGATGCCTATCAGCAGCGAGTACCGGGCGCCGTAGAGGATACGGCTTAAAATGTCTCTTCCCATCTGATCCGTGCCAAATAGATGCGCCGCACACGGCGACAGCAGGCGGCTCTTAAGATCCACTTCCGCATATCCGAAAGGAGACAGTACAGGGGCCAGGAGCGCCACGATCATCACCAGCAGGAATAAGATACCGCCCAGAACCGCCCCTTTGTTATATGACAGCCGCTTCATTACTTCCAGAAACTGATTTTGTTTCTTTACGGTACTTTCATCCTTTTTCATCTCTTTTGTATCTGTCATTTTTTCTTCCCTCTTTTCTTACCACCAGTTATCTGTGCTTTTACACGGGGGTCGATTGCCGCGATCAGCAGGTCGCAGGCCAGCATAATAAAGGAAAAGGTAATTGCCAGAATAATCACGCCGCCCTGTACCACCGGATAATCACGGTTATTTACCGCATTTACAATATACACGCCTACTCCTGGAATAGAGAAAATCGTTTCTGCAATCAGGGTGCCCCCCAAAGAAGTTCCAAAGCTCATACTTGCCACGGTAATAACCGGAATCAGTGCGTTCGGAAGGGCATGTCTGTAAATTACGGATCTCTTTTTGACACCTTTGGCTTTCGCCATTGTAATATAATCCGAATGAATCACTTCCAGCATGCCTGAGCGCATCTGCCGGGCCATGGTGGTGATTCCGGCAAAAGCGGTGGATATTACAGGCATAATCCAGTATTCGATCCCCCCTATTCCATAAGCCGGCAGCCAGCCCAACTGATTGGAAAATACCAGGATCAGCACCAGGGCAAACCAAAATCCAGGAAGGGAAGTTCCGATCAGCGCAATGGCCATTGTCCCATAGTCCGCAAGACTGTTCTGGTGAACGGCAGCCGTAACTCCAAGAGGGATTCCAATCACCAGCGACAGTACCATGCCCGCCACGGCAAAAATCAACGTTTTCGGAAAGCGCACTGCCAACTCGGCGGTTATAGATACGTTGCTGATATAGGAGGTGCCAAAATCAAACCTAAGGAATACATCCCTCATATAACGTCCAAGCTGGACAATATAGGGATCGTTTAATCCTAATTCATTCCGCAGTTCCTCAATCTGCTCCGCTGTAGCTGTAGAGCCCAAAATAACCTCTGCCGGATCGCCGGGCGTAAGCTGCATCAGTGTAAACACCAGAATCACCACACCCAGAATTACGGGAATCATTAGCAAAATTCTCTTCAATATATATTTCCACATAAGAAATTTCTCCCGTTCGTAAATTATTGCAAAAAGGGAATACAGCGGGTTTTTGCCGGCCATATCCCCTTTATATGGCTTATTTTGAAGCCGTCTTATTCTGTAACATTCTTGTTCGCTTAGCGCCCTGCCTCATCTCTGACTACTCACTGAGAACGATTGTGTTGGCACGGATAAATCTGTTCCAGTCAGTGAAGTAGCTCTCCACTCTGTCTGTTCTGTATGCCGCATACTCGGACAGGAAGTAAATGTTGTAATACAACGCATTGTCTGTAATATAGTTATAGAACGCATCCAGATTTTCCTGTGTATATCCGTCAGATGCTGCGATGGCATCGTACAGCCCCTGCAGCTCGTCATCCAAAAGCCCTGCCCAGGTTCTTCCTGACGCATAGTTGTTGCGGTTAAACAGCGTGTTCCAAAGGTCGCTGGTCACGTATCCGGCGTCCTCCACGCCTGCATAAGCCAGATCATACTGCCCGCTGGTACCGTCACGGTACGTTCCATAAGTGGTTCCTTCCGCTACATTCAGTTCTGCGTTAATGCCGATGTCGATAAGATTTGCCTGGATAATCGTCCACATCATGGTAATAACTGGGTTGCTGTTGCAGAGCAGACGCAGGGTCAGTTCCCCTTCACCATATCCAGCTTCTGCCAAAAGCTCTTTCGCCTTCTCAGGATCATAGGAATAGGGGCTTGTCTCCCAATCCTCACTGTATCCAATGGTCAGTCCGTCCTGCCCGCAGGTCACTGTGGACGGAACGCCATGGCCGTAGCCGCAGGCCTCTGCAACCGCTTCATTGTCGATAGCGTAAAGAACCGCCTGACGAAGGGCCAGATTATCATAGAAGGGGCTTTCCTCCGTCATACAGAACATAATGCCTCTTTCCTCAGCAGCCGTCATTTCCACCAGCTCAACGCCTTCTGTCTCTCCCACTTCGTCTACCAGGCTTGAGTCAATATACAGGGCGATGTCGATATCTCCATTCTCAATGGCCAGCGCAAGCTGCGTAGCCTCTTCAAGGACGTCGAATTCAATCACATCTGCGTTTTGTACGCTGCCGCCATAAACCAGATCCTCATCTGTCTGCCAGTAGCTGTCCGTGGCTCTGGCAATGATTGTGGTGCCATTTACATAATCTGATCCGCCGGATACAGTGTACGGCATGGTGCCGCAGGACGTGGTGGCGAACCCATCGGGGCTGTTATTATAAGCTGCCTCGCTTGCAATGGGAACTTTGCAGACAATGTAGTTAAAGGCGCCTGCAGCCGTAGTATTCATTTTCATCTCCAGGGTATAATCACCTGTGGCTTCAACGGATTCTACAGTGGTGGCCCAGTTTTCCATATACTGCTCATAGCTGAATACTACGTCAGAAGCCGTAATATTATTTCCCTCAGCATCCGTAATATAGTCGTAAATCTCAATTGCGTAAGTGGTCTCGTCTAACTGCTCATAGCTCTTCATCATAATGCTGTCTATTTCTGTGGAGCCGCTCTGGCAGCAGGCCAGCGGTTCATACAAAACATATGTAACCATATCCTTTGTGATACGGCCGCTGGTCCAGGGATTCAGTGAATCAAGTCCTCCATACAGTCCCATTTTCAGCGTGGTCTCTGTTGATTCCTCCGCCAAAGCAACACCCGAACCCATAGACGCAATCATGGTACAAGCCAACAAACCTGCTGTTACTTTTTTTAATCTTCCGTTTTTCATCTTAGACCTCCATTCTGTCTTTTGTTAACTGGCAAAACATTGAAAATACATATATGCGAAAAATTCTTCCCCGCAAGAGCCTTGCATGTATAATTTGTTGATGCTACAATGATTGTATGTGTTACAAGGGGGTTACTTTATGAATTTTCTGAACATAAAATATTTTATTGCCATCGCTGAAGAGCGAAATATCAGCGCTGCCGCCCGCAAACTCTATGTCTCTCAGCAGTCTTTAAGCGAGCATCTGAAAAAACTAGAGGCCGAGATAGGCGTTCCGCTCTTTGAGAGAGGAAATATTATGCAGTTGACGGTTGCCGGCGAATGCTTCCTGGAGGGATCCAAAGAAATCCTTGCAGCTTATAACCGGATGTGTTCCAATATTGACGCAATTACAGAAAACCGCAGAAGCAAAATCACCATTGGGGTTCCCACCTACATGGATCCTCCTTTTTTGGGAGATCTCCTGGCACGGTTTACAGAACACTATCCCCAATACGATGTCACGGTTGTAAAGAGGCAGCATGCCGACATCTCTCACAATATGCAGGGCGTTGACCTATATATCAGTTATCTTCCCGTCCCTGAGGAACTGGAATCCACCGCCGTAATCGAGAACGATCCGTACTGCGCCGTTTTTCACAGAGAACTGGCCCAAAAGACCTTCGGAGCTTCCTGGCCTTCCCTGGAAAAGAAACTCCTGAAGACAAGAGATCTTTCGCTTTTGAAAGATATGCCTTTTATCCTGCTCTGCGACCGGCATGGACAGCTGGCGGCAGATTTAGACAATATTTTCAAAGAATACGATTTTTCTCCCGCATCGGGGTTTACTTCGGAAAACGGCCATTTGAATATCCGAATGTGCCAAAAGGGGTTCGGCTGTCTGCTGGCTACAAGGAATACCATTAAACATTGTTTCAGACCTGAGAAGGAAACAAACGATGATTTTTTGTTTTATCCTATTGACGTAACCAGTTTTCGGACTTATCAGGCAATCTGCTATACAAAGGGGCTGCACCTGCATCCTGCGGAAATCTGTTTCATCAACGAAGCACGATCCTTTCTGTCAGATTCCACAAAGCACTGACGCTCTTTTTATATGCACTTTCAATTATTTGTGTGATTTTATTTTAACTTTAATTGTGCAATCCGTCCAACACCTTATCTTTTTGACACCCACAAGCGAAAGCCTGTGGGTGATTTCTGCACAACCAAGCAACATCCACGCTTCTGTTTTCCGTTTTTATGTACATGTCAGATGACACAAAAACAGCGGCCATTTCTGACCGCTGCTTAAGCGTATTGCTGCAACATCATCTGCCGCAGAGCTCCTCCTATCATATTAATTACTCCATTTCCAAGTCCTGAGGCAAAGTAACCGCATATAATCGTAAATGCGGCTAACACAAAGGTCACCGAAATAATCCGCAGAGCCGGAATCCCCATCGCAAGCATTTCGTCACTTGCAGAAAAGAGGCCCAGAAGTTCCCTGGGAAAGGCCATAAAGATTACCGTACCAGCTAAAGCTATGGCAAGCGGCAATCATCAAAAACTGTACCGAATAAGCCAAAGAGGTAGCTGTGAGCGCTGTTTCGCTGAATTTTGCCACAAAGATACCATCCACTATGTTATACAGAGACTGCGCAATCAGCGGGGCAGACATTGTAAACAGTAATTGTTTTATTGGCATAACTGCCATTTTATTTTTTTCACTTGTCTTTTGTTCCATTCTTTACCATCTTCCTTCTTTCCCATATCCAGGTCACCAACAGCACAACCAAGACACTGTAAAGGGTCGATACAAAACGGAACACTCCATACCAGATTCTTGCGCTTCCGGCCAGCGTGCAGGTTACGAGAATAAAAGTCACGCCTCCGATGCGGGCATTTATATAAGGAACTTTTGCCTTTTTGCAGAGAAACAGGGTAAGCAGGATCCCTGCGGCGATCAGGAGTACCATCATCCATTTATTGGCAAGTAAAATGTCAAGGAGAATTACCAGAATTCCAACGGTTCCGCCTATGGCCGTAATGATTAGCCGGTTTATTCCCGAAGTCCTGCTGACAGAAACTGTGTCCTGACAGCAAAGGAGGCAGGAAATGCAGGCAGTCATTTTCTGGATAATCTCCAGCTTCATCTCTCCATACGTAAACTTCCATCCCAAATGATCCAGAAAAACAGACGTCAGGCAGCAGATCAGCACGGAAACAGCGATTCTCATATCCAGGCCGGTTATATTTCCTTCCTGAGCTTTCATTCCAAATCCTTCCTTTCGTATTTGTCATTGTACAGATATCCCGGATTTAGCTGCCGCCCTTATAAAAGCAGATAAATTATGTACAGCACAGCCCAGAAGGCCAGACCGGAAAGATCGATTTTCATATATCTCTGATACGGAGCTTTCAGCCGTTTTACCGCTCTTTCGCTTCTCTCCCGGTCTTCCTGCGTCTTATCTTCCAAGCCGTTTTTCTTTTTTTGATTCCAAAATCTCGCTGAAGCCTGCTTTGCTGCAAGACCGCACAGCAAAATCAAAACTGCAGATAGAATCAGCCAACTAAAGAATCCGGTTAACACTACATTAGAAAACAAATGCATAAATCCCAGATGGGAGTCATATCTGACAAAGGCATTAATATCTACCAGAAGCATGGCCGCAACCAGAATCATCTTCCCCCAGAATATAATTTTACAGAGAGTCGGAAGAACTGGTTCCTCATATATCTTTAAAATAGAAGTCTCTTTTTTCTGAACACTGGCCTTTGCCCTCTCCTGCGCGTCCTCAAGAATACGTGCCTTTTTGTCAAACATGTCTTTCCCTCCTTAAGATTAGTCGTAACAGTTCAGCCTTGTTGAACCGTTACATGCAAAAATCCATTGAAAATCGCCTACGGCGATAGGATTTTTGCACCCCTGAATCATTTTCTCACGGCCTGCGCAGTACAGCGCAGACCTGGACTGAACTATTACGATCAGTCCGCATCTATAGGCTGATCGTGATATTCATCATACAAGTCATTAATAAAATCAAGCATATGATACCATTCAATCAGAGTATGATATGCTACCTTCCGAAGGTATGCCAGATCACAGTGTGTCCTCGGCTCCCTGATCAACTGTCCGCCCTTTGCGGGACGCCATCCGATCCATTCCACTGAACGGCGCTCATAGCCCCCCTGCAGACACGGCCGGATCTGGCCCAGCGTAAGGTGGGCTCCCGGTTCGTCAAAGGATTCCCAGTCTGAAGTCTCATTTACATTGCACCCGGAAGCCTTCATCTCCGCAATCTTTTCATCGGTCAGTCCGAACTCCCTGAGATTAAAGGAATGGCGGATGGTATCATACTTTCTGTCGCCCTCTCCCATATCAAGGCTTTCCGTAGTATGGATGCCGTCTGACTTATCCGTCCAGTTTACAAAATAGTGATCCCAGTGATCCGCAGGATTCCAGATTTTATAGCGAAGATTTCCATGTCCCAGTACCATGCTCTTTGAATGTACATTCAGCCAATTCATATACCAGAAAATCTTCTTCACGTCAATGGTTTCCGGGATGTGCATGTAGGTACAGATGTAACCGCTTCCGTCTGGGAACATGCAGTATCCATTCTCTACTTTCTCATACTGGCCGCAGGGCTTCAGCCAGTCGATAAAATTCTCCGGCTTCACTGCATCCTCCACATCCATAGGCGGTCCAAAAATCTGTTTCTTTACTTCCTCCGGCAGATCCTTCATAGGATAATTATAATAATATTTTGCCAGGGGCATAGACTTTTCTTCCGGAAAAAGCTCCGGCAGTTTTGAATAACTCATAGCTCATCATCCTTTCATTTTTCGTGGTCTGTTGTTTAGTTTCTGAATTACAGCTATCTTACTCTCACCGTCTTTCAAAAGTCCAACATAAACTTTATTCTTGATACAGGATTTATCCTGTAACTTCTTTCCTTTTCAAATCCCCCGTGGTATAATCCCAGAATAAAGGAGGTGTACTATGAATTTCCAAAACATCGAATATTTTTTAACCGTGGCAGAATACAAAAATTTCAGCCGGGCCGCTGAAAGCTTATTTATTTCCCAGCAGTCCCTCAGCGAAAATATACGCCGGCTGGAGGCCGAGGTCGGTACGCCCCTGCTTGTACGAGGCAAGACCGTCACCCTCACTCCAGCCGGAGAATGCTTTGCCAGCGGAGGACGAAAAATTTTAAGCACCCAGGACAAGATGCTGCGGGAAATTTCTATTATAACAAACACCACCCGCTGCAAAATTGTTCTGGCCGTGGCTCCCTTTGACCTTCCGCCCTTTTTGCCCCTGGCATTAAGTGAATTTTCCAGAAAATATCCTGAATACGAGCTGACCATCGCCGCTCCCCATTCCCCGGAGATCCCCGATTTTTTCTTTCGATTTACGGAGATACCGAAAAATACAGAAAGCATTCCTCTGATCACCGGAGATCCTTTCGCCGTAGTAATTCACCGGCTACAGGCCCTTCAGGTCTACGGAAACGCCTGGGAGGAAAAAGACCGGCAGCTAGCCACAGAGCAGAAACTGTCCGCAGTCAGCGAATTTCCCTTCCTGCTCTTATGCGAAAATAAGCATCTTCATCCACTTTTCCAAAGGATTTTTGAAGATGCCGGCTTTGCACCTGCCGAAGCTTTTAAATCCGAGGATGCCAATCTGCTGGCTTCTCTGTGTTCCAACGGCTCCGGGGCTTTTCTGGGTCCTCTAGATTACTGCCGCAGAAAATTCGGTCCTCTGCTGGACCCCAAAACCGGTACCTTAAGCTGTTACCCCCTTAAAACCCCCATACAGATTGATCTGTGCATGACTTATCCCAAGGGCAAGCATCTTAACCAGGCTGAAAAACGCTTTGTGGAGGTGGTTCGCTCCGTTGTAAATCCCGACGGCTGATTTATCACAGGAATTTTCCTGTAATTCTCACAAAATTGATGTTGGATTTTCCATATGTTTTTCTCTATGATATAAGCAAAAAATCAAGGAGGAAAACGTATGTCTAGTTTATATTATAAGCTGCCGGAGCTTACCCCCGGTGAAAAGGCACTCCCCGTTTCCAAATATTATACACATTATCCTCTGCATAAGCCCAATCCTCTCTACAGCCAGCTTCTGGACCAGGGAGCTATGAATCCTGCAGACGCCCTGCCTGTTGAACGCTGGCTGGAGCTTCTGCGCCCTGAAGGCTACAGCAAGGTCGAGTACGGCTACTGCATGATGCCGGATGGAAGCGGCTATATCGCCAACTATTCTGTTCTGCCCGATTCTGTCACGCCTCAAATGCGCATGTGGTATGTCCGCTGGATGAATATCCATTCAAAGAATCTTCCCCAGGGCTGCGGAAATATCCGGTACAAGCTTTGGAATCAGGCAGACCACATCGATCATGGGTTAGTAGACGGAGACATAAAGAAAGGCATCTACACTTTGGAAACCCTGGACATGGGGCAGGGTGAAAAGCCCATCCGTTCTGTCCGTCATAATTTTGACGTCCGGGACTACGGCTTTCCCGAAGAGCAGTATGATGCTTTGGAAAAAGCGGGAGCCGCTGTCACCTCCTGCTGGGAATCTTTCGACTGTCCCGGCTCTCACTTGGTTTTATCCGTGACCCGCTCCTGCCCTCTGGGAGGTGTGGAAACACTTTCCCGGGAATGGATCGGCTACCGAGCCCAGGACGGAAAAATTATCCGTGATGAAGAGACGCCGGATTTTATGCTCTGTGAACCGTATCTTCGCAAGGTACAGATTCACAATACTGTGGAGCAGCAGCATCTGGCTACTTTTCTCCCTGAATTGTACAGAGAATACAGCAGCCTTCCAATGGATGCGGATTAAAAGGAGGCCATGTATGAACCATACTTTTTGCTGCGGTGCGGCAAAACAAAAAATCACCCCTTCCTCTGAGCTTCTCCCTGATCTGCGGGGACTCCAGGACCGCCGCTTCGGCGGTATACTGGATGATCTGTATCTGAGAGTTCTGGCTCTGAAAAAGGAAGACACCCAGTTTCTCTTTATTACTTTTGAATTAGATAAGGTACCCCATCCCCAAAGATTTCTTGAACTGCTGGAAAAAGAAACCGGCACTCCCGGCGAAAATATCTTCCTTGCCGCCGTCCATACCCATACTGCGCCCATCACTGGCAGCCGCCCATTTGAAGGCCCCAACAACATTGCGGCCAAGCCGGAAGAAGTCCAGAATGCCACTCACGCTTATGAAGATATTCTGGAGAAAACGCTTTTGGACGCCTGCCTGGAAGCTTTGGAAAAAATGGTCCCTGCCAGACTCGGTCTGGACTGGGGAGAAAGTTATATAAATGTATACAGGAATCAGTGGTATGAATACCGCGATTCCAAAAATGTGCTTCACCGCAAATATGCCTTAGGAGCCAGTCCCCAGATTCCCGTTGACCGAAAGGTTTTTGTCATGAAATTTGAGGATCATTCTGGAAATCCCCTAGCTTTTCTTATAAATTATCCCGTTCACTGCTGCGTGCTGCATACCTGCCAGTGCTTTGACGGAAAGCTTGGCATTTCAGGGGATATTGCCGGACGTGTCAGCCAGTTTATGGAAAATGAATATGACGGCTCTGTAGCCCTGTGGTGCAGCGGCGCCGCAGGAGACATCAATCCGGTAATGCAGAATGAAGTCTATTACCCGGATCCCGCAACAGGAGAACCTGTAACGGAAATCATGCCGGGAGACAACAGAAGTCTCCTGTCTGTTATGGCAAACCGCCATTTTGACGATGTCCGCCGCATTGCCGCCGGCATTTCCTGTACCAGACATGACCTTTCCCTGGCCGGCTGTGTGGAATGGTCAGAAACGCCCGGCATGGACGGCAGCTATCAGGTCCGCCTTCAGATGATCCGGCTGGGCAGTGTCCTGCTGTTAGGCGCCAGCGGCGAACTGTACAGCAGCTACGCACGTCTTTTGAAATCCATACTGCCGGAGCAGAATCTCATTCTTGTGAACCACGTTGCCAGCCTCTGCGCAAATTCAGGATACATTCTGGATGATGAGGCGCTGCTTGCGCCGGAGTCCGATTTGCCGGGTGTCTCTCATACAAACATGAAGCCTGGATTTTTCGCCGCTTCCCTGATACGCCATACCCGACATATGTATGAGATCCTGCGGCAAAAATCTCTGTAAAGAGAGCTTTCTGCGGATTTTCAGCGCTCTTGACAGA
>HHCFC01400__coassemble_1888_pt1 | contig 14655 bp, 11 predicted proteins | sample HHCFC01400__metabat2_high_PE_014 | metagenome-assembled genome bin HHCFC01400
TCTCCGGGGTAGTCTCCGCAGTATACCTCTCCAAAAGCATCCGCTTCGATCCGCTTCTTGTCCTCCAGCCATTTTCCCTCCGCAGGATCGTACCAGGTTAATTCGTACGTATCATAGGGCCGCAGTCCCCGCACATGTACTCTGGGAGCATCTTTTTCCGAATATCCCATGACCAGGTGTCTCTTCCTAGTAGCGGCACAGGAGATCCATCCCCTCCACCCGGAAGCAGGACCCATAAAGTTAGGAGACACCAGCTCATCGTCAGGGATCAGCTCCTGATATCGCTTTCCTTCTGAGAGAAGGAAATCCCGGACATACCGCACCATATAGCTGGCTGGGAATGTCATAGTATCCCAGATCTTCCAGGGAGTCTCTTCCGGCTCCACATTGCCGCTCCAGCCCGCCTCAAATCCCGCCAGGATTCCGGCAAAGGCCCCGTTCAGAGCGCTTCCCCAGTAGGAAGAACGGCAGTTGAGATGATCCTCCACGCTCTCCACGTTTCCAAAAAGCAGCGTTCGGTCGCTGTTCTCTCCATCGCCATTGCGCAACATGGAGATGTGGCCTGAGTAATAGGGTTCTCCGTTGACCGCCGGAACCGGATGCTCATCATGGAAGATATCTGTAAGCAGCCAGTGGTATTGGTGATCCCTCCAGTTTCCCGTCTGGTCAAAGGTTTTCCAGTGCTGTTCTTCCGGGCCGCCGTAGGCTGTCTTGGTTGAACCTGGCGCATTGGTGCCAAAGAGTGTACCAAAGGGCGGCTCCCCGTACAGGTCAATCATCAGATTCAGCGGCTCGTTAAACTCCCGGCTGTCAATCGACTGAAGCTTTCCGTCAAAATGAATGGGGCTGAACAGGATATTGTTCGCCTGGTAACGGGCAAAAAGATACTGAATATACCTGGTATAAACCATGGGCCAGTCGTAATAATACTTCCAGGTCTTGGAAGAATCCCTGCGCAGCGCTTCCATAAATACAGTAATTCCATGGTCATTGAGCCAATTCACCTTTTTGTCCAGCACCTTAAAGTACTCTGGGTTAATCCGGTCATAATCCGGTACCACGTCCTCATACCCTTTGATTTTCCCCGGGAAGAAGAAAGGCCGTCCCCCTTCATTGTGCATATCTCTTGCGGGAGCGTCTCCTTTGGTCAGCCAGTCCTCCACGCTGCAGGAGGCCCAGGCACCTCTTACGTATGTATGGTGCTCATCATTGATCTTAATGGTGGCTGGTTTTCCATCATTGGCCCAGGTTGGGAAAGCCACGATGGTTCCCACGGTGTTGTAACCCTGGCGGATCCTCTGGCGTGCCATATCTTTCATAGTCATCTCAGGCCCAATGGGGCGTTCCACTTCCTCTTCTGTCCAAGGATACCGGTAGGAGGCCAATCCCCACCAGGTATCCCCCACCATAATATAAGGCGTACCATCGGCATACTCCATGGCGTGCCCGTTCTCCGTGGCCCGGATGATGCCTCTGCGGCATATGTTCTGCTGCTTTTCCTCTTCTGTCCACTCCAGGGCAAAATAGCCGCCGGAAATTCCCGCAAGCCCTCTGTCAGGAACAGAAGATCCCGTGGTGTACGTCCATGCCCCCGGCGCTGTGGCAGTCACCCGGATTTTCCAGACATTGTCTCCATCCCAGAAGCCGTAGACTCTCTTATGAAAGTCCGGCCCCTTCAGCTCCGCCCAGACCGTGACATCCGTATAGGGATTTTCATACTGATTCTCTCCCCTGAGTATAATTTCATAAACCTCCCACAGATGAATTACCTTCTCTTTCATTCCTTAAATCCCTCCTGCCGTCATACTGCTTCCAGCCGTTCCAGCTTCTCCAGCCTGCGCTGGAACTCTTCTCCCTGAGAAAATTCTGCGTCCAGGAACGCCTCAATGACCTCCTTGGCCGTATAATATCCAATCACTTCTCCCCCGATTCCCAGAACCTGTACATCATCATGCTCTACACACTGATGGGCGCTGTACCGATCATGGCAGAGAGCGGCCCGAATGCCTTTGATTTTATTGCAGGCAATCACTGCTCCGCACCCCGTACTGCAGAACATGATTCCCCGGTCCGCCTCGCCTTTGAGAATGGCGCTGCAAACCTTCCGGGCAATATCCGGGAAATCCACCATATCTGTAGAATAGCATCCAAAGTCCGTCACTTCGTGGTTTTCCTTCAGGTACGGCAGAAGCTGCATTTTCATTGTATATCCACAGTGATCTGATCCGATTGCTAACCTCATATTTCCTCGTCCTCCAATTCTTACATTCCATATAAAACATCTGCTTTTATGATAGGTGCAATGTGCACGCACAAAAATGATTCGGCGCAATTTCTTTCAAGGGGATCGCTCCCTCCCTGCATTTTTCTGACGCATAAGGACAGCGGGGAGCGAACCGGCACCCTGGCTTCGGTTCAATGGGACTTGACACTTCCCCTTTTAGGAGTTCCTTCTCTTTTCCCCGGTTCGTTAAATCCGGCTGGGGAATCGCCGCCAGCAGCGCCTTGGTATAGGGATGTGCCGGATGTGCAAAAAGTTCTTCCTTATCGGCATACTCTACCACCTGCCCCATATACATCACCATAATGTTGTGGCTGATGTGCTTCACTACAAAAAGATTGTGTGTTACAAACATATAAGTAAGTTTATGCTCATCCTGAAGATCCATCAGAAGATTTAAAATCTGCGCCTGGATGGACACATCCAGGGCTGAAACCGGTTCGTCACAGACTATAAACTTAGGGTTCAGGGCCAGGGCCCTGGCAAGCCCCACTCTCTGCCGCCGCCCTCCGTCCAGCTCATGGGGATACTGGTTATAGTACCTGGAGGGAAGGCCTACCTTCTCCATAATTTCACGCACCTGTTCTCCCCTCTCCTTCTTGGACATCTTCTTTCCCATAGTCAGCAGAGGATCTGCAATAATATCTCCCACAGAAAGCCTGGGATTCAGGGAAGAATAAGGATCCTGGAAGACCATCTGGATATCGTGATAAATCTTTTTCTTCTCTTTTCCTTTGAGCTTCAGAATCTCCCGCCCCTCCAGATAGACCTCTCCTTTGGTCGCCTCTTCAAGGCGGGTAATGACCCGTCCCAAAGTCGTCTTTCCGCAGCCGGATTCCCCCACCACCCCAATGGTCTCTCCCTGGTTGATGGTGATATTCACATCCTCCACTGCATGAAGCGTCCCTTTCTGGGTTTTAAAATATTTCGTTAGATGTTTCGTCTCTATAACCGGAACGCTCATGATTCTTCCTCCTTTCCCCACGACTCAAAGCGGAAGCATTTGACTGCGTGGGTTCCTTTTCTGTATGACGCAGGCAGCTCCCTTCCGCACCGTTCATCGGCCAGGGGGCAGCGGTCATGGAACTTGCATCCTTGGGGAAGCGCTGTTGGATCCACCACGTACCCTTCTATGGGCGTCAGTCGCTTTTCTGTGGAATCCAGCTTGGGAATGCAGTTGAACAGCCCTGTAGTATAGGGATGGTTGTCTTTTCTCTGGAAAACTTCCTCCACCGTCCCCTTCTCCACAATCTCCCCGGCGTACATCACCGCCACGCTGTCACAGGTCTCCGCCACAATCCCCAGGTCATGGGTAATCATAACCATGGCCGTATTAAAATTCTTTTTTAATTCTCTCATAAGCTGAAGGATCTGAGCTTGAATGGTCACATCCAAAGCCGTGGTGGGTTCATCCGCAATCAAAAGCTGGGGCTGGCAGACCAGGGCAATAGCGATACCTACTCTCTGCTTCATACCGCCGGAAAACTGGAAAGGATATTCCACTTTTCTCTCCGGCGGGATTCCCACCAGCTTCATAATCTCATTCACCCGCTTTTCTTTTTCCTGACTGGAAAGATTTTTAAAATGAAGAGACAGCATCTCCCCGATCTGATCCCCCACAGAAATAATCGGGTTTAAACTGGTCATAGGATCCTGGAAAATCATGGAGATCTGTTTCCCACGCATTTCCTGCAGCTCCTTTTTCTTCATTTCCCTGACGTTTTTCCCACCATAAAAGATATCTCCTGCTGTGATCTCTCCCACCTGCTCCGGGAGGATTCCCAATACGCTTAAGGCAGTGGTGGTCTTTCCTGCCCCGGTCTCTCCCACAAGTCCCAGAGCCTCTCCTTTATGTACTGTCAGATTCACCCCGTTTACCGCATGAACCACCGCATCGTCAGTATTATATTGAACATAAAGTTCCTTTATCTTTAATAACGCTTCCATCCGCCTCACCTCACTTCTTCATTCTTGGATCCAGAGCGTCCCTGAGCCCATCTCCAACGAAATTAATAAAAATAACGCTGAGGGCGATGGCCGCTCCCGGGAAAATCCCCAGATAAGGATAAAACCGGATATAATCTCCCACTTCAGAAAGAATCGTACCCCATTCCGGCGTAGGAGAAGCGATTCCAATTCCCAAGAATCCCATTCCCGCAATTCCCAAAATGGTAGACCCCAGCATCAAAGTGGAGGACACTACCACTGGCCCCATGCAGTTGGGAAGGATATGCTTCACCAAAATCTTCCCCGTGGAAGACCCATAAATCCTGGCCGCATCCACGTACTCCGAACTCCGTGTTGTGAGAATGGCGGACCGGACTGTCCTGGCTACTCCCGGGAAGCTGGAAAGGGCTAAAGCAAGCCACAAGCTTGTGATTCCCTGTCCAAATACCACCACCAGAGTCATGGCCATCAGAAGATTCGGCACAGACATAAACACATCCATCAGTCTCATGATCAAAGTATCCGCAAGGCCTCCGAAATACCCTGCAATACTTCCGAAAATCATTCCCAGCACCAGTGCTCCGGCCATTACAATAAAGCCTGAGGCCAGGGAATAAATCCCGCCCCATAAAATCCTGGCAAACAAATCCCGTCCGAATTGATCCGTTCCAAACCAGAAATCGCTGTTGGGAGAAATGGTCACCTGGAGAAGATCCTGATAGATAACACGGTTCCAACTGATATAGAGAGGAGCCGTAAAGCACACCAGCATCATAAGTACAATTCCCACAAGCCCTATAACCGCCAGCTTATTCTTTTTATAGCGGTGCCAGATCAGCCCCCACTGAGACATACTGCCTTTGGCCGCCGCCCGCTCCATCTCCTTCGCTCTTTTTTTCAGCATCTCAATTCCTCCCTTTATTAGCCGTACTGGAGCTTGACCCTGGGATCAATCACAGCATACAAAATATCCACCAAAAGGTTAACAGCGCAAACCAACAGCGAAATAAAAATAATAGGCCCCATAACCTGAGGAATATCACTAGTACGCACCGCATTCACCAGCATAGATCCGATACCGGGTATGGCAAAAATCGTCTCTACCGTAACAGCTCCGGCCACCAGTCCTCCCACATTATTTCCTATGTTGGTGATAACCGGCAGAAGCCCGTTGCGCAGAGCATGATAGCAGATTACCCGGATTTTTGAACAGCCCTTGGCGCTGGCTGTGCGGATATAATCCTGTCCCAGCACATCCAGCATACTGGATCTGGTGAGACGAACCTGTCCTGCCACACGGCTGGCCGCCAGCATAATGGAAGGCAGTATAAAATGCGCAAAGGATCCGGCTCCTGTCACCGGGAACCAACCCAGTTTGAGACAGAAGACAATCTGACAGATCAGGGACAGGAAAAAGTTCGGCAGACTGATCAGGAGCATGGCCAGAATCATGGTAACCCGGTCTCCTGTACTGTTCTGCTTCACTGCCGCATAAATCCCCGCGGGAATCCCCACCCAGATTGTCAGCAGCAAAGCCAGACCAGTCAAAACCAAAGTGTTTGGCAGCCTCTCAATAAATTCGCTTTTTACATTTGTCTGCATCACCCAGGAGGTTCCCATCTCCCCTTCCGTAAGCAGATCCCACATATACGTCCCATAGCGTACCAGCAAGGGCCGATCCAGTCCCATTTCATGGTGCATTTCCTCAATCTGCTCTTCCGTGGCCGTAGTTCCCAGACGCATCAGGGCCGGATCAGCCGGAGACAGGGACAGAATGGTATACACCAGAAGCGTCAGCAGCAAAAAAGTAGGAATGATCATCAGTAGACGCTTCCCTATGTATTTCAGCATAAAACCCTCCTTCCCCCTGGTTATTCCAGGGAAAACTTCATAAAAAGGGCAGGCCGGGCTCCAGATTGCAGGACAGCGCCAGCCTGCTCATTCATAGCTTAAAACACGGTCATCTAAAAAAGAGTTTCTCCTTATTCAGCCCAGCTCCATCCGTCCACCCGGACATTGGTTCCCGGAATCGCCTTTACATTGGCTACGTCTGTGCTGTAGCAGAAGGTATTGCAGTCCTGATACAGAGGAATCGATAGTACATGTGTATTCATAATCTCGATCATCTGACGGAAAATCTCCGTCCGAGCCTCTTCATCCATTTCTACTGCAGATGCCTGTCCCAGTTCACCTAACTCTTCTTTGTACTCACTCTTAGAGTTTTCATAATTCTGCGTTCCTGGCATAAAGAGTTGGTAAAGCAGGTTACAGTCATAAAGGGAGGGAAGACCGGAATAAACACTGATATCAAAATTCCCCTCACTCAGAAGAGTCTGATGGGTAGCCCCATCTACTGCCTTCAGTTCCACACTCATTCCTATATTCTGCAGATTCCCCTGAATCACCTGGCACACTGCTTCTTCTTTAGCGCCTGACGGCACAACGATTACGATGGGATTGCCATCATAGTTTGAATTATCCAGATACTCCTGGGCCTTCTCTGGATCATAGGCAGGAATTGTAGTAAAGGTTCCATCCTCGGGGCGGCAACGTAGTCCTGGCGCTATCATGCAGCTCACAGCCTCTGTATGACCTTTGTTCAGTACAGTATTGATGGCTTCCGGGTCGATGGCTGCACAGATCGCCAGACGAAGATTCTCATCTGTATTGAGCTGAGACTGAGAGCCCCATTGGATATAGGCAACGGTGTCCGCTGTACAGTAGCTTACCTCATAGCCATCCATGCCTTCTACCATCTCGCAGTTCTGCAGAGATACGTTCTGAAGCACATCCACTTCCCCGGTCTCTAAAGAGAGAAGCTGGGAATTAGCGTCCGGGATAATGTTCAGGTTTACCTTCTTAATCTCCGGTGCTCCTTGCCAATAATCCTCGTTAGCCTCCATGGAAACGTAGCTTCCGATGGCCCGATCCACAAATTTATAAGGGCCAGTTCCAATAGGATGCTCAATGTAGCCCTCCCAGCCAACTTCCTCCTGGTAGCTCTTATCCAGCATTACCATATGGTAGGAGGCAAAAAAGTTATCTGTAGACGCAAAAGGTTCCTCCATATAAACGGTTATATGCGTGTCATCCACTGCTTCCGCCCGGTCAAATCCAGGAATGTTCTGATCTGTAACCACTGGATTTTCCGGAATCAGATTAATAGACCATGCCACATCCTCTGCTGTCATAGGATCCCCATTATGGAAAACAATATCATCCCGGATAGTAAAGTACCATTCCGTCCCCTCTTCATTGTGACTCCATTCCGTTGCAATCCATGGCTCCAGCTCATTTGTCTCCGTATTATACCAGAGCAGGGGATCATAGAGAGCAAATACAATCAGCCCATCCCGGTTGGATACTGCCACATTGTTGGACATGGGAACAAGATTTGAGATCTCTGATCCAATCCCAATATTCAAAGTTCTGTCACTCTCCTGTGCGGATACCGGGCCAGTTATGAGAGATCCTGTCATCATGGCAGCGGCAGCCGTCAGGGCCAAAGCCTTTTTAAGCGTCTTTTTCATTTCGCTTTCCTCCTTTGTCTTTTGTTTTGTAATCGTTTTCATTTTGTAACATCAAGATACCATAAACGGTTGTAAAAGTCAACAATTCTTCTATATTTTCTTGGTTATAATAGCACTTTTAGTATATTTTTACAATTTTATTCACCATTTCTTCTTATTGTATTTTTGTAATCGTTTTATTTTTGTGTATTTTAACTCTATCAGTAAGAATTGACATTTTTCCAGTTTTTTCTTATACTATATAATCAATCAACAAAAATCCTGGAGTGTATTATGGATAAAATTACGATTAAAGACGTAGCTCTCAGAGCCGGCGTCTCTGTTGCAACTGTATCAAGAGTGATTAATAATGCCGAGACGGTCCGCCCGGAAACGGCCAGCCGTGTTCTTGCGGCCATAAAAGAAACCGATTACATTCCCAATGCCGCCGCAAGAAACCTGAAAACCGCCACCAATCCCTCCATCGGATTCATCGTCTCCAATATCTCCAACTCCCATTTTACCCAGATGGCCCGGACGATCGAGAATATACTGAGGCAGTCAAACTACAGCCTTTTTATTGCCAGTACAGATGATTCGCCAGAGGCGGAGCGAGAATGCCTGCGAAGAATGGTAAATACTAACGCCGCAGGCATTATACTAAACACCACCGGCAAAAACGATGATTTTGTCAGTGAATTGAGCGCCAAAACTCCTTTTGTTCTGGTAGACCGCAGTATTTCCGCCCCTGAATTCAAAGGGGATTTTGTAGGATCAAATGGGTATGGGGGCATTCAAGCCCTGGTTCGTCACCTCTTCCAGTACGGACACAGAGATATCGCTTTCATCACTTCAGATCTTTCAACCAGCACGGGCCGGGAGCGTCTGGCCGGTTTTGCGGATGCCATGCAAAGTATTGGCATTCAGGCTGATGAGAATTATATTTACCGTTACACTTCAGGCCATTTCAACGAAGAGGGGGGAGCGGACGGCTGCCGTTATCTGATGAACCTCCCCAAACGCCCCACCGCCATTGTAGTAGGGAATAACGAGATGGCCATCGGCGTTTACAAATATTTATATCACAACAAAATCTCTGTCCCGGGAGATATCTCTGTGGTTTCCTACGGCAACATAACCAACAGTGATCTTTTCAGAAAAGAACCTACTATTGTTACGCTTGACCCAACCTTTATAGGAAAAAAAGCCGCTAATCTCCTTCTTTCCCGAATCGCCGCCCCGGAACTCGGAAATCGTGAGAGCATTTTTGAACCGCTTTTAAGAATCAACGAGACCACTTGCCGAATATAACCCCTTCCTTTGGAGCTGTTGTATCAAAGTACCGAATCTGTTTAACGCAGCAGCTCCTTTTCCATTTTTCTATATTTTTGTAACAGTTCAGCCATCAGGTATGACACGGGATGATTTATGCTCGCATAAAAATCAGACCGTGTCATACCTGATGAGCTGAGCACCCGAAGATGAGCAAAACAGCGGCGGCAGCCGCAATTAGCACGAAGTGGGGTTTTGCGAATGGTGCGGGCTGAACTGTTACATATTTTTCAAATAATTTTCTATCCACTATTGACATTTTCATCCATTTATGGTAATAATGATTTTGTAATCGTTTTCATTTCTACCTCTTATTGTCATTCTATACAACTTCTGAAGGGGGAAAAAATGAAAGAATCCGTAATTCATATGTGGGATGTACATGAAATTACATTGCATTCCGTCAATACTTACAACAATCCTTACACAGATGTAACTGTCTGGGCTGACTTAAAGGGGCCCGGATTTGACAAGCGTGTCTATGGCTTTTGGGATGGAGACAATGTCTGGAAAATCCGCATGACAGCCACCGCCCCCGGCGCCTGGACGTATACCACCGGCTCCTCTGTACCGGACGTTGGCCTTGCCGGTATCTCCGGCGGCTACTTCGCCCTGGAATGGACAGAAGAAGAAAAGGAAGAAAATCCCTGCCGCAGGGGCATCATCCGCGCCACAGAAAACGGGCATGCCATGGAATACGCCGACGGCACTCCCTACGTTATGGTGGGCGATACCTGGTGGCCCCTGGCCACTTACCGCTTCCCCTGGACAGAGGACGATGTTCACCATGAGCCGGGCCCGGATATGACCCTGAAGGATATGATCCGCATCCGCAAAAGCCAGGGTTATAACTGTATCGGAACCATTGTAGCCTACCCCACCTGGGCCAAAGACGGAAAACCCTACACCATTACGATTCCTGACGAACACGATACCTGTGTCAGAAACGCCTGGGCTGTCTGCGGAGTGGAGGACTGGTTCAAGAAAGATCCTGGCCGTGTGATCACTGCCCGGGATATGCACAACGAGGGGGGACGTCCCTTCTTTTTCCCCGGAAAGATAAAAGGCTATGAGGATCTTGTACCAGACTATGACAGGATCAATCCTGCCTATTTCCAGGCTTTTGATAAAAAGGTTAACTACCTGAATGCCAACGGATTTACCGTATTTATGGAAGCCCTGCGCCGGGATTCCTCCAAAACCTGGAAGTATTATTACGACTGGCCCATGGTATATACCCGGTATATCCAGTATCTAAGCGCCCGGTATCAGGCCAACAATACGATTTTCAGCCCCATTCATTTTGATGTAAAATCCTATACTATAGATGCCAGGGAATTCAATGAACCGATTGACCTGATGATTGACCTGTACGGGGCGCCGCCCTTTGGTACCCTTCTTGGGACTAACGCTCCCGGTTCAACCAAAACCGCCTTCGGGAGCCTGGGTGAACAGAAATGGAAGACCATGGATCAGACCGGAAATTTCCGTGACCATGAACATTACTGGCTGATGGAAGATATTTTTGAGGATGAGCACCCGGTTCCCGCCATCAACGGAGAACCTTACTATTCCGGTCATGTAGCTATTATGACCAACAATAAGGGCGAGCTGGTTGAAAATATTTTCGGAAATGTAGACAGCCCGGAAGACCATATGAACTTCCGCTCTTCCCTCTATGGAAGCCTGCTCTCCGGCGGCTTCGGAGGGAACCTGGCCGGCTTTGAAGCAGGGTGGAGCGCCAACGTGGAACCAGAAGAAAATCCCTGGAAAATCTGGGATGTAATGACCTTCCCCGCCAGCTATCAGACCAGGTACTACCGTGACTTCATACTCTCAGAGGGCAAAAGATATCAGGATCTGATCCCAGAGCCAGATCTTCTTTTCCCCTGCAAAGCAGGCGCCCCCACCGGCTGGAGGGGCTGGGCTTATGCAGCCGCCACAAAAGAACGGGATCTCATCTTTGGATATCTGGAAAAGGACTGTCCTCAGCCGCGTCTTCGTGGACTGCGTCCTTATGATATCTATGAGATTACCTTCTTTGACCCCCGCACCGGGAAATGGATGGAGAATTCTTTCAGGCTGGAAGCAAACCACTTTGGAAGCCTGCTGCTTCCCGAAACCCCGGATGAATTTGACTGGGCCTTCAAGGCAAAAAAAGTGAACCAAGAACAGCGGGTGGATACTCAAGGCCCCGGTTTGGTTCGTGGTTCGGATGTAACCTTTACCTTTATTCAGACTGATTCTACCAAATAAATTTCTTCGCCTGACACAGAATTGTGTCAGGCGAAATTATTTTTCTCTTTTTTCTTTTTCATTGTCCCCACAGCTCCGGCCATACCGATTAGGAAGGGAAGATAGTAATTTCCCATCCTGCAAAGCACCATGGTAGATCCTGCTGCAGCTTCTCCAAACAGGGGTGAAAACATTAGAAGATAGAGAACTTCCGCTGGGCCCAGTCCCCCGGTGGAGGGGATTACCCCGGCCAGGATCTGAATGAGGGCATATATCCCTATAATAATAGGAAGAGAAGAAACTGAAACCTCTCCCCCTACTGCTTTTACCGCAAAAAACGGCATACTGTAATAGCAGGTCATTTTCAGAATATCAAGCCCCAGGGCCATCCCCCAATAGAAGGGATTTTTCACCAGGGCGCTGCTCTCCTGCCGCAGATCCTCCAGGGCCTTTCTCCATGTATCCAGAACAGAAGACCACTTTTTCTTTCGTCCTGAAAGCCTTTCCAGAAGACTTGCAAGAAATCGGTTCAGACGCCTTGAGGTACACACCAGGATCAAAGCCAGGATGATTCCGGCGGACAGCAGAAAACCGGCATAAATATAGAAGCGGCCGTTTCCAAACAGATCAATAAGTGTATTTCCCCACAAAAGCAGCGCTCCTCCGGCGTATACCATAATGGCCGTCTTATGAAAAACGTAAGGTATTGTCATCAGAGAGAATGCTTTTCCCGTGTCCACGCCCTTTTTGTGCAGATAATACGTCTGTGCCGGCTTAATTCCCGCTCCGAAGGTGGTCACATTCAGAAAGATTCCAAGATAAACCAGCCGTACCACATCTCCGTATCGAATCTTCTCTCCCTCATATTTCATCAGCAGCCAGTAGGGAAGCGCATCCATACACTCGTATAGAATCCCCAGAAAAACTACCGGCAAAAAGTATCTCCAATCTGCCTGCAGAAGCTGATCCGCAATAGCCGGACCTGATTCTTTAAAGAACTCATAGAGAATGATCAAAAGAAGCAGAAGGGGAATTACAGATCCTATGCTTTTTTTCCGTCTTTTTTTATCACTCAAGCCCCGACCTTCGTTTCCTGCTTGTCTTCCTCTTTGTACGCATCTTTATAATTCTGATAGTATTCCGTGTGGTGGGCATTTCCCTCCCAGAGCTCATCTGCCTTGCCCTTCCAGGCGTCTGCATATTCCCTGCACTTGCCGCAGAGATGATCTACACTCTCAGGAGACTGCAGGTCTGTTGAATGGGCCCCGCATTTATGTACCATTTCTTTGAGAAGTTCTGGATTCTCCAGCATGGGACAGGGACGGAGATGATTCTCATTAAAGGGCTGGCCATCCCGGTAGGCCATGAACAGCGGCTGCTTCAGACATTCTTTCATGGATTTTTCCCGGATATTGGCGCTGGAATAGTGAACGAAAACACATGGTTCCACATCGCCGTTTGCATTGATATGGAAGTAGTTTCTTCCGCCTGCGATACAGCCGCCCACGAATTCTCCGTCATTCTGGAAATCCATGGCGAAAATCTGTTTGCCTCCTTCTTTTCCACGGATCTCCCGCACCCGGTGATACATGTACTCTCTCTGCTCTTTTGTGGGAAGCAGTTCCACAGCAGCATCGTTTCCAACTGGCATATAGTGGAAGTACCAGGTAAACCTGCACCCCTTCTCTATAATCATGTCCAGGAAAGAATCTGAGGTGACGGTGTCAATATTTTTGCTGGTATAACAAATGGAAGTCCCAAAGATGAGTCCGTAGGATTTGAGAAGATCCATGGCTTCCATCACTCTGCCGAAGGTACCCTCCCCTCTTCTTGAATCGTTTACTTCCTGATATCCTTCCAGGCTCAATGACAGGGACAGATTTCCTACACGTACCATCTCCCTGCAGAATTCGTCATCTACCAGCGTTCCGTTTGTAAAAGCATGGAAAATGCAGTCCGAATGCTTTTCACACAGGCGGATCAGATCTTTCTTCCTCACCAGGGGTTCACCCCCGGTATACATATAGAAATAGATTCCCAGTTCTTTTCCCTGAGTAATAATATCGTCCAGCTCTTCATAGGTGAGATTCAGCTTATGCCCGTACTCTGCCGCCCAGCATCCTGTACAGTGAAGGTTGCAGGCGCTGGTGGGATCCAGCAGGATCAGCCAGGGCACATTGCACTGAAGCTCTTTTCTTTTCTGGCGAATAGTTTTTGTACCATAGTATGCCGCTTCGTATCCCAGATTTAAAGCGTGCATTTTCAGCACATGGGGATCGGTCTCATCCAGAAGGCGGTTTACGTACTGCATCCACTTCCCGTCCTTGTCTCGGATCAGATCTCTGGCTCCCTGGTAGCTCTTCTCCTGAAACATATCTCCGGCAATCTTTTCCACGATATCCACCAGATTCAAGAGCCCTTGCTCCCGCTCTTTTTTCACATAATGCAGAACACCGTCTATCCCTTTGCTTACCATCGTTCTTCCCAGTTTATGTGTTACGCTCATAACATATTTCCTCCTCATTTTTACATCCTATCTTCGTACAAAGACCCCCAGCCCCACAAGCAGCAATAAAATACCTTCCGCAAAACAGATCTGCTTCCTCCAGCGGGTTCCGTACCAAAAGCCATACATAAGTCCGCCTGCTGCCGCCGCAAAAAGAACCGCCCATAGAGAAAGAGGCTGCCACAGATTATGCCTCCCAAGGTACCACGCTGCCATTCCTGCCGCAAAGGTTTTGCCCCCTGCCCGCAGTCCCTGGCGGAAAATTTCCCGAAGCAGCGGTTCTCTCTGGCGTCTCTCTTCAAAGCCATCCCCTTTGACAGCCCTCTTCAGAACTGTCAGGGCATAATAAAGCAGAAGGGCCGTTATAATTCCATGAAGAATCTTATTTGTCCAGAACGGCTGGTCTGTCTGCAGAATCAGAATAGAAAACAGGATACTTAAAAGCAGCAGCGCTGCCTGAACCAGCGAAAGCAGTCCTGCCAGCTTGAAAATCTTGACGCTGCCCATGTGGGCCTGGGTGGCGCCAAATTCCAGGGTATATTCAAACATGCACAGAGCAATTCCGGCTGCCAGCAGTACCATTCCCATATTCTGAATTCCCATCACCCCCTAAACGAACAAAATATCTTTTGCAGAACTACTATATTAAAAATCCCCGCTTTTGAAAACTTTCATTTTTTTGAAAATGTCCGGGAATCCTGACATTTTTATTATTTTGTCATTTTTTGCCGACTTATCTCTCTTTTTGTTGTATATTTAATTCTTTCGCAGTTCAGCCATCAGGTATGACACGGGATGATTTATGCTCGCATAAAAATCAGACCGTGTCATACCTGATGAGCTGA
>HHCFC01400__coassemble_1910_pt1 | contig 14433 bp, 16 predicted proteins | sample HHCFC01400__metabat2_high_PE_014 | metagenome-assembled genome bin HHCFC01400
CCTTTACATCAACTTCGATATTATTTTTTACCATTCGCAATTCCCCCAATTTAGCAAATTACTTTATTTTTAACACAAATCAGATAATTTATTATAGCAAATTTGTGCTGTTTTTTCAATCACCACACACAAATCGAGACGACTAATTTAGCCAAATATAATAAACTTTAAAAGTTAGAAAAAGACATGTAATTTTATTAAATAAAAAATACCCTGCAAGCCATCATCTAAACCTGCAGGATATCATTTTTCAAATATATCTATCTGTCTACATCTACCTTCGCTCCAGATTTGAACTCCACCTCAAACCGCTCATCGTAAACCGTGACCTTCTCAATTAGCCGCCGCACCAGCAGTTCATCATATTCCGTGACCTCTGTTGGCTGCTGTTCCAGAAATTCCCGCATCTCCGCAATCCGTTTTTTCAAACCTTCCCGCTCGGCACTCTCTGTCAGTGCCTTCTGTTTCAGTTCCCGCAGGCGGTCTATCTCATCCGCCACACTGTTATAATCCTTTTTAGAATTTGCCAATCTCAACAATTCCTTTTGTAGCTCCTCCAGCTTGGCATTGATTCCCTCTACCGAGGTTTCATCCTCCTGCCGGATAACTGTTTCAATATTCTCCTGCAATACCTCCATCATACCATCCCTATTTTCAAGCGCAAGGTTGATGGCTTTTACCACTGCCGCCTGCAGTTCCGATTCCTGAATGGTAGGAGCATCACAGGCAATCGGTCCATGCTCCACACGAGTACAGCATCTCCAAACTGTGGAGTGTTTGCCCCGGTTGTTCCATGCGATCCGCCGGTAAATCTCCCCACATTTCGGGCAGTAGACAATGCTAGATAAGGCATACTTGCTGCTGTAAACTCTCTTTTTTCGGCTGGCTCCGCTGTGAAGGTTTGCCCGCCTCACCATTTCCTCCTGCACCTGCATATAAAGGTCACGGGGGATAATGGCTTCGTGGCTGTTTTCCACATAATACTGCGGAACAATACCATTATTCTGTACCCGCTTTTTATTGAGGAAATCAACAGTATACGTTTTCTGCAAAAGGGCATCCCCGATGTACTTCTCATTCTGCAAAATCTTCCGCAGCGCTTCCGGACGCCACTTCGTTTTCCCCGCTCCGGTAAGAATCCCATCTACTTCCATGCCACGCCCGATCTGGAGCAGGCTTGCCCCTTCCAAATACTCCCGGTAGATTCGCTTTACCACTTCCGCCTCCGCAGGCTCTATGATCAGATTTCCTTTCTCATCCTTTGTGTATCCGAGGAAACGGCTGTGGTTGACCCGGACCTCTCCGTTCTGAAAGCGGTACTGCAGACCGAGTTTGATGTTCTGGCTCAAAGACTGGCTTTCCTGCTGTGCCAGGCTCGCCATGATGGTGAGCAATACCTCTCCTTTGGAATCCATCGTATTGATGTTTTCTTTCTCAAAGAAAACAGGAATGTTCTTCTCCTTCAGTTCCTGGATATATTTCAGACAATCCAGCGTATTCCGCGCAAACCGGCTGATCGATTTCGTGATGATCATGTCAATCTTACCCGCCATACATTCTTCAATCATGCGGTTAAATTCTTCTCGTTTCCTGGTATTGGTGCCGCTGATCCCATCATCCGCGAATATGCCCGCCAGTTCCCACTCCGGATTCTTCTGAATGAACCGAGTGTAATGTTCCACCTGCACCTCATAGCTGCTTGCCTGCTCATCACTGTCCGTGGAAACACGGCAATAGGCGGCAACCCTGAGTTTTGGTTTTGTTTCTGCTGTCACGGTATTTCCCACTCGTTTCCGGGCAGGAATAATCGTAATATTTTTATTTAGTTCCATCCATTGCCACCTCACTCGCTATCAGACTGTAGGCATAAGCCGCCTGTTCAAAAGGATCATCGTAGACCGTTTTTATCACAGGCATGGTAAACCTTGTCGGAAAAGACTCTAGCTGTTTCCCCTTCAGTTCTCTCACACGGCCAAGCGCCCTTGCACGGCTCATCCGTATTTCCTCCGCCTTATCAAAGGTTTCTCTGTCAATGATCGCCGGATAATAATCATCTCCGAGATATTTCACATTCCGCAGTATCCGTCCGGCACTCCCGTGGTAAAGTTTCAGTCCCACCTTCTCGGCCGCTGCCATGAGCGCCAGGCCGGAAATATAGTATTCGAAAAATTTCTGTACAGCCGCAACTTCTTTCTCATCTACAACAGCCATGCCGTTCTCAATTTTATATCCGTATGGTATGTGCCTCATTCACTCCACCAGCCTTTCTCTCAAGCACAGCCCGCACTTCAACTCAAAGGAAACCTCGCTTCTTGAAAGGACGGTAACCCTGTCCACATATTCCAGAAAAGTCCCATCCTCAAACCCTGTCAGCATGGTTCCCTTTGATGCAAAGCGGAGCAGCTTTTGCAATTCATCCACCTTTACCATGTTCCCGTTGAGGGAGTGCATAAGGCTGTCCTTTTCCTGTCGCAGTGCTTCGGCTTCCGCTGCCAGAGCATTGCTTTCTTTATTAAAAAGAGCAGGCTCAAGGTATCCGCCCACCATGAGGCTCGTCAGTATCTGCCGCTGCTCCATATTTTTCTCAATCTGCGTCTCCAGTTCCTGCATCTTTAGGAGCTGTGCCTTGTCATTCATCCCTCTGAGGCTTTGCAGCAGGGGACGAAGCACGGTCTGGTGTCCGAATACCAGCTTGTTCATCATCGTTACAAACGCCCGTTTCAAAGCATCGTCGGTAACATATTTCATAGCGCAGATATCCTTATCTGTCAAATGGGTGGCACAGCACCATGCGGCATAGGAACCGCTCGGTTTGTAATGGATTCTGCGTTTGAAACTGTCTCCGCATTCCGAACACTTAATCCTTCCGGAAAAGCCGTATCGATTCTGGTATTTTTCCGTGTTCCTTCCATTGCCCTTTTCCTTGCCCCGCTGCCGCAGCACGGCATTAGCCCTGTCGAAATCCTCATGGCTGACGATTGCGGCATGGTGGTTCTGGACCAAATACTGGTCAAGCTCACCGTAATTTGTATGACGGTTGAAACTGCTGTCTGTATAAGTCTTTTGATAAAGGACATCCCTCGTATATTTTTCATTACCGATGATTCCATTTATCGTACCCGGCGTCCAACTACCGCCTTTCTTGGTCCGGACTCCCTTCGCGTTCAGTTCTCCTGCAATGGCATGGGTGCTTTTTCCCGCCAATGTGTCTGCAAAAATCTGTTTCACGATTTCCGCCTGCTCCGGCACGATGACCATCTCTCCGTCCACATTGTCATAACCATATGGTGGATAGGATATGATAAAGGTTCCATTCTGAAACCGTTTTTTAATTCCCCATTTTTCATTTTCAGAAATGGATACGGACTCGCTCTCAGCAAGACTGCTTAAAATGGAAAGCATCAGCTCGCTTTCCATCGATCCGGTATTCAGATTCTCCTTTTCAAAATAAATGTAAACATTCAGGTCAAGAAGTTTTCTGACCAGTTCCAGACAGTCTGTCGTGTTCCGTGCAAACCGGCTGATGGATTTTATTATGACAAAGTCAATCTTTCCTCTTTCGCAATCTGCGACCATAGAAAGCCGGCCATCCTGTTTTTCCTTCTTTGTACCTGTCACTCCTTCATCATAATATAGTCCAGCAAATTCCCACTCATCTTTGCCTTGGTATAATTTTCATAATGGACTTTTTGCGCCGCCAGGCTGACAAGCTGCTCATCGCTTGCGGTTGATACCCTGCAATAGGCTGCCACCCGCAGCTTTTTCTTTTTATCAAGGTTCCTATTTTCCTCAATTTTTGTGATCCGTTTCATCAACTCACCTCGCTTTCGGTAGGTCACATATTCGCTCTAAACGCCCGTAATATCAAGTCATTTCAGGCATAATCTCAGCCAAATACGGAGAGAAAGTCTGGCGGTTTAATGCGGTTATTTTGTTCAATTCACCCTCGGAAATCAAATCTGCCTCCCGTAGTTTTTTCAACAGTTTTTGCGCCATGTAATAGTCATATTCCTTCTGTAACTTCTCAGTTGTAAAAGCCTCTACAGCAGGAGAGGGTACCTGCTGCTGTCCTGTAAGTTTCGTTACCTGCATGGTATTCCTCCGATCTGAAGGAAGCCTCCTTCAGAGTACGGAGATTTAGGGGACGGTTTGGGGACCCAATAAGGCAAAAAAATTAAGCCCCACGGAAATCATCACTTCCGCGGGGCTGCCCTTGTCTAAAATCCTTTTATACCTTTTTTCCATAATCTAGGGAAATCCAGCCGTCACGGTTCTTCTGGTAGGATTTCAGAAGCCCCCAGCGGCTTGCCCCCTGTCCGTCTGCTTCCTCCACAATGGTAAAGACACCTTTACCCGTGTGCTTCCCGGTCTTGGCATAGTTCGTTCCCGGCCCTTTGCGGATGTTCAGATCGGAAATGCTGACCTTTACCAGGTAGGGTGTAAATCCCGCCTGGGAGGTGTACAGCGCCTTGCCGGATTCATCGAACACGGAGTATCCCGCATTCTCATCGGCACATCGTTTCGCATTGTCCAGGCTGTGGAAAGCTCCCTTCTGCGAAGCCGCGTCCGTCCAGGTCTTCCGCACCCGGTACCAGACCTCCGTAGAAGATGTCCCGCCGGAGGTGCCGGTAATCGCTTTTAGGATGGAGAGGATTTTCGCCCCATACCCGGCTCCCGCAGCCCAGCCTTTCCCGTCCGGATTTTCCTGCTGTCCCAGCCACTCCACATATTCCGCACATCCCCTTGTGACATATTGGAACCGCGGGTCAATGCAGGGATTTTTCAGGCTCTCTGTAGAGGCATAGGCTTTCAGGTGCTGGATCTGCGCCCGGATGCCAAGCTGCGGGGTATCAAAGGAATTTCCCTTCAACCCGTTGCTGGTTACGCCCATCCCGCAGAAGTTGTTCTGTGAAAGCGTAACCGCAGAGCCGGAGAAGGTAAAGTTCCCAGTCTCCAGACAGGACTGCGCAAAGGCGATGTCTCCCCGCACGCCCTCCGCTTTTCCCTCCGACAGATACAGCGGAATCATGTCCAGTACGCTCTGCGGTACCTGCGGATTTTTAGTCTTGATGTAGGTTTCCATCTGCTCCGCCGTTGCCTCCGCAGTCCCCATGATCTTCGTGTACCCACTGGTATTCTCAGACGTCCCGGACATGGCTGCTTTCACCGCCTTGCGGAACCCGCCCATTGTGTACCCCATGCCAAGCTGTGTCCAGAGATGCTCCGGATCGCCGTGGTTAGAGGCAATGCCCCGGCTGTGTCCCTCTTTATGGCTGATGATGGTGCCGTCTGCCAGCGGATCAAGGCTGTATTTCTGGCAGAGCATGGCGAACAGCTTCACCGCGGCCTCGTAAGTCCTCTTGGCCACCGCTTTCGCCGTTGCCGTATCGGAGCAGGTAAAGTTCGAGCCTGACGTGTACTTGATACACGCAGGCTCGCACATCTCTACGCCGATATGGGTATTGTTCCCGCTGCCCTTGCTGCCGGAGCCGCAGTGCCATCCCCGGTGGTTCCAGGGAAGCGTCTGGTATACCGTCCCGTCATTGCCGTCAATGAAACCGTGGACGCAGGCATTGTCATAAGACGGGCTGTTCCAGGAGTTGATAAACACGGACGCCTTCGGCTGCGGGCAGCCCACGGAATGGAGCATCAGCCCCTTGACCGTGATCTTTCTCCCCGCCGTATAGCAGGGGTTCTTTGTCAGAATACTCTGTACTAACTTCATATCAGTTTCCCTCACTTTCCGAGCGGTCATGCAACTGCTCTAATACGGTCTTGATCTTCTCCGGGATGGGCAGCCCCAGGTGTCCGGCGTTCTCCAGAAGGCTCACGCCCTCGTTGGAGAGGTAGAAAAAGATGACTGCCGTGCGAAGTACCGAGCCGGTGCCGATGACCTGCACATCCAGGATATTGGCAATCCCCACCAGGATGAAGATCAGCACCTTCCTGCAGATGCCCTTAAACCCCACCTCGCTGGACAGCTTTTTATCCGCCACGGCGCACATCACGCCCGTGATATAGTCCACGGCGGCAAAGACCACAAGGGCAACCAAAAGCCCGTCGCAGCCGCCCAGGAAGTAGCCGAGCCACCCTCCGATAGCTGCAAAAATAACTTGGATCGTGTTCCAGAATTCCTTCATATTGAATCCCTCTCTTTCATCAATAAAATAAGACGCTTATCCTTAAGCGCCCGCCTGCTGGTTTCTATATAGGAAGTGCCATAAACTGCACAATCCCCTCCCCGGAGATTTGTGCGGTTTATGGCACACAATAAGGTTGCTATTCCTGCCGGACAGAGTGATAAATACAATCACCAAAAGCCACTGGCAGGAAGGAGGAAAACATGTTTACGCCAAAGGAACTCAAAGCCATTGACTACAGCTACTTTTTCGTTATCGCATCCAATGGGAGCGCCGTGACACTCCAGTCAAAAAACACCGGCCACTGCTGGCACATCCTTTTAGAGGAATACCCCAGTTTCCGAAGCTGCCGGATCTACCACACCCACCGAAAAGGCACACCCTACCACGAGCATGGCCATGGAGCATCCCTTTACGGGTGCCTCCGGCAGATCAAGTCCCATGACCGCTACTGGCTCAGCAAAAGCAGAGCCGTCCGTAAATCCCCAGCCAACTATCAGGCAGAAAACAGGGTAGTGTCAAGTAATCTATGAAAAACCGAGCCGAAAAAAATAGGCCCGGATGAACCTTGAAAATTGCAGATATGGATGGTTTTAAGACCTTGGGGCGTTGCCCCAAACCCCACAAGGGACTAGTCCCTTGACCCAATTTCGGGCTCTGCCCGAACCCGTCCTCGCCGGATGGCAAGAAAAGGGCGCAGTGCCCCCTTTTCTGCTGGAACAGGATTATCCGTGAGCCTTATGTCAATAGACTTTCGCGGCATATCCTCACAGGCGGCGCAGCCGCCAGTTCCGGTATTCCACGGTTCTATTGACAACAGCTCCGCTCCTGCTCTATGGCATTGTTTTTCTGCATATTCAGGATGGTCTGCTGGCCAAGGAAGATGAGAAGCTGCCATTTTCCGGGCATGTTATCAGCGCCCTGGAGCATTTCCACTTCGTTGAGAGGTTTGTATTGATTATGTTTATGGGGGCGCAGGAAGTTGTAGTAAGCCACCCAGAGCGCCAGGTCATAGCCTGCGCCGTCGATGTTGTCAGAGCCGTTTGTGTGGCGGTAAGAAGCCTTATACGTACGGTTGAGCCGTTCGATCATCTGCTTGAATGGGCGGTGTTCCGCGGAAACAGCATCGTCGTTGGTAAGACCAATGACTTGAGTGATCCTGAAAGAAAAGTCCTTGCCCAGCTTCTTTACGAACTCCATCGCAGCGAGGGGATAGGCGCTGTAGCCGTCCGCAATGAACTTAAAGTTCCCCGGCAGCTTTGTAAGTCCCCGGAACGCCATACGCATAGCGAGGATGCAAGGGCCAACGCCACGGTTGTCCGATACCTGGTAACCGATAATGGAACGGGTGGCGGCGTTCATGACGAGCCAGACGTAGGTTTTGATCCTGCGGATCTTTATGTATGTCTCATCGGCGGTGAACACATCCCCTTTTTCGTAGGGGTACTGGTCCACGAAAGGTTTGACGCAGAGGGCGGCGGTCTTGCAGTAGTTGGCGATCTGCTGATGGGAGATGTTGATGTTGTAGAGGTCTTTGAGGGCCTGGGAGGTTTTCCAGAGGGAAAGGCCCAGGTTTACCCGGAAGGTCAGGCAAAGGGACATGACATGGGCGTTATGCTTGCTGAACTTCAGGGAAGAAGCGCCTTTGGGAAGTGTATCTAAATCCATGCGAAAAAAATCCACCGTGAACTGACGGAAGATATAGTGGAGCTTATATTTATTTTTCCCGTAGGGTTCTTTAAGATCCTTTCGCTCCACCTTTTTCAGGTTGTGGAGATAGTAAGGGCATTTCGGATTGACACATTTATGGAGAAGGAAGTGTTTGCGTTCTTTCTTTGCCACAAGTGCTTTCCCACAATGGGGGCAGCGTAGAGTAAACTGCCTGGAGAAGCGGTTCTCATCAGGCGAGAAGTTGGTGTCACAAACTTTGCACTTGATCTGACCAGCCTTCCCATTGTTGCGGTAAAGGTAGGGCTTGGGGGCATTGCAGGAAGGGCAGCGGCAGTCATCAGGGATGTCGCAAGGTTTACGCCGGGAAACGGGTTTGATCTTTTTCCCATAGCGGAACTCAAAGTAAGGGATGAGGAGCTGCCAGTCCCATTCGTGCTGATGGATCTGGACTCTGGGGAGTTCATCCACTTTGAACTTCTGATATTTGGGGGAATGGGAATCATCAAACGCCCACTGTTTGAGAGGGATGTATCTGCAGATAAAATTGATTAACCAGCAGTTCTGGCGATAAAGTTCTTGAATTGTCTGGAGTAAATAGAGTATAATGTCCATGAGCATTGGCTCCTTTCTGGGGTGTTGGTTTGGCGATTGACATTATACCAGAAAAGGGAGGTCAATGCTCTTTTTATTGCGGATTTCTCTAAAAATCAAGGTTTTTATTAGATTTTGAAACAAAAAACAGGTAGTAGATTTGACACTACCAATAATGAGAGTGAGGAAAACATATGACTAAAATTGGAGAGCAAATTACCGACCTTATGGTAAATCAAGGAAAGACTGCCCCTGAAATAACCCATGCATTAAAAATTCTTGGAAATGGAAACATGCAACATGGTTTCTCCCGCATCGGAGAATTTTTTTCCGAGGAAATTAATAATGCATCTTTAAAAGGCTTGTTTAAAGGAAGAATTCAAGGAGGGATTGCGCACTAGGAACCATTACTTTAGGAGGACTCATTTCTCTAATTATAAATAAAAGGAAACAGAGCGCCTCCCATGAAACAGAGGGACAAGAAATCCTTAAAGCACTGAAAACAATTCCTACTACAACTAAGTACCGTGAAAATAATGATACTAATCCAAACACAGACATTACCAACCATACCTCCATTAGTTCTGCCGAATAATATGCACTACTATTGTCGCTCTTATATCTAATAATTTAGCTCGATATACCCCCATATCGAGCTAAATTATTGCATAAAAATACCATATGTTTTTATTTCGTGTTAAAACTCCTTTAATATAAAACTCACCGTCCACAACCCTTTCCGGGAGGTATCCTTCACAAGCGCTGCCTTATACCCATCCACATACATCTCCGCCGTCTTCACTGCCAGAGTCTGGGTATCAAAATAGCCTACCGTGATCTTTTCTTTCTGTTTAAACCCTGTCAGGATTTTCAGCCATTTCGCCGATACAGAAAAGGAAACCGGGATGTTGACAACACCCATGCGCACCACATCCCGCTGCACCGTCCCGGCCTCCGTTTCCCCACTGGAATCCGCCTCCACATCCTCCATCTGCACCTCATAGGAATCCGGCAGGGGGAGGGCGGTTCCATCAAAAGTTAAATACTGTATAAATGCCATAAGCTACCTCCCACCCGACCGCAGGTTCTGTCTTGCCTGCGCCGTCACTACCAGTTCATCCAAAAGCGTACCGCCCACATACACCGGGATCACGATATTCCCCTGCTGCCCTGAAAATCCCGCCAGGGCATCCGCTACCGCAGAGGAAATCCCGGAGACCAGCTCCGACACATTCCCGCCGGATAACGGGCTTTCCATGGCCCCGTACTCCATCCCGTTTACCTTCGGGGAAATTACCATATCCGAAGCCACATCCCGCACAGCCCGCTCCACCAGTCCCCGTTTCTTTTCAATCCCCTTTGCCAGCCCTTCCATAAAGTCCGGCATCCAGCTTTCATAATCCGCCAACGGCCCCTCATCCGGCGCTGAAAAATGCAGGAAGGAGCGGATACGCTCCGCCAGGCCGGAGACCGTATTGATCACGCCCTGAATCATGCTGGAAATCCCGTTGATCAGCCCCTGGATGAAATCTTTCCCCCATTGGAACGCCTGCCCCGGCAGGCCGGTAATAAACCGGATCGCGGCGGAGAAACCGTTGGAAACCACGGAATACAGGCCGGACAGCGCAGAGCCAATCCCGGAAACCATAGACCGGAAAGCGGATACTGCCGCCTCACGCAGGGAAGAAGCAATATTTACCACCGTATTTTTGATCCCCCGCCATACCGAAGATGCCGTCTGCTTCATGGCCGACCAACTTTGAGATGCAAACTGTGCCAAAGCTGAAAGCACTGTCTGTACCCCCTGCCTCAGTCCGGAGGCGGCAGAGGTCACCACCTGCCGGATGCCAGACCAGATCTGGGCAGCAGCATTTTTGATATTGTTCCAGATATTCGCCGCATCCGAGGCAAGCTGCGAAAAATTCCCCGTCACCAGATCGATCAGCAACAGCACCGGGGCGAGGATCGTATTTTTCAGCAGCTCCCAGGCACCGGCGGCAATCTCACAGATCCCCGACCAGATGCCCTGCAGGGTATTTTTCGCATTTTCCCACAGGGAAGTCACCGTATCCACTACCAGCCGCACAATGGGGTTCTGTAAAATCGTATTCCAGGTATCCGAAAAGAAAGAGGATACCTGCGACCAAAGGCCGCTCCACCAGTCCGGGATGGATGAGAAAAAGCCGATGAATTTCTGGAACGCCGCCGGGATCATCTCCGTAAAAAAGACCACTATTCCGTCCCATAATTCCATCAGCTTAGAAGCTACCGTCTGCCATAGATTCCCGAACCACTCGGTGATCGCGCCCCAGTTTTTCACAATGGCGATGATCCCGGCAATGGCGGCAGCTACCCCCGCGATAATGCCGAGCACCGGGAGCAGAGAGATATTCAGTGCCCCAAAAGACACCGCCAGCGCCGCGATGATGGGCGTAAGGGCAGTAAATGCCACAAGGAGCGCCCCAAGGATCACCACAAAATTCTGTACCGGCTCCGGCAGCATCCCGAATACATCGCTTACCGCCGTGATAATGGCCACCAGCGGCGGCAACACCACATTCGCCAGCTCCACGATCTTTTCCCCCAGGGGAACCAGCGCCTGCTGCAGCTTCCGGGTATTCGCCTCCATCTCCTGCATGGGCGTCTGGGTCTGGTCAAACAGGTTCTGGGCCGAACCGCTGACGCTGTCATAGGCATCCCCCACGGAAGTCAGGGAAGTAATAAATTTCAGATTCCCGTCCTCCGCCATGGTGCCAAAGGCTTTTGCCGCCATGTTCAGCGATTCCTGCTGGCTGGTACAGTTCCCAATGTCCGCCACAATGGAATCAATGACCTGCTTCTGGGTCGCCTCCCCGTTCTGCCATGCCATAAAAAGAGACTGCGTTTTCTCGGAATACAAATCAAGGGAATCCCCAATGGTTCCATCTGCCAGACGGGTGGTCACCTCATTGATGGCATCGTTGACCTTATCCAGGTTGTAAGCCCCGCCTTGCAGACCATTCTGTAAAAGCTGGAAATACTCGGAAGCGGAATATCCCGCCTGTTCAAATTTACCCGCATATTCGGAGAGGTTATCCCCCAGCTCATTGGTCTTATCCAGGCCGTTCTGTGTACCCCGGACAATGTAATCCATGGCTTCCTGCGCCGTCAGACCGTACTGCTTCATCAGGGAATTGACGCCCCGGAGGGTTTCATTCATGTCGATCCCGTACAATTCTTCCAGAGTAAGCGCCTGCTTTGTCAGGCTGGTAAGGTCGGTATCGGCAAGCTCCCCCAGATTCTTTTTGACCATGATGACCGCCTCGGCCACCGCGTCCATGCTCTCACCCACGCCAGAACCGTAGACCTCTTTCACGATCTCAGCGGAAGCCTCGGCAGCCTCCCCGGTTTCCCCGAAGTAGGCATTGACCTTTGTGACCGCGTTTTCCGTCTCCGCATAGGCAGAGACTGCCTTATCGCCAATATCCTGGATTTTATCCCCTACAGCAGAGAGCTGGTCGGCGGCTTCCATGAGGGCCGCCCCTTTGTGGCCTCAGCGATCTCCCCAATATCATCTGCCGCGTCCAGAGCCGCATCGCCCACATCGTTCAGGTCATCGATCAGGTTCCGTACCGCCTGCCCGTCATCCACCGTATCCAGGGCATCGGTAAGCTGTTTAATGTCCGCTTTCCCACCCGTAGCTGACTTCCCGATCTTCTCAATGGCGGTCTTTAACTGGTCGGAGGATGCCGTCCCGTTCTTGATAGCCGTAACCAGCCTGCTCCCCAGCACATCCGCGTAATCATCCACGTTAGAACCAGTGGCGGCGAACAGCTTATTCAGCCGCTCCGTATTGAAAGAAAGCCGTTCCTGCTCCGACTGCAGGCCGGACAGATCAGCCTTGTACCGGTTCAGCGTCCCACGGGTTTCCTCTACCTCCCGCTGAAACGCCATATACTGGTCTTTTCCCAGATCCCCGCGCTCAAAGGCTTTCGCCACATCCTCCTGGGCCTGCTCCAGGGCTTCCAGCTTTTTCTCCGTATCCCCGATAGCCTGCTGCAAAAGTTCCTGTTTCTGCGCCAGAAGAACCGTATTGGAAGGATCGAGCTTTAAGAGGTTATTCACATCCCGAAGCTGGCTCTCGGTTTTCTTTATGGAATTGTTGGCATCATGCAAGGCTTTTTCCAGCCCGCTGGTATCGCCGCCGATCTCAACCGTGATGCCCTTGATCCGGCTCGCCATGTGAAATCACCTCCCGTAAAAAAGCATAGAAAAAGCCCGGATTTCTCCGATCCTGTTTCTAAAATAAATTTCATATTTTTCCCATTGATTTTTCCTCTGCCCACGCATATAATATAGGTGTAAAGACGTTTTACAGTGTACGGCAAAGAAACACTGTTTATTCAAACACGTTTCGCAATGTACGGCAAAGGAACATTGCTTACACAAATACGCTTCACAATGTGCGGCAAAGAAACATTGTTTATCAGCCTCCGGTGAGAGCCGGAGGCTTTCTTTTACAAGAAAGAGGTATCCAAATGATAGAACGAGGATTATATTACGCTACCCCTGAATTTTCTAAAATGATCCAGTCCGTTGGAGGTACCTGGAATGATACCAAGCACCGCCCTATCGTCTGCCTTGTGAAATCCAGTGAACATCCCGACCTGTATTGGGCAATCCCTATGGGGAAACTAAATCACAGAAACCCAGCACAACAGCAGCGGCTGGATTTCTATTTAAATCTCCCTGACCGGGATATCCGTTCCTGTTATTACCACATAGGACGTACTTCCTCGCAATCCATTTTCTTTATCAGTGATGCAATCCCTATCACCGAAAAGTACATAGATGGCATACATGTTGGCGGAGACCAAAAGCATTATATTATCAAAAACACAAAGCTCATTGCTGAATTGGAACGGAAGCTCTTCCGCATACTCTCCCTGGAGAATTCCAGGCAAAACCATTTCCGGCAGCATATCACGGATGTGAAGAACTTCCTTCTTGCAGAACTACGATCTGACAGCAACTGAGCCGATACCAGTTGTTGTCAAAATCTATCGAAATCCTCCTGCGTAGCCACCACCGCATATTTATGCTCGTCATTGCGGCTCTCCACATACATATCATTGACCATGCCGATTGTAAGCAGATCCAAGTCCCGGATGGACAGCCCAAGCTGTACACACCGCAGAAGGAACAGCGGCGTTGTCATTTCCCGGTCAGTTGGGCGAAGTTTTTTTTAGCCTCCGCATCCGTCTGGGTATTCAATCCCCAAAGCTCAATGATCTGCGGCAGCACCTGGTAAATGGAGAAGGTATTGAACCCGTCCAGCCATTCCTCCGGCGTATCCGGGATAGACGGGTCAGCGTGCTTCGCCATCACATAGGCGATATTCTCAAACATCTCCAGCGAAAACAGATCCAGGTTGGAGTTTTCCGGGTCATTCTTATTGATCCCCTTTTCCAGATCCCGCAGATCCTTGTAAATATCCCTATGGAACCGCATCCGGTAAATCCGGGGGATCGCGGCGGAGGCCCGGAAAGGAACCTCCTGCCCGTCAATCATGATCTTCCGTTTCATACTCATAAGGTTTCCCCTCCTGTCACATCATCCTCATTCCCCTGCTGCCCCGATGGCTGCGTCTGCGGGTCATCCTCCTCCACGGTGGGCATATACACCGAGGAATACCAGCCAGCGTAAACCGTATCCGTCGTGCTGTCCCCGGTACGGGCCTTCACATAGCCATTTGCCAGCGGGGCCGCCGTAATGGCCAGCGTTTCCGTCTGTACCTCGATCTCCTCCTCATTGGTGGAGGACTCAATATTCGGTCTCGCCGCCGAGCAGTTATACAGCACATGGCGGATCTTCTTCACATCCCCGTCAAACTCAAAGAGCAGGGCAAAATTCGCCGTCTCCACATTTGCGCTCTCCACCAGCACGCTGTTGTCGTCCAGGGATTCCTTCAGCACATTGGTACGGAAGCTCTCCGGTACCATAGCCAGTTCCAGATCCCCCTCATAGCCCATGTTGTTGGAGATCGTATAGT
>HHCFC01400__coassemble_1955_pt1 | contig 13969 bp, 14 predicted proteins | sample HHCFC01400__metabat2_high_PE_014 | metagenome-assembled genome bin HHCFC01400
CAGTAAACACAAGGGCTACAGCGTTTTTTTCTCCATGCAACTGTCAAAGATGGGAGTATAGGATTTTCCCATGCTTTTGTCAAACTCTCCAATCAAAGACCCCGATTCAAGCATACGGGGTATCAAGCTAGCAGCGATGCAAGCATCGGGGTATTTGACCCTCGCGGCGTTTGCCAAATGGACGCGCTAGCGCATCCGCTTGGCTCACTGCCCGCAGGAATATAATTTTTGCAGAATATGGAATCGGTGTAACGTTTCAGCAGGGCTGGACCGTTACGAATCGGCGTGGATTTCTGGCTGTACACGTATACAAAAGATTAAAAGAACGGTATAATAACAAAATCAGGAGTTAAGAAGGAGGAAATACAATATGCGGATTGGTATGGGTTATGATGTGCATCGCCTGACGGAGGGAAGGAAACTGATTCTGGGAGGTGTTGAGATTCCCTATGAGAAGGGACTTCTGGGACATTCGGATGCGGATGTACTTCTCCATGCAATTATGGACGCTCTTTTGGGCGCTGCAGCCCTGGGGGATATTGGCAAACATTTCCCGGATACAGATCCCAAGTACTCTGGAATCTCCAGCCTGCTTCTTTTGAAGTATGTGGGAGAACTGCTGGACGATCACTGTTTTGTAATAGAGAACATCGATGCCACTATCATTGCCCAGAAGCCTAAAATGCGGCCCTATATAGATCAGATGCGGGAAAATATCGCAGAGGTTCTGAACCTTGACGTAAATCGTGTCAATGTTAAGGCTACCACGGAGGAAGGACTGGGCTTTACCGGGACAGGGGAAGGAATATCCTCTCAGGCCGTATGCCTTCTGCAGCCTCTCATGGATGGGGTGGCAGATGACAGGATGCAGCCTGTCAGGGATTGCCAGGGCTGTTCTGGGTGCAGCAGGGCAGAAGGATAACACGGGAGAAGCAGGGTATGGAATTTCGGAAGTTGAAACAGGAAGAACATGGGTGGACCAGAGCGCTGTATGAAGAGGCATTCCCGGAAGACGGAAGGGCCTTTACGGATTATTATTATCAGTGGAAAACCAGAGACAATGTAATTTTTGCGGCGTTGGAAGAGGAAAAGATATGCGGAATGGTTCATCTGAATCCCGTAACCATGTGGATGGATGAAAAGCTGCAGGAGCTCCACTATATTGTGGCGGTAGCCACCAGGAAAGAATATCGGCACCAGGGGATTATGCGCCGCCTGCTTAACTTGGCGGAAAAATATATGAAAGAGAGAGAGGAAGCCTTCACCTTTCTTATGCCGGCCAGCGAGGCAATCTATAAGCCCTTTGGCTACCGGTTTTTCTGCTGTCAGCGCCAGGGAGTGATAAGAGGGCGAAAAAGTGAAAGGGCAGTCTGCCGCTGCCGCCTGGTAAGGGAGGATGAATATCAGGAGCTATCTTTGTTTGTGAACGGTCTTCTAAGAGAAAACGGTATGGTTTTTGTGTGGAGAGACCGGGAATATTATATGCGGATGGCCAGGGAACAGCAGTGCCAGGGAGGAAATGTGTGGGGCGTCTACGCAGGAGAAAGACTCCTGGGGACATTTTGTACAGAAAGACCGGGGGAAGATGCCGGAATACAGATTCGGGAGCTGCTCTGCCCCAGAGAAGAGGTCCGGGAAGTCCGGGAAGCTCTGGGAAATTTTGTGTCAGACCAGGGAAAATGCAGAGTTCGGGGATGTCCCTTGTACTTTCCGCTGGAGGCGGAGAGACAAAAGCCTCTCTATATGGGAAAAAGACCTGGCAGCGGGGATGCCAAACAGGCTTTTAGGCAGGAAGAATGGTTTGTAAATGAAGTGGTGTGACGCTGCTTATTGACAAAGAGGAAAAATTTGCATAGACTTAGCATAAAAGGCCAAAGCGCTCCAAAAGAAAGGAAGTTTCTATGAAGATATACAATACGCAGAGCAAGAAAAAAGAAGAATTTGTCCCCCTGGAACCTGGGAAGGTAAGCATGTACGTGTGCGGTCCCACGGTTTACAATCTGATTCATATCGGAAATGCCAGGCCCATGATTGTCTTTGACACGGTGAGACGATATATGGAATATAAGGGATATCAGGTGAATTTTGTCTCCAATTTTACGGATGTGGATGATAAGATTATCGCCAAAGCCCAGGAGGAAGGAGTAAGCGCTTCAGAGATCTCACAGAGATACATCGAAGAGTGCAAAAAGGATATGGCTGCCATGAATGTTCGGCCGGCCACCGTACATCCTCTGGCTACCCAGGAGATCGGCGGTATGATTGAGATGATAGGAACGCTTATTGAGAAAGGGTATGCCTACAATGTGGATGGGACAGTATATTTCCGTACCAGAAAATTTCAGGAATACGGAAAGCTTTCCCACAAAAACCTGGAAGACCTCCGCTCAGGGAATCGATCCCTGCTGGTGACTGGCGAAGATCAGAAGGAAGATCCCTTGGATTTCGTATTGTGGAAGCCCAAAAAAGAGGGAGAGCCTTACTGGGAGGCTCCCTGGAGCCAGGGAAGGCCGGGATGGCATATTGAGTGTTCCGAGATGGCCAAGAAGTATCTGGGAGAAGAGATCGATATTCACGCAGGCGGGGAGGATTTAATTTTCCCTCATCATGAAAATGAGATTGCCCAGAGCGAATGCTGCAACGGAAAGCCCTTCGCCCATTATTGGATGCATAATGGATTTCTGAATATTGACAATAAAAAAATGTCCAAGTCGCTGGGAAATTTCTTTACCGTGAGAGATATCTCTGAAAAATACGATCTCCAGGTGCTTCGCTTCTTTATGCTCAGCGCCCATTACCGCAGTCCCCTGAATTTCAGCGCGGAACTTATGGAGGCGGCTGGGAATGGTTTGGAGAGAATCCGCAATGCAGTTTCCAATCTCCAGTATCTTTCTGAAAATGCTTCCGGAGAGACGTTGACTGAGGCGGAGCAGAAGGAGCTCGCAGCCCTTTCCGTGTACAGAGAAAAATTTGAAGAAGCCATGGATGATGATTTTAATACGGCCGATGCTGTATCCGCTGTCTTTGAGCTGGTGAAATACGCCAACAGCAGCGTGACGGCAGCCAACTCCAAAGCCTGGATCCTGCGGGTAAAAGAGGAAATTCTCAGTCTGTGCGATATTCTGGGAATTGCTGCGGAAAAGAAGGAAGAGCTTTTGGATGAAGAGATCGAGAAGCTGATTCAGGAGCGGCAGGAGGCCAGGAAGGCGAAGAATTTCGCCAGGGCCGATGAAATCCGGGCGCAGCTTCTGGAGAAAGGCATTACGCTTTTAGATACAAGAGAAGGTGTCAAATGGAAGAGAGCATAAATACCTTCTCAGGCTCGCTGGATGAAAGATTCAGACTGGAAGACAGGGACTGGAAGCAGTACTCTCCTCTGACGCTGGCGTATGTAGGTGACGCTGTATATGATCTGGTGGTCCGTACCATCTATGTAAAGGGCGCCAACTGTCAGCCCCAGAAGATTCACCAGAAGGTCACTGCCCTGGTAAATGCCAAGGCCCAGGCCAGGATGATACACGCACTGCTTCCAGAGCTTACCCCGGAGGAAGCCTCCATATTCCGCAGAGGAAAAAATGCCAAGCCTTACACCAAGGCTAAGCATGCCAGTATGCGGGAGTACCTGGATGCCACTGGGTTTGAGGCTCTCATAGGCTACCTCTACCTGAAGAGGGAGTTTGTACGGATGAATCTGCTTATTTATAGAGGAATTGAAAGCCTGAAGGATGAATCCTGATACTTGCCTCTATAGGCGGTGAGTAACAAAACAGTCTCAGATTGAAGAGGATTATATAGATATGGAAAGAAGAGAACGAAAAGCATCAAAAACTGCCGAAAAGGCGGGGATGGAGTCAAAGAGCGACCGGCCCCAGGAAGATCGTATTCTGGAAGGCCGGAATGCGGTTTTGGAGGCTTACCGCTCCGGCAGGGAGGTAGAGCGGCTGTTTCTCCTGGGAGGCTGTCAGGACGGGCCTATCCTTACAATCCGCAGGGAAGCGGCCAAGAAGAATACACCGGTAGACTACGTAAAAAAAGAGCGGCTGGATCAGCTTTCTCTGACCGGACACCATCAGGGGGTAATCGCCTACGTGGCGGCCCACCAGTATGCGCAGGTGGAGGATCTGCTGCAGGCGGCCAGGGATAAAGGGGAAGATCCTTTTTTGATCCTCCTGGATGACATAGAGGATCCCCATAATCTGGGAGCCATTATCCGCACCGCTAATTTGGCAGGCGCCCACGGGGTCATTATCCCTAAAAGGCGGGCGGTGGGAATCACCCCATCGGCGGCCAGAGCTTCCGCAGGCGCTCTGAATTATACGCCGGTAGCCAGGGTGACGAATCTGGGGAATACCATTGACCAGCTTAAAAAGGAAGGGCTGTGGTTTGTCTGTGCCGATATGTCGGGGGAGACCATGTATAAGATGAATCTTACAGGCCCCATAGGATTGGTGATTGGCAATGAGGGAAGCGGCGTCAGCCGCCTGGTTAAGGAAAAATGCGATATGAAAGCGGCGATCCCCATGAGAGGGGATATTGATTCCCTGAACGCTTCTGTAGCGGCTGGTGTTCTGGCGTATGAGATTGTGCGTCAGCGGTTTTACAAATCTTAAATGATAGGAAAGAGAGGGACCATATGAAACAGAATCTGATGGCTTATCTGGAGGAATACGGAGGAAAAAGCTTTCAGGAGCTTCCTTTTTCCAAGGCAGATGCCCTGATTCTTTCGGTACTCTCTTACCTGAAATATGACGGAATCGTCCCGGGACCCGGGGAAGAAAAATCCCTGGGTTTTGGGGAGATCATGAAAAAGGAAGCGTTTGAACAGCTTTTTTCAGACCGGGTGTTTGGGAAAAGGTATCGGCGCTTCTTTTTTAAAACGGCAAAAAGCCGGCGTTTTCGCCAGGTGCGGATTAATTTCTTTCAGAATGAGATTTGCCGGGAGATGGAGCTGCAGTTTTCGGCAATTACTTTTTTTCTGGGAGAGAGCAGCGCCTTTCTTGCTTTCAGGGGAACGGACGAGACGCTGACAGGATGGAAAGAAGATCTTAATCTTCCTTTTGTAAGCGCCCTTCCTTCCCAGAAAAAGGCTTTGGCCTATCTTCTGAGAGTTTCAAGGGATATAAAAGGAAGGCTGATCCTGGGGGGCCATTCCAAGGGAGGAAATCTGGCTCTGTATGCTGCAGCCAGGGCGCCGGAAAATCTCCAGCAGCGGATTATGCGCATTTACAGCTTTGACGGGCCAGGCTTTCGCCGGGAATTTTACAGGAAAATAGGGTATCTCAGGATAGAAGACAGATACTGCAAACTGATTCCGGCAGATTCGCTTATCGGGATGCTTCTGGAAAACCCCAAGAAGCCTCTCATCGTAGAAAGTTACGGGAGAGGCGTCCTTCAGCATGATGTCTTTAACTGGAAAATTATCCAGGGAAAATTCGTATATCAGAGCTCCTTGTATGTAAAGGCGGTAAAGAAAATCAACAGGATCAATCAATGGATTGACGCTCTGTCGCAAAAGCAGGCCAGAGAATTCCTGGAGATTCTGTATGGTCTTCTGCTGACGCTGGGGCTTCGGGATGTATACGATTTGTTTCGCAGTCCCTTCTCCAGACTTCTGGCTCTGGCCCAGGCTTTCGGAAGACTGGATCTTAAGAAGCGCAGGGTTGTCATTCAGGTTTTGGGGAAGCTGGCAAAAGGGAGTACAGATCCTGCCGCCGCTGGGTCAGAAGAGGAAGCTCCCGGCGAACCCGCTGAAGCATATCCAGATCAAAAGTAACCTGCAGAGTTCCGGGATCTGTGCCAAGTTCCCCGATGATATTTCCCCACGGATCGGCGGCAAGGGTGTGGCCCCAGGAAAGGTAAGGGCCCTGAGGATTTCTGGCAGGAGCGATTCCAGCCATGAAGATTTGATTGTCCACAGCCCTGGAGCGGAATAAAAGCTCCCAGTGAGCGGGACCGGTAGTGGGGTTAAAGGCGGCCGGGACAAAGACTGCCAGGGCGCCCTTCAGGGCCATTAGGCGGATCAGCTCAGGGAAACGGAGATCGTAGCAGATGCAGAGTCCCATTTTCCCAAACTCCGTGTCAAATACTGTAATTTCTTTTCCAGGACTTAAGGCGTCAGATTCCCGAAAGCGCTGGCCCCCTTCAATGCTGACATTAAAAAGATGGGCTTTCCGGCATCTGGCCGCCTGGTTTCCTTGGCGGTCAAAGACAAAAGACGTGTTGTAAATATTTCCTACCCTGTCCTTTTCAGGCATGGATCCGGCAATGAGCCAGACGCCGTATTCTTTGGCAAGATGGCTGCAGAATTCCCACACATGCCCTCCGGCCTCTTCCGCATAGGCGGGGAAGACTTCGGTTCTATAAGGACAGCAGAACATTTCCGGCAGGCAGATAAAATCCGGAGCTTTTCTGGCAGCCTCCCTAACGGCGGTTTCCACGCTTTCCAGGCTTTTTTCCTTTGAATCATATACGGATGTCTGCAGCAGTGCGGTTCTAATAGGATACATAATCTCTTTCCTCCTGTATTTTTTAATCCCGTTACCGTACTTATATGGTATGATGTTGTCAACTATGATGCCTACGGATTGTTAGGCTTTTTGACCCTACCATCATGGTATCATAAAAAATAAAATTTGGCACCCAAAAGGAGAAGATTCATGATTTATACAATGACTTTAAACCCTTCCCTGGACTATACCGTGACGGTGGATGATTTCCAACTTGGCATGACAAACCGCACGGAAAAGGAATTTCTCTTTCCGGGGGGCAAAGGGATCAACGTTTCTACTGTGCTGACCCGGCTGGGGATTCAAAGCACGGCTCTTGGATTTTTAGGAGGGTTTACGGGAGATGAAATTCACCGCATGACAAGGGAAAGGGGGATTCTCTGCGACTTTATCCAGGTAAAGGAAGGAGCCTCCAGAATTAATGTAAAGCTGCAGTCCATTGAGGGAACAGAGATCAATGGGAAAGGGCCGGTGATACGGGAGGCCGAGAGAGAAAAAATTATGAGAAAGCTTGAGTTTCTTAAGGGCAAAGACGTTCTGATCCTGGCAGGAAGCGTTCCGCAGGGACTGTCTCCGTCAATTTACAGTGAGATGCTTTCTCTTCTCCAGGGAAAGGGAGTGCTTACCGTGGTGGATGCTGCCGGGCAGCTTCTGCTTTCATCTCTCCCGTACCATCCATTCCTGGTAAAGCCCAATCAGCATGAGCTGGGGGAGCTGTTTGGAGTCAGCCTGGAGGACAGGGAGCAGGTTGTCCCCTATGCAAAAAGGCTGCAGGAAAGGGGAGCGAGAAACGTATTGGTTTCACTGGCCGGAAAGGGAGCTGTCCTGGTGGCGGAGGATGGAACCGTGTGCAGCCAGGCACCGCCGGCAGGAGAGCTGGTGAATGGAGTGGGGGCAGGAGACTCCATGGTGGCGGGATTTCTGGCAGGATGGCAGGGATCAGGAGATTACCGGGAGGCTTTCCGAATGGGGTTGGCGGCAGGAACTGCCTCCGCTTATTCGGAATATCTGGCCGAAAAAGAAGAGATTCTGGAAATGTACAGAAAGGTAAGGGAGGAAGAAAATGCTGTTCTTTGAAAATGATTATGGGGAAGGCGCTCATGAGAGGATCCTGGAGCGGCTTCGGGAGACGAACTATGAAAAGCTGCCGGGATATGAGACGGACCGGTACTGTGCGCAGGCCCGGGAAAAGATAAAAAAAGCATGTGATTGCCCCCAGGGAGAGGTGTTTTTTCTGGCAGGAGGCACCCAGACCAATGCAGTGGTGATTCGTTCCCTGCTGCGGCCTTATGAAGGCGTGCTGGCTGCTAAGACCGGACATATAAGCTGCCACGAAGCGGGGGCCATTGAGTATACGGGGCATAAAGTCCTGGAACTCCCGGAACACCAGGGGAAGCTTCAGGCCCGGGAAGTGGAAGCCTATATGAAGAAATTTTATGGAGACGAAAGCCATGAGCATATGGTATTCCCGGGCATGGTTTATATTTCACATCCTACGGAGTACGGAACGCTCTACAGCAAAGAGGAACTGGAAGAGCTTTATTCAGTCTGCGCTGCCTACAAGCTTCCTCTATATGTAGACGGAGCACGTCTCGGTTACGGCCTTATGAGCCGGGAAACGGATGTGACACTGCCCATCCTGGCCAGATGCTGCGACGTGTTTTACATTGGAGGGACCAAGGTAGGGGCCCTGTGCGGCGAGGCGGTGGTCTTTACAAAGAAAAACGCACCGGAGCATTTTATGACCCTTGTAAAGCAGCAGGGGGCCCTGCCGGCGAAGGGAAGGCTTTTAGGCATTCAGTTTGATACGCTCTTTACTGAGGGTTTATATTTAGAGCTGGGACGCAGGGCCATAGAGACGGCAGAGCTTTTGAAAGAAGCATTTCGGAAGAACGGATATACGTTTTATCTGGAGTCTCCTACAAATCAGCAGTTCCTTTTGCTGGAGGATAACCAGGCCCGGCAGCTTTCCGAAGAAGTATGTTTCAGCTTTTGGGAAAAACCTGATGAAACTCACACCATCGTGCGGTTTGTCACAAGCTGGGCTACAGAGAAGGAAGATATTGAAAAACTGGAAAAGCTGCTGGAAAGATGCAGAAAAAATGCCGGCTGAGCCGGCATAAAAAGATTCAGGATATGGGCGGTGCAATGGGAAGAGTGATAAGAAAAGAGGTTCCTCTTCCCATTTTGCTTTCAACTGTAATGTCCCCTTTGTGAAGGCGTACGATATATTTTACTATAAAGAGTCCCAGGCCAAACCCGAAAGAGTCTGAACGGCTTTTGTCGGCACGATAGAAACGGTTCCAGATTTTGTCCAGACTTTCTTCCGGAATGCCCATGCCGTTATCGGCGATGCGGATAAGGGCATTTTTTCCACGTTGTTCGATGTATATTTTTACATAACCTCCAGGATATCCATATTGTATACCGTTGTCAATGAGATTTATAAAAAGGCGGGAGAGCAGTTCTGTATTGCCCCAGATCACCGGCGGCTTCAGATAATTCTGGAATTCCAGATGGATCCCTTTTTTTGTTGCTTTCTCAGTAAGTTCATCTACTGCGGACTCGGCCAGAATTTCAAGATCCGCTTCCTCAAAAGAAGGGTGGAAGCCGTTGCTTTCGGCTCTGGCAATGTTTAGAAGGTGCGTTACCAACTGAGACATCTGCACGGCTTTTCCTTGGATACAGAGAAATTCGTCTCTCACTTCAGAGGACATCTGCAGCTCCGCTAAACTGTACTCACAGTGAGAAAGGATAATGGAAACTGGTGTGCGCAGTTCATGGGCGGCATCAGAAGAAAATTCTTGTTCACGCAGGAATTGTTGTTCCAGATGATGGAGCATTTTATTAAAGGTTTCTGTCAACTGTGAAAACTCATCTTTTGTACCTGATTCAGGAAGGCGGAGTGACAGATCAGAGGAAGCTGTGATTTCATTAACTGTATTTGTAATGGCAGATACAGGATGGAGGGAACGCTGCACCAGCCTAAACCCCATAAAAGCAGTAAAAAGAATCAGCAGTGGGACGGCAAAAACAATGAGAAATTTCAGACGCTGAATCATCAGCACGATGGAACTGAAAGAATGGATGCCTCGAATCCAAAGATCAGAGCCATCGGGCAGCGTTATTTTTTCATCCAAGATGAACCAACTGTCATGGCCAGTTTGTACGGTTTGTATTTTATCCTCCTTAAAAGGGATCTCTGTTGAAAAAGAGTCCGGAAGCACCCCGTTGATAAAGTTAAAATCTTTATCGTAAATACTCAACAGTACTCCATCGTCGTAGTAGGACACATAATCCTGCCGGGGGAAATGCTGCGGATAGCGGAGCATTTCTTCCTGAAGATCTTTTACTTCATCCAGCAATTCAGTCTTAATCATATCTTCACTGTAAAATTCTGAGGACACAAAAACTCCGCCAAGTACTGCTGCGAAGACTAAGGTTAGGATAAAAGTATACCAGCAGGTTATTTTAAATTTAAGGGAATGATGCTTCATAATTCCGGTTCCTCCAGACGGTAGCCTTGTCCGCGGATTGTGCGGATCATTTTATGGGTATATCCATCGTCAATTTTTTTCCTGAGATAGCGGATATAGACATCCACGATATTAGAACCGCCTTCAAAGGTACTGTCCCAGGCACGCTGGGACAACTGGTCCCGGGAAAGCAGAACCCCTGGATGATGCATCATATATTCCAGAAGCCGAAATTCCTTGGCGGTCAAAGCGATGGGGGTTCCGTCACGTGATACAGTTTTGTTTACAGTATCGATCTCCAGGTCACCTACCCTGAGAACGGAGGTCAGATGGTTGGTATTTCTTCTGACTAAGACACGAATGCGCGCTAACAGCTCGTCATAAGAGAAAGGCTTAACCAAATAATCATCTGCGCCGCTGTCCAGGCCCAGCACCCGATCCTTTATATCGCTTTTTGCCGTGAGCAGAAGCACAGGGGTAGAAATTTTCCGCCGGCGCATCCATTTCAATACACTTATACCGTCCATTTTTGGAAGCATAATATCTAAGAGAACCAGATCATAGGAATATACGGATAGAAAATCCAAAGCAGTCTCTCCATCGCCGCAGGAATCCATAGAGTATTCTTTTTTTAGACGTTTCTCCAGAATATCACGGAGTTCTTTTTGATCTTCTACAAATAAAATTTTCAAAATATATCAAATCCCTCTGTTTTTTAATGTTATTCTAATTTTCGTATTGTATTATTTTACCATAGAAAGGAAGGAGGATAAAGAGTTATGACTAAGAAAAAGACAGTTCTATCGCTGCTGTTTACTGTTCTGGTTATGGCCATGGCATTTGGCGCTCTGAACGTCAGCGCCCGGGATGTCAAGCCGCGGAAAGTCAGTATAACGAGATCCAGTAAGACATTGTATGTGGGAAGCACATATGAGATTAATGCAAAGACGTCACCTTCTGATTCAGATGATGATTATTTGTATTGGTCTATTGTAAGCGGGAAAAGTGTCGTACGTTTTACCGACAGGGACCGTTATGATGATGACATTAAGATTAAAGCTTTAAAACCAGGTACTGCTAAGATACGCTGCCGTATCAGGGGAACAAAGAAGTATGACACCATTACCATTAAGGTAATACGCAAAAAGTACACATATGCATTTTATCGGGTAGGTAATGCTACTAAGACTGTAGAAGTTGGCGATGATTTCGAACTTAAAGTGAGAAAAACCAGCGGTCTGAAAGACAACGACCTGAAGTGGAGTATCCGAAATAAAAATATCTTAAGATTTGAAGACAGAGATATTACGGATGACGAGGTAGAGCTTGAGGCAAGGCGTACAGGTACTACTTATGTAACCTGCTATAACAAAAAAACAAAAAAGACAATTAATTATAAGATTAAAGTAATCCGGGAAAGAGACGATGATTGGGACGACGATGACGATGACGATCGCTATGACCGGGATGATGACGATGACGATGATGATTAAGGTTGTGTAGAGGTAAAAGGCTGCCGTATACAGGATTTTGTTCTTGTATGGCAGCCATTCGCTTTTATAAAAAGTTTTGTAATATGTTTACTGGGTTCGTATATCCTTTTTCTTCAGCCAAAGGATGCTGATCCCTGCAAACAGAAGAAAGAAGAAAAAAAGGCTTACAAAGAAGGGCAGGAGATTTGCAGAAAGCTGATCCTTATACTGATTGGAGTTCATCCCTGCCACCATCAGGGAGTAGGGCCAGTACATGCTCAGCCCTTTATTACTTAAAAGGAAACCGGCAATGCTTCCGCAAAGAGCAATGCCGATAGGGAGGGCAAAGCTGCGGATCATCATGGAGAGACAAAGCTGCAGCATTCCTACTGCACCGGCCGCCAATGTTCCCCTAAGCAGCCAGAAGAGAATTTCTGTGGGCATAAATCCAGGCAGCCCGGACAGTTTTCCGCAGAGGAAGAACAGGCATCCAAGCCAGAGCTGGGTGATTACCGTGACTTTAAAGATCACCGCCAGTTTTCCAAAAAAGATGTCACTGACAGGAACGGGCATGGTCATAATCTTGTTCCAGTTATTGTTCAGATGCTCCAGACGCCACAGATAGGAGGCGTAGAGGGCGATCAGCGGGCCGTAGAAAATACTGGCATAAAAGAGGGAGAGCTGAGTCCAGAGAGAATACCATCCGCTTTTCAGAAGCTCTAGATTTTGGAGATAATTAAAGGTTCCCATGATGGCCGGAATAATGGGGATCAGAAAGCAGGCGCTCCAGATCACGGAACGGCGAAGTTTTTGGTTTTCACATTGAATACAGCGGCAGAGCATATCTTACACCTCCCTTTTCTTTTTGAAAATATACAGTTCTGCCAAAAACAACAGAAGAGTTGCAGCCAAAAATCCCAGGAAAAGCTCTATGGGGAAATCCGTGTAATAGTAAACCCAGGAATCCCCCTGGGAGGTTACGGCGCCCTGGGAAAAAATACCGAAATAGCCCCAGAGAATCAGCATATTGATGTTCTTTGGAAAGAACATGGAGAAGAATCCTAAAAAGGTGCCGCCCAGTCCTACGATCAGTGGAAGAATCTGGTTGTCGCACAAAAGGGAGAGCAACTGCTGAATTCCTAAAATTGCGGCACCCACTGCGGTGACGGACAAAAAGTGGAACCAGAAAATGCTGCTGCTTTCCGGAAACGTAAAATCAAATATTTTGCCGGCCAGAAGTATAGCCAGAGTTTCTTCGGCTGTGAAAAACACAAGGTATTTTAAGCCGCAGAGATATTTGATTACGTAGAAAGTTCCAGGCCGTTCTAAAGTGAAGAGCAGCTTCAGCGTATTTCCCTTTATTTCCATATCGCACAGGCGGCTGGCGATGACGGCCACCATGATAGGAATGATAATAGCGTTGGTCAGAGTCAGGGAGTATAGTGCGATGGCATATCCCATGGGACGTTCAGAGGGGGCCAGGGTAGTGAAGGTGCGCCCGTTCCACAAAAGCAGGATCACCAGGAATCCCAAAGGAACTGCCCACAGCATACGGTACCTGCACTTATATGTTTCAGCTTTTGCAAAAGAGGCCAAGCCGGTTTTTTTCATAAGCTCACCTGCTTTCCCGTTAATTTAAGGAAGATTTCTTCCAGGCTCAGATTTATCTCTTCCAGACGCAGAAGACCCATATGGTTTTCAAAGAGCAGCCTGCCGCATCGGAGGATCCTGGCATCCTCGGTAGTGTCCAAGATAAGAGCGCCGGAGGAAGGTTCCAGGGCTACTTCCATCCCAGCTCTTTTCAGCAGGGCGTAAGCTTCCGGGTTATTTGTTGTCATAAGCTTCATTTTTCCACGGCTGTGAGCGTGGAGGCTGGAGAGCGGCGCCTGAAAAATCAGTTCTCCGTGGTTGATAATTCCCACATCTGTGGCCATCTGGTCGATTTCGCTGAGAAGGTGGCTGGAAACCAGAATGGTAATGCCATACTGTTGGGGGAGGGAGCAGATCAGCTCCCGCATTTCCTGAATGCCTGCAGGATCGAGGCCGTTGGTGGGTTCATCTAGGAGAAGGAGTTTTGGGTTTCCCAGAAGCGCCGCAGCCAGGCCCAGGCGCTGTTTCATCCCCAGAGAATAGTTTTTGGCTTTTTTCTCCTGCTGGTTTTTCATGCGGACGATTTCAAGCACATGGTCAATTTCTTTTTCATCCGCCCCTTTCAGACGGCATACAATCTGAAGGTTTTCTCTCCCGCTTAAATGACCGTAGTAAGAGGGGGATTCAATCAGTGATCCTGTCTGGCGGAGGATGTCCAGGCGGTTTGAAGAAGAGATTTCCCTTCCCATAATGCGGATAGATCCGGCAGATGGCTTTACCAGGCCTAAAAGCATTTTCATAGTGGTAGACTTGCCGGCGCCGTTTGGTCCCAGAAAGCCGTAGATAGAGCCCTCAGGAACATTCAGATTTAAATTTTTAATTACATTTTTCCCACCGTACTGTTTGGTGAGGGACTTTGTAGCAA
>HHCFC01400__coassemble_1977_pt1 | contig 13793 bp, 14 predicted proteins | sample HHCFC01400__metabat2_high_PE_014 | metagenome-assembled genome bin HHCFC01400
AGTGATGTACAAGGGGCAACGGTTCTGGGAGATAAATATATTATCAGTGATCCCCAAAGCAGTATGCCTGAGATTGCGGTAATTCCCATAGATTACAACAAAAACTTAAACCTAGCGGAAAACTCTGTCAACGTGTCATACTGGGATGCGCAGCGTCTATCAGTAGTTTATTATGGGCCTTCGGAAGAAAAACAATATTCCTATGAAAAGTGTTCAGTGTATTCCATACGGACTGAGAGCGAAAGAAGGGCCGATTCTTTAAAAAACGATTACGATACTGTAATTTTGAGCGATAGACAGGAGTGGGATATATGGGAGTATTGGACAATTATCTGTCAGGACGATGACTTTCTTAGGACGGAATTCGTTTCTGTAAGGGAAGTTAAAGATGGTCTCTGCTTTATAGTAACGTTTAGCTGTTATCAAGAGAGACCGAATACAGAAATGCTGAATGAGCTTGAAAGTATCAGTTTTGTAACTGGGGATTTTGAGGATTTGGAAGCTGCAGGGCCGGATATGCCAAGGCTGATAGGAAATGATGATCTTCAGCTAGGTTTCTATATGAAAGAAAACTTCACATGTTATGGGTGGTATACAGAGAATATTTACATTGCTGTAGATTCATCCAGCACGGAAGCCCCTGCGGGAATGTATGTTTTTTCTATTGTATCGGATGTGAATGGTTTTGAGCCTAATTTTTACAACTACTGGTATGACGAAATATCTGTAGAGGAAGAGATGACGTTTGAAGTAGCTGGAAAAGAGATTGATTGTGTGACGCTGCAATGTAAAAAACTTGATACAAATTTTATTCTCTATTACTTTGTAACAGAGATAAATGGGGAGTTCATTGCCATTGAATACGACAATGAATATATGGCGGATCTTCTGCCTTCACCGGAGGCTGAAGAAGTGATTCAAGCTGCCCTTGAAATGTTTTTTGCAAACGAAATAGACAGCGGCGCACTTCTTTGGGAAGAAAGTGCAGCCGGAGAGATTATCCTTACGGATCCTGAAACAGATAAAGATATCCTGACTGCATCTGATTGGCTTTGGGAAGGCTATCGGCTCAGCGATACATGGCTTTATCGTTTTTATACGGATCATACATACAGGGCTGTTTCTGCAATAGGAATTACAGATTCATATGGGACGTATGATTTTGACGGCAGTACACTGTGCCTATATGACGAGAACGGGGAAATGTACGACTACCTTCAATATGACGGAACTCGTTTTACCAGCAGTGTCCGTCGTGTCTATACAGGAGATGATTATGTGGATGAATCAGGCGTATATCATGAGAAGCCTTCCAGAGAGGGAACTTTGGAACGACCGTCTGAAGACTATGAATGGCTGCAGATTGTAGAATAAGGGATATAGGGACACGCCGGGAGGAAATTCCTCCCGGCAGTCTTATTTTCTCCCCTTCTTTTTCTGTACATAAAAGAAAATCTGAGCTATAATGTAAGGCACATTGTTTGGAGGGACAATTTTGTGGGAAATTTAAAAAAGGAGTGACAGCAGCGCAATGCTTCAGATCAAGAATATCTGTAAACAGTATAAAACAGGCGGTTTAGTGCAGAAAGCCCTGGACGGAGTGAGCCTGAATCTTAGGGAGAATGAGTTTGTTGCTATTTTGGGCCCCAGTGGTTCAGGAAAGACTACCTTTTTAAACATTATCGGCGGCCTTGACCGATATGACAGCGGAGACCTTATTATCAACGGAATTTCCACAAAAAAATATAAAGACCGGGATTGGGATTCTTACAGAAATCATACCATCGGTTTTGTATTCCAAAGCTACAATCTAATTCCCCATCAGACGGTTTTGGCAAATGTGGAGCTTTCACTTACCATTTCCGGCATTTCAAAGGGGGAGAGGAGAAGAAAGGCGAAAAAAGCCCTGGAGGAAGTGGGCCTTGGCCAGCAGCTTCACAAAAAACCGAATCAGATATCAGGCGGCCAGATGCAGAGAGTGGCGATAGCCAGAGCATTGGTGAATGATCCGGATATCCTGCTGGCGGATGAGCCTACCGGAGCCCTGGACAGCGATACCAGCATTCAGGTTATGGAGCTTTTAAAAGAAGTGGCCAAAAAGCGGCTGGTGGTAATGGTTACCCATAACCCGGAGCTGGCCCAGGAGTACGCTACCAGAATCGTAAAGCTGAGGGATGGAAAGATCCAGTCAGATTCTCTGCCTTTTGAGGTGGATGAAGGAAGTATGGAGCCTCCTAAGCATAAAAATATGGGAAAGTCTTCCATGTCGTTTCTTACGGCCCTCTCTCTGAGTTTTAATAACCTGCGCACAAAAAAAGGGCGTACCTTGCTGACCTCTTTTGCAGGTTCTATCGGCATCATCGGTATCGCCCTGATTCTTTCACTTTCCACAGGTGTGAATGAATATATACAGTCTGTGGAGGAGGACACACTCTCTGAATATCCTCTGGAGATCAGCAGCACAGGGATGGATCTTGCTGCCATGATGTCAGGAAGCGCAAACGGCATTGCCGAGGCAGGGGAGGGTGAAGTCGGAGTCGCAGAGATGGTGACCACCATGTTTTCGACTATGGATTCCAATGACCTGGAATCTCTTAAAGAATATCTGGACAGCGGGGAGAGCGGAATTGAAAAATACGCAAAATCCGTGGAATATACATATAATATCTCTCCCCAGATCTACAGGATGGAAGAGAACGGTGTCCGTCAGGTGCATCCTGACAAGTCCTTTTCAGCCCTTGGCCTTGGAGCCGGGCAGAGTTCCAATAGTCTTATGGCCACCACTATGAGTACAGATGTATTTTTTGAGATGCCGGAAAATGCCGACCTTTATGAAGACCAGTACGATGTGCTGGCCGGACGCTGGCCAGAAGAGTATAATGAATGTGTCCTTGTGCTCACTTCAAACGGCAATATCAGCGATTATATGCTGTATACCCTGGGACTGCGGGACGCATCAGAGCTGGATGAGATGATTCGGCAGTTTATTGATGAGGAAAATGTAGATACACCGGAAGATATCCGCTCTTACTCCTATAACGAAATTCTTGGGACGAAATTCAGCCTGATTCAAAGTTCTGACTGCTATGAGTATGACAGTGAATATAAGGTGTGGGTGGATAAGAAGGATGACAGCGCATACATGAGAGATCTGGTCAGGAATGGAGAAGAAATTTCCATTGTAGGCATTGTCCGCCCTGCCGAGGGAACCGATATAGCTATGCTGAGTACGGGAATCGGCTATACCACGGATCTTACCAAGTACGTGATAGAGAAGGCGGCCGCATCGAAGGTGGTCCAGGAGCAGCTTAAGGACAAAAATACAAATGTATTTACAGGCGAAGCCTTCGGTGCAGAAAATTCTGAGAGCAGATTCGATATGTCCACTTTATTTACAGTGGACGAGGAAGCGCTGGAAGGAGCGTTTCAGGTAGATGAGAGCATGTTCAACGTGGATCTTTCTGCTTTTTCTAATATGAACCTGGATACTTCCGCCCTTTCAAGCGCATTTAATTTTGACAGTGACGATCTGGAAGACATGGAGCTTTCGGAGCTGATTGACTTTGAAGAGTTGATTCCTGAACTGGCAAAAGAGTATCTTCCCAAGATACAGGAGATTGGTCAGAGAATTGACCTGTCCTTTTCGAATGAAGAAGTGCAGGCAATGTTCCAGAACCTGGTTCAGGGATTTCAAGAAAGCATGAGTGAATCAGGGATTCATGTTTCAGGCCTCGCCACAGGTTTTTCGGATTATCTTATGACAGAGGATGCCAGACAGCGTCTGTCTTCCAGTATGGAAGAGCTGATCCGTTCCAGCATAGACGTCAATGTTTCTTACGGTCAGCTTCTTGGGATTGCCGGAAGCTTGTTCTCGGGATATCAGGAGTATGCATCCAAAAACCAGATTACAGACAGCACCGCTGCCAACATCCTGGCTTATCTCCAGACATCCGCAGTGCAGCAGAGCCTTACCCAGCAGGCGGAAGAAATATTAAAAGAAAGCCTGACGGTAAACCTGTCCCCTGAGCAGATCCAGCAGTATGTAGTCCAAGATCTTATGACGGGTTATCAGGAATATCTCCAGGCTAATGCAGTGCCGGATGCCTCTCAGATTGGCCAATCTTTTCTGGAATATCTAAAATCTGAGGACGGTCAGAAGCGGCTGTATCAGGGCATTGCGGACAGCATAGACCTGGAGGGAGCCCAGCAGGAATTTTCTGCCCTCTTTACGGAGGCAGGAGAGACCGTACAAAGTGAGATTGAAAAACAGATCGGCGAAAAGATGGAATCTGTAATGGGGCAGATTGGGAAGAAGCTGGAGAACGCCATGCAGGACGTGGCTGGACAGATTGGTTCAAGCATGGCAAACGCTGTCTCCCAAGCGTTAAGTCAGGTAGGAGCCAATATGGAAAACGCTATTTCCATAGATGGGGATGCCTTTATGGAGGCCATCCAGATAAATATGGACGAAGAGGAACTTACGGAGGTGCTGATGTCCCTGATGTCCGATGAGAATGCCGGATATGAAAATAATCTGCGGAGCCTTGGCTATGCAGATTTGAACCAGCCGGGCGCCATAAGCATTTATCCTCTGGATTTTGAAAGTAAGGCAGAAATCCTGGATATTCTGGATGCTTATAACTGCAGAATGGAAGAGGAAGGCCAGGAAGAAAAGATGATTACCTACACAGACTTGGTTGGAACTCTGATGTCTTCTGTGACAGATATTATCAATGTCATCAGCTATGTGCTTGTGGCATTTGTGGCTATATCACTGGTGGTTTCTTCTATTATGATTGGAGTGATCACCTATATCAGCGTACTGGAACGGAAAAAAGAAATCGGAATCCTCAGGGCCATCGGAGCCTCCAAGGGGAATATATCCCAGGTATTCAATGCGGAAACCTTCATCATTGGCCTTTGTGCCGGCCTTCTTGGAATTGGCATTACCTTGCTTTTGCTGATCCCCGGCAATCTTCTCATTCACTCCATTGCCGGAAGAAATGATATAAATGCGATATTGCCCCCAGCGGCAGGTACCGTGCTGGTCGCCTTAAGCGTAATCCTTACTTTGATCGGCGGGCTGATTCCTTCCAGAAAGGCAGCCAAGAGCGATCCTGTGTCGGCCTTGAGGGCAGAATAAATTGCAGTAATTGGGAATCCATGCTATACTTAGAAAAACATATTTATGCATCTGTATACATGGATAGCACGGAGATGAAAGGAGACAGAATATGAACGTTTATGAGATGCTGGATGAGCTTCAAAGAAAGGCAAAGAAAGATGAATCCTTTAGAAAACGTCTGACGGACACCAGGAAAGCAAAACAGCCTCTCTCAGAATTCTGTCGTGTCTGCCGGGAATTAGGGTATGAGCTGTATGAGATGGAGCTGGTCAATGCGGGGGAAGAGTTTTATGCTTCTATGAGAAGAAGCACCAACGGAGGCGGGGAGAATTCCCCTATGCTGGAAGGAGAGGATGATTTCTATGAGCTGTTTTTCGCAAGTATTGAATCTTCCGGGGAAAAGTAAAAAACTGGCGGTGATTTTTCCGGGTATCCGTTACTCGCCGGAATGTCCCCTGCTGTATTATGCACAGAGTCTCTGCAGACGGAAAGGGTATGAGATCCTGCCTCTTTATTATTCCTTCCGGCAGGATGCCGTGCTGCCTCCGGAGCTGGCACTGGAGCAGTTTGTGAGAGAGACGCAGGAAAATATTTTTAGACTCCTGCATGAAGCTATGAAGAATCAATATACAGACCTGGTCTTTATTTCTAAAAGCATTGGAACTGTGCTGGCCGGGATGGCAGAACAGGAGTTAAAAGAAAAACCCAGACAGTTTTTGATGACTCCCCTTGACCAGACATTCCCCTTCATGAGAGGGATGGGCGCAAGAGCAGAAGCCGTTCTTGGCACAGAAGACAGCAATCTCTCAGGCGACGTCCTGGAAAAATTCTGCCAAGAAGAAAAAATCCCCTTCACACTCTATGAAGGGGTAGGGCACCGCCTGGAGGCTGAAGGGGCAGATGAGACTCTTAGGATTCTTGGAGACATTCTCCAAAAACTCCAAAATTTTTTAGAGAGAAATGTCTGAGGAAGAGCGTCAGGATTGACCGGACATAGCTTCATGTTCTTTCTTTAACTCCTCATACAGTTCGTAAAAAGTCCAGTCGCAGTTGCTCTCTGTAACGATAGCTTTCAGAGCGATTCTGGGAACTCCTGCCTTTCGAAGAGCCATGAGAAGGGCATCTATGCGCCTTCCTGTAAATTGATGCATAATCAGCATTTCCTGATCCAGAACCGGAAGGGGAGCTTTCACGGGCTCTTCCTGATATCCTTCCATTCCTGCCAGATATCCTACTTTTTGGGTAACCTGTTCAGGAGCAATGTTTTTGATACGGATGCCCAACGTCACCAGGGCTCCTTTCAGCCTTGACGTGTAGGGCGTGACTGAGGGGGTATAGTACAGTACGGTTTCTTTCATAACAAATTCCTCTTTCTGCTTGAACTTTCCTTGTTACTGTTCACTCGTATCTTGTGAACAGTAACTTTTCTTTCATTATATGGGATGGAAAAAGGATTTGCAATAGCTCTTGTATTTGGAAAATTCCTGTGATACTATCTTATTTGATTTAAAAAATTATAAAATTAAGAAAAGAGCGTGGACAGAGATGAAAGAAACTCATAGGTTCAGCAACCGAGACATATGGAAGCTGCTTCTGCCCCTGATGGTAGAGCAGCTTTTAACTTCTTTAATGGGGATGGCCGATACCGTCATGGTCAGTAATGTCGGTTCAGAGGCAATTTCAGCCGTATCGCTGGTAGACTCTATCAATGTTCTGGTTATACAGGCTCTTTCAGCTTTGGCGGCTGGATGAGCGATTTTGTGTTCCCAGTACGTAGGAAAGAAGGACATAGAAAGGGCCAGAGAAGCCGCCAGGCAGGCGGCCCTCTCCATTACTTTTCTGTCTGTGCTGCTGGCTGTTTTCTGCCTTGTTCTCCAGCAGCCTTTATTGAGACTGATCTTCGGATCCGTAGATCCCCTTGTGATGGAAAACTCCAGGACTTATTTTTTCTATACAGCCCTTTCTTTTCCCTTTATCGCTCTATATGACGTGGGATCTTCCATCTTCCGGGCACAGGAAAATACCAGAACGCCGATGATTATTTCTGTTATTTCTAATCTGATGAATATCGGCGGAAACGCTTTCTTTATTTGGGGACTTCACATGGGAGTAGCTGGAGCTGCTTTGGCGACGCTGCTCTCCAGAATTTTCTGCGGAGTTATGGTGATGGCCTGGCTGAGGCAGCCATGCTGGGAAATTCAGATTCGGGATTATAGGAAGATGCGTCCTAAATTTCCGTATATACGGAAGCTTCTCTTCATTGGAATTCCATCCGGAATTGAAAATTCCATGTTTCAGTTCGGTAAGCTGGCTATCCAGTCCACGGTATCTACGATGGGAACGATAGCCATTGCCGCTCAGGCCATGACGAATATTCTTGAAAACTTAAGCGGAATCTGCGCCATGGGGATCGGTATTGGCCTTATGACCATTGTGGGACAATGCGTGGGAGCGGGAGAGGATGAGGAAGCAGCTTATTACATAAAAAAGCTTTCTGTTATCTCTGAAGTGGTGGTTCTGGCCGGATGCCTGGCCGTATACGCCATTACACGTCCGGTGACAATTCTGGGAGGGATGGAAGCCCAGAGTGCCAAAATGTGCCTCCAGCTTGTAGGAATCATCACAATCGTCAAACCGATTGTATGGACGGGGGCCTTTATCCCGGCATACGGAATGCGTGCGGCAGGAGATGTACGGTATTCCATGGCGCTTTCCTGTATTTCCATGTGGGCCTTCCGTGTAACTCTCTGTATTTTTCTTACACGTACCTTCGGACTTGGCCCTATTTCTGTCTGGATCGGAATGTTTACAGACTGGACGGTGCGCTCTATTTTATATCTTTTAAGGTTCAGAAGCCGTAAATGGCTGAGGCATAAGCTGATCGAAAGCGGACAGGGAGGCTGAAAATGAAAGTAGCAGTGATTGGTTTCAGCGGATGCGGAAAGTCTACCCTGGCAGAGGCTATAGGGAAGGCGTCCGGAATTCCTGTCCTCTGTCTGGATCAAGTACATTGGCTGCCAGCTGCGCTGAAAAAATAGACTTTGAGTTTTTTATGTGGATCTTATATAATGGAAGGAAGAAAAAAGAGAAAAAGAAATTTCGTTTTGTCTGCAGCCGCTGGCATGGAAAGACCCTTCGCATTAGGAATCAGAGGCAGCTAGACCAGTATTACAGGAGGATTTCCTATGATCTTTGAACCAAAAGAAATGATACTGAAAAATGAAAAATCCTGTCTGTTCAGAAGCCCTTATGCTGAGGATGCCGCTGAGCTTCTGCGCTATCTGAAAGAGACTTCCATACAGACGCCTTATCTTATGCGGGAGCCGGAAGAAGTGACCTTAAGTATCAGCCAGGAGAAGGAATTTATTGAAAGACAAAACTCATCAGAAAGAGATCTTCTGCTGCTGGCTGTAGTGGAGGGACGCCATGCTGGAAACGGCGCTTTGAATTCCTTGGGAAGCTTAAAAAGATATGCCCACAGATGCAGCATTTCCCTTGCTCTCTACGAAGAGTTCTGGAGTATGGGGATTGGAAGCGCCATGCTGGATCTGCTTCTGAAGAAAGCAAAGGAACTTGGCTATGAGCAGGCTGAGCTGGAGGTGGTTTCCACCAATCATAAGGCTGTTTCCCTCTATCTGAAAAAGGGGTTTCAGTTCTTCGGCAGACTGCCTCGCAGTATGAAATATAAAGATGGAACGTATGCGGAAGAGTATACTATGGTAAAGTTCCTATGAGACCTGAGAAAGGAGATGTATATGAAATATCCGAAATATTTATCTGAAAATGGAACCATCGGTTTTGTTGCTCCCTCTTTTGGCTGCAACATCGAACCTTATCATACGGCTTTTGAAAATGCCAAAGAGAAATTCTGCAGATTGGGACACAGCTTGGATTTGGGCCCCAACTGCTATGCGGGAGAGGGCATTGGGATCAGCAATACTCCCCGGAAATGCGGGCAGGAGCTGACTGATTACTATTGCAGTGAAAAAAATGATATTCTCATTTCCTGCGGGGGCGGCGAACTTATGTGTGAAATTCTGGATCATCTGGATCTGGAGAGAATCAGCAATGCCGCACCGAAATGGTATATAGGGTATTCTGATAATACAAATTTCACCTTCCTGCTGCCTACCATCTGGGATACGGCTTCCATCTACGGTCCCTGTGCCGCTGCCTTTGGTATGGAGCCGTGGCATGATTCCCTGAAGGACGCTTACGATCTTCTGAGAGGGAAGAAATTTTCTTTTACAGGGTATCCTCTCTGGGAGAAAGAGTCTCTGAAAAGTGAGGACGATCCTCTGCAGCCATACCATGTGACAGAACCAGTACAGATTCGCTGTTTCACAGAGGGGAGTGAGACGCCTCTTTCGCCCTCTGAGGCGTCCTTGGAGTTTTCCGGCCGTCTCATCGGCGGCTGCATGGACATTCTTGTGAATCTTCTGGGTACTTCCTATGACCGAGTGCCCGCTTTCCTGGAGCGCTACCGGGAAGATGGTTTTATTTGGTTCCTGGAATCCTGCGATCTGAATGTGTTTGCTATCCGCCGTGCTATATGGCAGATGCAGCACGCCGGCTGGTTTAAATATGTAAAGGGCTTTCTCATTGGAAGGCCTTACTGCTTTGGACAGGAGATGATCGGACTGGATCAGTACAGGGCGGTAAACGACCTGCTGGCCAGATATAAAGTTCCCATTATTATGGACATGGATCTGGGACATCTGCCTCCTATGATGCCGGTGATCTGCGGAGCCTTCGCCACGGTCAAAGTCTCACAGAACCAGTATGAGATTTCCTATGTTCAAAAATAATTGCGGGAGAAAAAAATGAAAAATTACAAATTTATATTTTTTGATTTAGACGGTACCATTACAGAATCAGGCCCCAGCATTACTTCCTCCGTGGCCTACGCTTTGGATAAGCTGGGAATTCCTGTGGGGGATCCCGCCCTTTTAAATAAATTTGTGGGGCCGCCCCTGGCTGAGTCTTTTATAAAATATTATGGAATGTCTGCCGAACAGGCAGACAGAGGGGTAGAATATTACCGGGATTATTTTCTCAAGGAGGGAATCTATAATAACCGTATCTATCCGGGGATGGAGGACTCTCTGAAAACTCTCCAGGATGCTGGTAAAATTCTGGTTATCGCCACCTCGAAACCGGAGCCTCATGCCAAAAAGATCGCAGAGCATTTCGGCTTTGCAAAATATTTTGCGGAGATTTTCGGAGGAGCGTTGGATGGTAGCCGTCTGCAGAAGTGGGAGGTAATCCAGTATGCGCTGGGAGAACTGAATCTTTCTGCGAAAGAATCTGAACAGGTGCTGATGGTTGGCGACCGGGAAAATGATATCTGCGGGGCAAAAAGAAACGGACTGGATTCCATGGGCGTCCTCTATGGCTACGGAGATCTTCAGGAACTTAAGGGAGCGGGAGCCGATTATATTGCGGAGACCACCGGCGACGTGTCCCGGATGATTCTTGACATTTAAGAAAATCAGCCAGTGAATGAATGGAGAGATGATTATGAATGAAATACTTCGCAGCCTTTATGAGCGAAAATCCGTACGGGTCTTTGAAGAAAGGGAAATTCCCCAAAAGGAGAAGGAGCAGATCCTCCTGGCTGCGGCTATGGCTCCCACAGCGGGAAATCAGCAGCTCTATACGATTCTGGACATTACGGATCCAGATCTAAAAGAGACTCTTTCACGGACCTGTGACAACCAGCCTTTTATCGCAAAGGCCAAGATGGTTCTTATTTTCTGTGCGGACTGCCAGAAATGGCTGGACGTGTACAGGCTGGCAGGGTGCAGCCCCAGAGATCCGGGGCCGGGAGACCTTATGCTTGCGGTGTCTGACGCACTGATCGCTGCACAGAATGCTGTCTGTGCGGCCGAAAGCCTTGGGATTGGATCCTGTTACATCGGAGATATTATGGAAAACTGCGAAATTCACCGGGAAATTCTGAATCTCCCGGATCTGGTATTTCCGGCTGCCATGCTGGTGTTCGGCTATCCCACCAAGCAGCAGCGGGAGAGAACCAAGCCCCGCCGGGCTTTCATGGATGCTGTCGTCCACGCCAACGGCTATCATAAAATGGAAGAAAAAGACCTGAACAGGTTGATGGAACACAATCTGGAAGGAAAAGAATTTAATTCCTGGGTACAAGCTTTTCATAAGAGAAAATACGATTCTGAGTTTGCCAGGGAGATGAACCGCTCTGTAAAAGAGTATTTGAAAAGTTTTGAAACATCATTATAAGAATGAGCAAGGAGTTTTATATGACTGAGATTTCACATACAGAAAAGCTTCAGGCCGTATTTTTTGACCTGGACGGCACCCTGCTTCCCATGGATCAGGATGTTTTTGTCAAAGATTATTTTTCAAGGCTGGCCGCTAAGGCAGCGCCTCATGGATATGAACCAAAGAAACTTATTGAGTCCATCTGGAAATGCACAGGGGCCATGGTAAAAAATGACGGCTGCCAGAGCAACGAAAAGGTATTTTGGAAAGCCTTCGCGGGAATTTACGGTGAAAAAGCTCTGGAGGATGAGGGGCTTTTTGAAGAATTCTATGAAAATGAGTTTCAGGAAGCATCGTCTGTCTGCGGGAAGAATGAAAAGGCCATTCAGATCGTAAAAAATCTCAAAGACGCCGGAGTGAGAGTGGTGCTGGCCACGAATCCCATCTTTCCTTCCATTGCCACACAGAGCCGCATCCGCTGGGCGGGACTGGAGCCTCAGGACTTTGAATTTTATACAACTTATGAAGATTCTTCTTTCAGCAAGCCAAATCCTGCCTATTTTCAGGAGATCTGTGAGAAGAGAGGGCTGAATCCGGCGGAATGTCTTATGGTGGGAAATGATGCTAAGGAGGACACGGCGGCAGCCGAAATCGGAATGAAGGTTTTTCTTGTGACGGATTGCCTGATTAACCGTGAAAATGCGGATCTTTCTGCTTACCCCCAGGGAAGCTTTGAGGATCTGGAAAACTACCTCAGTCAGATGTCAATGTTTTCATCTTCTGTTAAAATATCCTGAACAAAGAGAAATGATAAAGGGGGAATTTACTTATGAAGACAGTTGTTTTAGGTAAAACAGGGCTTACGGTAAACAAAAACGGCTTTGGAGCGCTGCCCGTCCAGAGAGTCGGAAAAAATGAGGCAGTATATCTTCTGCAGAAGGCTTTTTACCATGGCGTCAATTATTTCGATACTGCCAGGGCCTACTCAGACAGTGAGGAAAAGCTGGGCGCTGCTTTTTCCTATATCCGTGATAAAATTATTATCAGCACAAAAACCGGCGCTCAGACAGGAGAGGATTTGCGGAAGGATTTGGAGCAAAGCCTGAAGATGCTTCAGACAGATTACATAGATCTATATCAGTTCCACAATCCGTCCTTCTGCCCAAAACCAGGAGACGGAACGGGTCTTTATGAGGCCGCCCTTGAAGCGAAGGCCCAGGGGAAAATCCGTCATATCGGAATTACGAACCACAGGCTTTCAGTAGCCCATGAGGCTGTTGAGTCAGGTCTGTATGAGACTCTGCAGTTTCCCTTTTCTTACCTCGCTTCAGAACAAGATCTCGCTCTTGTGCAAGTCTGTCAAGAGCATAATATGGGATTTATCGCAATGAAGGCCCTTTCGGGAGGGCTGATCACAGATTCTGCCTGTGCTTATGCGTATCTGGAACAGTTCGATCACGTAGAGCCCATATGGGGAATCCAGAGAGAAAAAGAACTGGATGAATTCCTTTCCTATCAGGATGAGCCCCCGGTGCTGACAGAAGAACTGCAAAATAAAATAGAAAAGGATCGCAGAGAGCTTTCCGGTGAATTCTGCCGGGGCTGCGGTTATTGTATGCCTTGTCCCGAAGGGATTGAGATCAATAACTGCGCCCGTATGAGCCTTATGCTGCGCAGAGCTCCCCAGGCGGGCTGGCTTTCCACGGAATGGCAGGAGAAAATGAAGAAGATTGAAAACTGCCGGCATTGCGGCGCATGTATGAAGAAATGCCCCTATGGCCTGAATACTCCCAAGCTCCTGGAGAAAAACTATGAGGATTACAAAACATTTTTGAAATAAAAAGGGAGGAATCAATATGACGATTGACGAACTGCTGGCTGTCCTTGAAATGCAGGAGGAGATTCTGCAGTTTACCCATTTTACCAATGAGGATGCCTGGGAACTGGGTTCAGCCATGACGCTGGAAGCAAGGCGCAGAGGATTTCCCGTTCTGATCAGTATACGTCTGAACAATGGATTTACCGTCTTCCAATACGCCGCAGATGGAGCGAATCTTCAGAACGAGGGGTGGATACAGCGGAAATTCCAGACGGTCCGCACTTTAGAGCATAGCACCCTGTATACCTGCATGCTTTTGAAAAAGTCTGAAGAGACTCTGGAAAACTGGTTTCTGGATCCCAGAGAATACGCTGCCTGCGGCGGAGGTTTTCCAATCAGGGTAGAGGAAGTTGGCGTAATCGGCGCTGTTATGGTATCAGGGCTGGATCACTTCTCAGACCACGATTTTATTATCAAAAGCGTCAGCAGATACCTGCACGTAGATGAGGTGCCAAGAATCCAGGGCAGCATACGGTAATGTTTTGGCGCACGCTCTCATATACTGACTAATAACGGTTTTGGAGGCTGCAATGAGGGGACAGGAAGGATTTT
>HHCFC01400__coassemble_2026_pt1 | contig 13294 bp, 17 predicted proteins | sample HHCFC01400__metabat2_high_PE_014 | metagenome-assembled genome bin HHCFC01400
TAAGCGATGAAATTTTGTTACAAATAGACAAACCTGCCCGCTATATCGGCGGTGAGGTCAACTCGGTGATGAAGGACAAAAAAGAGGTAGAGATCCGCTTTGCCATGTGCTTCCCGGACGTTCTGGAGATCGGAGAATCGCATTTGGGAATCAAGATTCTCTATGATATGTTTAATAGGCGGGAAGATGTGTGGTGTGAGAGGGTTTACTCTCCCTGGATGGATCTGGACAAGATTCTCAGGGAAAAAGGAGTCCCTCTTTTTGCGCTGGAATCTCAGGATCCCATCAGGAGCTTTGATTTTCTGGGAATTACTCTTCAATATGAAATGTGCTATACGAATGTGCTGCAGATCCTGGATCTGAGCGGGATCCCTCTGATGACGTCAGAGCGTACATGGGAGGATCCTATTATTATAGGAGGCGGTCCCTGCGCTTATAACCCTGAACCTCTGGCGGATTTTTTTGACCTTTTTTATATTGGTGAGGGAGAGACGTCTTACGATGCCCTTTTTGATCTGTATAAGAGCTGCCGCAGGGAGAAGTGTTCAAGAAAAGAGTTTCTTAGGAGAGCTGCTGAAGTTCCCGGCATTTATGTTCCCTCACTGTACGAAGTCACCTATTATGAAGACGGACGGATTTCGTCTTTTACCCCCCTGGAAGAAGGGGTACCCGAGAAGGTGTACAAGCAGGTGGCCACGGAACTTGAGAGAACGACGTATCCGAAAGCTCCTGTGGTTCCCTTTATCAAGGCGACTCAGGACCGGGTGGTTTTGGAGATACAGAGAGGCTGCATCCGAGGCTGCCGTTTTTGCCAGGCGGGGATGATTTACCGGCCTACCAGAGAGCGGGAGCTTGCCACATTGAAGCAGTATGCTTCTGAGATGCTGAGAAACACGGGGCATGAGGAAATCTCCTTAAGCTCCTTAAGCTCCAGTGATTATTCGGATCTGGCCGGGATCGTGAATTTTTTGATTGATGAATTTAAAGATCAGAAGGTTAATATCTCTCTTCCTTCTCTGCGGATTGACGCTTTTTCCCTGGATGTAATGAGCAAAGTACAGGATGTAAGAAAGAGCAGCCTGACCTTTGCGCCGGAAGCCGGATCCCAGAGAATGCGAGACGTGATTAATAAAGGGCTGACAGAAGAAGATATCCTCACGGGAGCAGAGCAGGCTTTCAGAGGCGGCTGGAACAAGGTAAAGCTGTATTTTATGCTGGGACTGCCTTGGGAGACGGAAGAGGACCAAAAAGAGATTGCCCGTCTGGCAGACCGGATCGCCAGAAAGTATTATGAAATTCCCAAGGAAGAGAGGAACGGAAAGTGTCAGATTACTGTAAGCACATCTTTCTTTGTGCCGAAACCTTTTACGCCCTTCCAGTGGGCGGGCATGTTCCGGCCAGGGGATTATCTTGGCTTTGCCAAAACCGTAAACCATGAGATAAAAGAAATGCTGAACCACAAAAGCATCCGCTACAACTGGCACGAAGCTGATGTGACACTGCTGGAGGGAGCCCTGGCCAGGGGAGACCGGCGGATGGGCCGGGTGATTTTGGAAGCTTACAGAAACGGTGCTCTTTTTGACTCCTGGACTGAATATTGGGATTTTGAAAAGTGGCTGAACGCTTTTGAAAAAGCAGGTATTTCTATTGATTTTTATACTCTCCGGGAGCGTGACACGCAGGAGCTGCTTCCCTGGGATTTCATTGACATTGGAGTGACGAAAGCGTTCCTGGCCAGAGAATGGGAGAAGGCGGCCAGGGGAGAGGTCACTAAGAACTGCCGTGCCGGATGCTCCGGGTGCGGAGCGGCTAAATACGGCGGAGGTGTATGCTATGAAGGTAAGAATTAAGTTTTCTAAATATGGTTCCATGAAATTTATCGGGCATTTGGATGTGATGCGCTATTTTCAGAAAGCCATCCGAAGGGCGGGAATTGATATCGCCTTTACCGAAGGCTTAAGCCCTCACATGATTATGTCTTTTGCGGCGCCTCTGGGGGTGGGAATTACCAGCGACGGGGAATACATGGATATTGAACTGCGCACGGCGCCCTCATCCAGGGAGATTATGGATGCTCTGAATCGGACAGCCTGTGAAGGGATTCTTGTGACAGGCGTTTATCAGATTCCAGAAGGCAAGGCGAATAAAGCCATGACTTTGGTGGCAGCGGCCGATTATACCCTTCGCTTCAGAAAGGGATACGCTCCAAAAGGGGACTGGCAGTCGGGAATTTCTCATTTTTATGCTTCTAAATCCATTCAGGTTCTGAAGAAAACGAAGAAATCGGAAAAGGAAGTGGATATCCGCCCTATGATCTATGAAATGTCGGTTCATTCGGGGACAGTATCTTTGAAGCTTGCGGCAGGAAGCGCAGCGAACCTGAAACCGGAGCTGGTGATGGATGCCTATCTGAAGAGCATCGGCATTGAGCCGCAGCCTTTTGCATATGAAATTCACCGTTGTGAGCTGTATGCGGATCTGGGGCAGGGGCAGAAGAGAAAGCTGGTGCCTTTGGCAGAGCTGGGCGAGGATATTCCGGGAGAGGCAAAAGATGAGAGAAGGTAGCGGCGCTGTTTCAAAGGAATGGCAGTATCTGATGCTCTCCAGAGAAGAGAAAATTTATTCGTTTCTTCTTCGGAACCAGAAGGCGGTGGAGATCCACTGCGAAGACAAAAGACAGACGGGGCTGGGGAGTATTTATATTGGAAAGATTAAGAATATCGCAAAGCACATCCAGGCGGCCTTCGTGGAAATCGCACCGGGCGAGGTCTGTTATCTTCCTCTGGAGGATTTTAAGAACCCGGTTTTTACAAAAAAAGGCAGCTCAAAACGGCCTCAGGCAGGAGATGAGCTTCTGGTGCAGGTAAGCAGGGAGGGAATGAAAACAAAGCTTCCCTCAGTGACCACCAGTCTGAGCCTGCACGGAAAATATGCGGTTTTGGCAAGAGGCAGGCAGCAGACCGGCGTTTCTGCAAAACTTCCTCTGAAAGAGAGAGAGAGGCTTCTTAAAGTTATGGAGGAAGTCCTTGACACAGAGGATGGGGAGGAAAAGGATTGGGGCTGGATTCTTCGCACCAATGCGGGGGCAGCCACCCCGGAACAACTGAAAGCAGAGCTGCTTAGACTAAAAAATCAGTATGAGACACTGATGAGCCATGCCTTTCACCGAACTTGTTTTACCTGCCTTTTAGAATGCCCTCCTGTTTATCTAAGCCGCCTGTCAGATCTGTATGCAGCATCAGTAGATGAATTCCTGACAGATGATGAAGAATTGTACGGCAAAATGCGGAAATACTTGTCAGAGTATCAGCCGGAGGATCTTCCTAAGCTTTCTTTTTACAGCGACAGCCTCTTACGAATGCATAAACTGTATTCCCTGGAACATCAGTTGGAACTGGCGCTGCGGGAGCGTGTGTGGATGGATTCAGGGGCATATCTGGTCATTCAGCCTACGGAGGCTTTGACCGTCATGGATGTGAATACAGGCAAATATGAGGGCGGAAAAGATAAAGAAAAGACTTTCCTGAAAATCAATCTTCAGGCGGCCAGGGAGGTGGCCAGACAGATTCGGCTCAGAAATCTTTCTGGCATTATTATTGTAGACTTTATTAATATGGAAAAGGACGAATCCAAAAAAGAACTTTTAGAGACGCTGGAAGGATTTTTGAAGAGGGATCCCGTTCATACGACTTTGGTAGATATGACAAAGCTTTCTCTTGTGGAAATCACAAGACAGAAGAAAGAAAAGCCTCTGGCAGAATGCGTGAGGGATCACAAAGCCTTTTAATGGGACGAAGCGTCAGCGGGCAGGGATACTTAAGAGATGGAAAAAAAGAAAGAACAGAAAAAAATCCCCCAAAAAGAAAAAAAGAAGCCTTCCCAGGGAGAGCGGAAGACAGGGACGAAGAAAAAAACTTATAATCATAAAAAACGAAATGGCAAAGCCCGAAGCAATAAAACTGCCCTTAGAAAAAAGCAGCTTGCGAGGCGGGCAGTCCTGGCTGGGGCAGCGGCGGTGATTTTGGCCGTTCTTGGTTTCCTTCTGTTTTTTAGAAAGAGTGATAAAGAGGAAAATCATACCTTGTCTGATAATGTGCTTCAGCATGAAACCCTTGTAGACCAATACGTAAAGGAATATGGCATTGAGGAATATAAGGATTATATCCTTGCTATTATCCAAGTGGAGTCGGCTGGAATCGGGGAGGATATTATGCAGTCCAGCGAATCTCTAGGGCTTTCTCCTAACTCTTTGGGAAAAGAGGAGTCCGTCAGGCAGGGATGCGCTTATTTTTCCACCCTTGTCAGCTACGGAAAGAGTCTGGGATGCGACATGGAAAGCGTGGTGCAGGCTTATAATTACGGCATGGGTTTCCTGGATTTTGTGGCCCAAAACGGAAAAGCTTACAGCTTTGAGCTGGCTTCGCAGTATGCCAGCCAGATGTCCGGCGGAAACACAGTGGCTTACACAAATCCCCTGGCTTTTGAGGTTAACGGCGGATGGCGTTATACATATGGAAATATGTTTTATGCGATGCTGGTGGAGCAGTATCTGACATAACTTTGGAGGACACACAGGATGAAGAATCGATTGAAGAATTTCAAAATCGGGTTAAAGGACGGCATTCCCATTGCTCTGGGGTATCTGGCAGTCTCTTTTTCCTTTGGAATTATGGCAAAAGGCGCTGGGATTAAAACGCTGGAGGCTGCAGTTATGTCCGTCACGAATCTGACCAGCGCAGGGCAGTTTGCCGCTTTGGGAATCATCCAAAGCGGTTCCCCTCTTATGGAGATGGCTGCAGCCCAGCTCATCATTAACCTGAGATACTGCCTGATGTCTTGTTCCCTGTCTCAGAAGCTGCCGGCCAAGATGCCATTTTTTCACCGATTTTTTATGGCCTATGGGATTACCGATGAAATCTTTGGGGTCTCTGTCTGCCGTGAGGGAAGTCTCTCCCCCTTTTACAGTTATGGACTTATCTGTGTGGCTGTGCCCGGATGGACGTTAGGTACGGTACTAGGCTCCGTCTCGGGGGATCTGCTGCCGGCCCGGCTCTTAAGCGCTCTGAACGTAGCCATTTATGGGATGTTTCTCGCCGTGGTGCTTCCGCCTGCAAGAGAAAGCCGGGTACTCTTCGGCGTGGTTCTTATTTCCATGCTGGCAAGCCTTCTGTTTATGGAAATACCTGTATTGAGTGGGATTTCTTCGGGATTTAAGATTATAATTCTCACAGTGCTGATTGCCGGCGCGGCTGCGTATTTGTTCCCAGTAAAGGAGGAGAAACGTGAAGCCTGATACATACCTGTATATTTTTGTGATGGCGGCAGTGACGTATTTGGTGCGGATGCTGCCCCTTACTCTGATTAAAAAAGAGATTAAAAATACCTATATTAAATCCTTTCTGTACTATGTCCCATATGTAACGCTGTCAGTTATGACTTTTCCGGCTATTCTTTCAGCTACGGATTCCATATGGTCAGGAGCAGCGGCCTTTGCGGCTGCGGTTTTTCTTGCCTACAGGAGAAAAAGCCTGCTGCAGGTATCTATTGCCGCCTGCGGGGCTGCCTTTCTGGTAGAATTGATTCTGATTTGAGAAACACAGTTCGCCGCAAACACCTGCTGTTTGCGGCGAAAGAATTTGATCTGAAAAATTCCATTATTTTGAAAAATAAATTGCCTGTGCCGTTACTTTTTTGTTTTTCAAATCGTGTTATAAGTGAAAGGCCCTTTCAAAGATACGAGAAAATGAGGAACAGCTTATGAGAGAATCGCTGGAGGCTCTGATAGAGCGTTATCAAAAAAGCCTGTATGCGGCGGCATTTAATATCTGCCAGAATCCTGAGGACGCTAATGATGTGGTGCAGGATACCTTTATCCGCTATTATACGTCCCAAAAGGAATTCCGGGACGAAGAACATCTGAAGGCATGGCTCCTTAGGGTGGCAGTGAACCGGTCAAAGGATCTTGCGCGGTCTTTTTGGAGAAGGAACAGGATTTCCATAGAGGAATATGCCGGAGAAATTCCCTTCGAAAGTCAGGAGGACCGGGATCTGTTCGAGGCGGTCATGGGACTTCCGGAGAAATACAGAGATGTAATTCACCTTTATTACTATGAAGACCTTTCAGTAAAAGAGATTGCGCAAATCCTTCGGTTAAGTCAGGGCAGCGTAAAAATGCGGCTGTCAAGAGGCAGAAGCTTCCTGCGGGACGTATTCAGGGAGGAAGAAATATGACAGGCAGGGATCAATATAAAAAAGTGTTTGACAAAGTATCTTCCTTCGGCATGGAACCTTTGAAGGAGGAAGATCTTATGAAAAGAAAAAAGCATCCTGTGAAGAATATGGCGGCTGCTGCGGCAGTGTTGATTTTAATCGCAGGCAGCACGGGTGCGGCCTATGCGGCAAATGTAGGCGGAATTCAGCGGAAGATCCAGCTCTGGATCCGCGGAGATCAGACGGATGCGACGTTGGTTGTCCGTGACGAGGACGGATATTCGCAGTATTCTGTGACGTATGAACTTGAGGACGGTTCCACGGAAAGCATCTACGGCGGGGGAGTTGCCATAGAGCCGGATGGAACTGAGAGAGCGCTGACGGAAGATGAGATTATGAGAGATCTGTCTATGCCGGAGGTGGAGTATGAGGAGGATGGAAGTGTCTGGGTGTACTACTGCGACCAGAAAATTGACGTTACGGATTCCTTTGAGGACGGGGTATGCTACGTAAAGCTTTTAAATGGATCAGAAACTGTCTACATGACGATCAAGTATAAAAACGGATTTTCTGTAAGCAGGAGTAAATATCCGGATCCGGCCATGTTTAACTGACAGGAGACGGATGGCTGGACAGTAAGAACGGTTACTAATTTCATAATAGTTTCGCTCTTAGGTGTTGACAAATTTAGTTCCTGGTGTTATAGTCCATATAGAACAAAACTTTAAAGGGTTTTGTCTTCTGAGGCCGGTTGCAGTCCGGCCTCTTACTATGGATAGAAACGGAATTTGAAGGATTTGTTTACATGCCAGGAGGTGACAAGCATGGGGGTAAAAAGAGATTACTATGAGGTACTGGGAGTACCAAAAAGCGCAGACGCTGCGGCGGTCAAAAAGGCGTACCGCAGGCTTGCAAAAAAATATCATCCTGACACGAATGCAGGAGACTCTGAAGCAGAGGCAAAATTTAAGGAAGTTACGGAGGCTTATAATATATTAAGTGATAAAGAAAAGAGAAAGCTGTATGATCAATTTGGCCATGCCGCATTTGAGGGAAATAACGGTGGAGATTCCAGCGGATACAGTCAGGGGGAGCCTGGCAGCTATTCCTATTACAGCTACAGCGGCCCGGAAGGGTTTGAAGATGATTTTTTCAGAGATATGTTCAGCGGTATGTTTGGAGGCGCCGGGCAGGAGGCAGCCCGCGGCCAGGGGGCAGGAACATACCATCGGTTCTATCAGAACGGCTTTGGAAGACGGGATCTGAGACGCAGAGGAACAGATCTGCACGGGCAGGTCTCAGTAACCTTTGACGAAGCCGTCTTTGGATGCGAGAAGATTATCAGCCTTACAAGCCCTGACGGCAGTTCTCAGTCTCTGCGGGTACGTATCCCAGCAGGAATCGATTCTGGAAAAACGATTCGTCTTGGGGGAAAAGGCAATCCCGGAATGGGCGGCGGCAGTCCTGGTGATCTTCTTTTGCAGGTACAGGTGGGAGAGAAGCCTGGGTTTGAGAGGAAGGGAATGGATGTATACACATCTGTGACAGTTCCTTTTACCACTGCAGTCCTGGGTGGAGAGGCCGTTGTGCCCACGCTCTACGGGGATGTGGTCTGTAAAATCCGGGAGGGTACTCAGTCTGGAACCAAAATCCGGCTCCGGGGGAAAGGAATTGTGTCCATGAAGAATTCCTCCCTCCGTGGGGATCAGTACACAAGAGTGGAAATTTCCGTGCCTCAGAACCTTTCACCAGAGGCCAGGAGAAAGCTGAAGGAATTTGAGCAGCTTTGTCAAAGAAACTCCGGCGGCGGACGTGGAAATGCAGCTTAATGACGGATGAATGGTTACAGAGAATTAAAATAGGCTCTCCTTGCATCTTTGGAAGGAATGTGTATAATGAAAGGGATAGGAATTTTAGAAAAACGCACGATAAGATGAGGGCAGGATATGATAAAAAACATTATCTTTGATGTGGGAGATGTACTGGTAGAATACCGTTGGATGGATATGATGCTGGATCACGGACTGGCGCCGGAAGACGCCAGGAGAATTGGAACGGAAATGTTCGACAGCTACCTTTGGGCGGATGTTCTGGATCTGGGATTGATGTCCGTGGATGAGGTGATTCAGGAGTACCACAGGGAATTTCCTGAGGACGGAGATCAGATTGAGTGGTTTATCCGGCACGGAGAACAGATGCATGTTCCGAGGCCCGAGATATGGGAAAAAGTGGCCAGGCTGAAAATGAAAGGATTTAATATTTATCTTCTGTCCAATTACTCGGAATTCCTTTTTAAAAAGCATACAGACGGAGCTTCTTTCTGGCCGTACATAGACGGCAGGGTGGTTTCCTATGAGATCCATAAGGGAAAACCGGATCCTGCAATTTATCATTATCTGCTGGAGCGGTATGCGATTTTGCCGGAAGAGTCCCTGTTTCTGGATGACAAAGAGGAAAATATAGCCACAGCCAGGGAGCTGGGGATTCATGGGATCCAGGTGACCTCCAGGGAATTTCTAAATCAGGAGCTGGATCGGATTCTCGAAGGAGGTCAAAAATCCATTTAAAATTCAAGAAAACAGATTGACACCTCTTGGCAAGATATGCTATTATTACAAAGTATGCCGCACAAAGAGGTTTAAATGTCTTCGGACTACCGTATTTGGCGAGTAATGATAAACAGGAGGTGCCATATGTACGCAATTATTGCAACAGGTGGTAAACAGTACAAAGTAGCCGAAGGCGATACCATTTTCGTAGAGAAGCTGGGTGCTGAGGCTGGAGAGACCGTAACCTTTGACCAGGTGCTTGCAGTGAGCAATGAGGGACTGAAGGTAGGCGCTGACGTAGCAGGAGCCACTGTTACAGCGACCGTTGTAAAGAACGGTAAAGCTAAGAAAGTCATTGTTTACAAGTACAAGAGAAAAACCGGTTACCACAAGAAAAACGGTCACAGACAGCAGTACACACAGGTTAAGATCGAAAAAATTAATGGTTAATCAGGAATGATTCGGTTCACGGTGTGGAAAACGGCCCATCATTACAAAGGATTTCAGAGCAGCGGACATGCAGAGTACGGCAGCGGTGAATATGATCTGGTTTGCTGCGGCGTGTCAGCGCTGGCGATCAATACCGTTAATTCTGTGGAGGCTTTCACAGAAGATGCCTTTGAGACAGAACAGTCTGAGGACGGCGGTTATTTAAAACTGTATTTTCCTGGATCCGTTTCGGAAAAGACGGATCTGCTGATGGACAGCCTTGTTCTGGGTATACAAAATATCCGGGACGAATATGGAGAAGAATATATTACCCTGAGAATTGAGGAGGTGTAACTATGCTGAAAATGAATCTTCAGTTCTTTGCTCATAAAAAGGGAGTTGGTTCTACCAAGAACGGCAGAGATTCCGAATCCAAGAGACTTGGAGCAAAGAGAGCGGACGGACAGTTTGTAAAAGCAGGCAACATTCTTTACAGACAGAGAGGGACTAAGATCCATCCGGGTCTGAATGTAGGCCGTGGCGGAGACGACACTCTGTTTGCGATGGCAGACGGCGTTGTTCGTTTTGAGAGAAAGGGCAGAGACAGAAAACAGGTTTCTGTACATCCGGTAGCAGCAGAATGATGCGTTCAGGGCTTCAAATCATAATGGTTTGAAGCCTGTTTTTTCATGTCATAGAAAGTATAGAAAGAAGGTGGACTATGTTTGCAGATCGAGCCAGGATTATTCTCCGTTCTGGAAAGGGCGGAGACGGTCATGTCAGCTTCCGGCGAGAGCTTTATGTCCCTGATGGGGGACCGGACGGAGGCGACGGCGGAAGAGGCGGAGATATAATTTTTGAAGTGGATGAGGGACTGAACACGCTGATTGATTTCCGGCATCGGAGAAAATTCAGCGCCAAGGACGGACAGCCAGGCGGCAAGAGACGCTGCCATGGAGCGGACGGAGCGGATCTGGTTCTGAAAGTTCCTCCTGGAACCGTCATAAAAGAAGCCCAGAGCGGACAGGTAGTCGCAGATATGTCCGGTGATAATAAGCGCCAGGTGATCCTCAAGGGAGGCCGGGGAGGAAATGGAAATATGCATTACGCCACGTCCACCATGCAGGCGCCTAAATACGCTCAGCCTGGGCAGGATGCCAAAGAGCTTGAGGTGTTTTTAGAGCTGAAAATGATTGCGGACGTAGGGCTCATCGGTTTCCCCAATGTGGGAAAATCCACTTTTTTGTCAAGAGTTACCAATGCCAACCCAAAGATTGCCAACTATCATTTTACAACTCTTTCTCCTAATCTGGGGGTTGTGGATCTGGAAGGCGGCGGCTTTGTACTGGCAGATATACCGGGACTGATCGAAGGAGCAGCCCAGGGGGCGGGACTCGGCCATGAGTTTCTTCGGCATATCGAGCGTACGAAGGTTATGATTCATATTGTAGACGCCGCTTCTGTGGAGGGCAGGGATCCGGTAGAAGATATCCGTAAGATCAATCATGAGCTTAGAGAATACGATGAATCCTTAGCTGGCCGCCCCCAGGTGATTGCGGCTAACAAAATAGATGCGGTTCTTGAGGGAGAAGATCCCGTAGGACGTCTTAGGGAAGTCTTTGAGCCTGAGGGGATCCGTGTGTTTCCTATCTCCGCGGTCAGCGGCGAAGGAGTGAAAGAGCTTCTCTATTATGTAAAAGAGCTTTTATCTCAGCTCCCGGAGGAAACCCTAATTTTCAGGCAGGAATATAATCCAGAAGAGCACTTCAGCGGCGAAACGCTTCCCTTTACGGTAACCAAGTCCCAGGAAGAAGCGGATACCTATCTGGTAGAAGGGCCTAGAATTGAAAAAATGCTGGGGTACACAAACCTGGAATCTGAAAAAGGATTTCAGTTTTTCCAGAATTTTTTAAAGGATAACGGAATTCTGGATGAACTGGAGGCTTTGGGCATCCAGGAGGGCGATACAGTAAAGCTCTATGGACTGCAGTTTGAATATTATAAGTAGAAAGGCAGATAACAGATGACAAGCAAGCAGAGGGCTTATTTAAAAGGATTAGCCATGACAATGGAGCCGATTTTTCAGATCGGCAAATCCAGTCTCACCCCGGAAAACACGGCGGCTATCCAGGAAGCTTTAGAGGCCAGAGAGCTGATTAAAATCAGCGTTCTTCAAAACTGTATGGATGATCCCAAAGAGCTGGCCCAGATCATCGGGGAGAGAACCCACTCACAAGTGGTTCAGGTAATTGGAAAGAAAATTGTTCTTTATAAAGAAGGGAAAGAAAATAAAAAGAAAATTATTCTTCCCTGACCAGGAGGACTTGCGATGAGCCAGAGGGCTGAGTCAAAAAGAATAGGCATTATGGGAGGAACTTTTGATCCGATTCATATAGGACATTTAATGCTGGCGGAGTGTGCCTATGAGCAGTTTAGCCTGGACACGGTACTGTTCATTCCCTCTGGGAATCCGCCGCATAAACAGAAAAGAATGGACGGCGCAACAGACAGGCAGCGGATGGAAATGGTAAAGCTTGCTATTTCTGATAATAATCATTTCGGTCTGGATGCGGAAGAGATGGAACGGGAAGGATTCAGCTATACGAAAGACACGTTGATCCGTCTGAAAAGTCTGCATCCTTCTTATGAATATTTTTTTATTATCGGTGCTGATTCCCTTATGTCCTTTGACACCTGGAGAGAGCCGGAAGAGATCTGCAGAAGATGCACTCTGGCTGTAGCTGTCAGGGATCAGCTTGATATGAAGATTATGCAGGAGAGAATCCGCTGCCTGGAGCAGGAGTTTAAGGCCAAGATCTGCGTCCTGAAGACACCGGATGTGGATATTGCTTCAAGCCGTCTCAGAAGCTGGATCCGGGAAGGCCGCTCCGTGCGGTATTACGTTCCGGACGCGGTATTCCGATATATAGCGGAATCCGGGGTATATCAGGGTGGAAGATGACGGTGGCATTCTTGATTCGGATAAAGCCGGGAGATCCCGAAGAAAATATACGGGAGGATTTTTGCGATGAGCGAATACAACATCTACAAAATGCGCAGGAAATTAAAGAAATATATAGATGAGGAACGGTACTGGCATACCATGGGAGTGATGTACACATCAGCATCCCTTGCCATGTGCCATGGAGCCAATATTGAGAAAGCACAGGTAGCGGGGCTGCTGCATGACTGCGCAAAATGTATTCCCAATCATAAAAAACTGAAGCTTTGCAAACAATATGGAATTGAAGTATCTCAAGTGGAGAAGCAGGCGCCGTATCTGCTGCACTCCAGCCTTGGGGCTTATCTGGCAAGAGAAAAGTATCATGTGGAAGACAAAGAGATTCTGTCAGCTATCGCCTGTCATACCACAGGCAAGGCGGCTATGACTCTCCTGGAGAAAATTCTTTTTCTTGCGGACTATATTGAACCTATGAGGAATAAGGCGGAAAATCTTCCGTGGATCCGCAGTCTGGCTTTCCGGGATATTGACTATGCTGTATATGTTACGCTTCGGGATACTCTGGAGTATTTAAGCCGGGGGACTTCCTGTCTTGATAATCAGACCGTGGAGGCGTATAATTACTATAAAATACTGATTGAGGAAAGAGAGGGATAAAAGATGGCCGATGCGTTAGCAAAAGAAATGGCGAAGCTTGCCTACAAGGCGCTGGAGGACAAAAAAGCGGAGAATATTAAGATCATCGACATTAACGAGGTGTCCGTGCTGGCAGATTACTTTATCATTGCTTCCGGGACGAACCGGAATCAGGTGCAGGCCTTGGCTGACAATGTAGAAGAGACTCTGGGGAGAGCCGGATATCAGCCGAAACAGACAGAAGGATACCGCACCGCAAACTGGATTTTGCTGGACTACGGCGATCTGATTGTCCATGTATTTGATTCGGAAAATCGACTGTTCTACGATCTGGAACGTATCTGGCGGGACGGAAAAGATATTTCCGCAGAAGAACTTTAAAAGATTTGAGAAAGGGCAGTAAGATGGCAGTAGATAAGAGATTTTTAATTAAGAGCGTACAGAAAAAGAACGAAATGATTGTGGCGTATTGTGCTTACACAAATATGCCCTTTGTAATATGTGACCC
>HHCFC01400__coassemble_2092_pt1 | contig 12896 bp, 12 predicted proteins | sample HHCFC01400__metabat2_high_PE_014 | metagenome-assembled genome bin HHCFC01400
AAAGTAGAAGCATAGTGGAATGTAAATGTATATGACGGCCATTGCACGGCTGGAAGGGTAAAAGTTAAAGTAGAAGCATAGTGGAATGTAAATGAATATACAACGCCCTTGTGGACAAGTTCTGGAGCGAGTTAAAGTAGAAGCATAGTGGAATGTAAATTAGGTCATGGTTGCGCCACTTCCCACCGGTGACACAGTTAAAGTAGAAGCATAGTGGAATGTAAATGATGCTTTGAGTGGGAAATCCGCTTTTCGTTGTCCTGTTAAAGTAGAAGCATAGTGGAATGTAAATTTTCATCATCTGTAATAACTGTTTTATCCATTGGCGTTAAAGTAGAAGCATAGTGGAATGTAATTCTCCATCTGAGACTGAAACACCAAATAACAGTAAACGGTGGATAGCGTGTACCAGGACTGACGCAATTGTATATGAGATAATAGGCCATATTTCTAACGTCTGTACAAAAAGTTAAGTCTCAACTTTTGATACAGGCACATGGAGGTAAGCCTATGCATTCAGAAACAACTATGACTGCTGAGCAATGCCGTCTCCAAGAATGGGCTGCACAGATCAAGGACTGTCAGAACAGTCCGGCTGACATGAGTGTTGCCGGCTGGTGTGCCTGCCATGGCATCACAAGGGCCAACTATTATTACCGGCTCCGCCGCATGAGGGAAGCCTGCCTGTAAAGGATTCCCCAGGGAATGTCTGCCCAGAAGATCGTACTAGCAGCACCGATGCTTCTGCATCAGAAGGAAAATCCCTACGACAGTTCTGATTCTCTGTCATTACGAAGGAATAGATTATATAATTCTTCTGCATATGCGCCTACATAGATCAATGTCTGTTTGCCTGTCATTTGTCTTCTGCCATAAAGGCATTTTCCATTTCCGCAATCTTTCATTTTGGATATTCCATCATAAGGCATCCGATTCAATCTTGCGTAAAGATCGGGCCGACTTTTGAATAATTCCTGTATTTCCTGGTATTGCACGGTCAAGTTCCATAATGGCGGCAAGGCACCGTCAATCTTTTCATTTCCTTATCGTTTCCTTAGAATTGCTTCCTATACTGAGTTATGCAGAGAGGCGAAATACCACCAGAGAACTATTGTGTAATTACGAACACTGGATTTCTGTCTCTCTAAACGAGAAAACAGGAGGCGGAGTATGGGATCAAATATCATTACAGTAAGAAATCTGCGAAAGAAGTTTCGCGGGCAGGAGGTTCTCAAGGGAATTACCATGAATATTCCGGAGAATTGCGTTTACGGGCTTTTGGGGCCGAACGGCGCCGGAAAATCCACATTATTGAAAATGATCACCGGACTGTTGCGGCCCTCGTCGGGGACGGTCTTTTTCCGGGGGAAAAAATGGACCAGGGAGAACCTGGCGGAGATTGGCGCGTTGATCGAGACGCCGCCTATTTATGAAAATCTCACGGCGTGGGAAAACATGAAGGTACGCGCATTACTTCTGGGAATCGGGGATGAACAGATCCAGGAATTGCTCGAGCTGCTGGAAATCGCGGATACCGGCAGGAAAAAGGCAGGAGCTTTTTCTCTGGGAATGAAACAGCGTCTGGGAATTGCCTTGGCTCTTCTGAACCATCCCAGGCTGTTGGTGCTGGACGAACCGATTAACGGATTGGATCCCGTGGGAATCCAGGAGCTGCGGGAGCTGATCCGCAGTTTTCCGGAAAAAGGGATTACCGTCATTCTTTCCAGTCATATTCTCAGCGAAATTCAGCAGACGGCTGATTATATCGGTATTATTTCTGACGGACAGCTGGGATTTGAAGGAAAGGTTGATGAGCAGGAGGATTTGGAGAAGCTGTTTATGGAAGTTGCTGCGAAGGGAGGAAAGAAAAGATGAAGCGGTTTTTTCTGGCGGAAAAAATGAAATATCGTCACACAGCGATGGGCGGTGTCACATTCCTCATGCCCTTGATCTGCGTGTTTCTCTCTGCCTGGCTCACACACGTCTATTTTTTTGTAGACAGCTATAACTGGTGGTATACGGCATTATATCCGGGCTTCCTTGGAATATTGTGCGGTATGCTGGGGAATAAGGATAAAAGAAAGAAAAACCACACCATCGGCTCCCTGCCGTGCAGTATAGGAAAAATATGGGATTCCAAAATCCTCGTGGGAGCATGGATGTCGGCAATCGCCACAATTTGTATTGTCATTTTGACGATTCTTGTGGGAAAAGGAATGCAGGCCGGATTGCATATGGATTTTATTGCAGTTCCTTCTTTGAAAGCGCAGATTCTTGCCGGAATCCTGATATGGATCACGACTTTGTGGGAAATTCCCTTCTGTCTGCTGCTGGTTCAGAAAATGGGCACGTTCCTGACATTGATCGTCCATATGGGATTTTATGTGGTCCTGGCGATGATCATGTCCCTGAGACCATGGTTTGCTCTCTTTCCTCAGGCAATCACGGCCAGGATCATGTGCCCCGTTCTGGGGGTTATGCCAAACGGTCTTTTGATGCAGCCGGGACAGATGTACTATTCCGCCCAGCTTGCAGAGGTCTGGGCGGTACCTGTGGGAATCGCGGCGTCGCTGGTCTGGTTTGGGCTCATTTGGATACTGAGCAGAAGGTGGTTCGAAAGGAAGGTGGTTTCCAAATGAGAGGATTTTTAAGAGAAATCAGAGCGGAGCTATGGAAAATGCGTCATACGGTTCTTTATCCTCTGCATTTGGGAATCCCCCTTCTGGGAGCTGCTGTATTTCTGGCATATGGCTGGTTTGCAGGAAGGAGCGGCCCTGGTCTGCTGTCTGGCTATGTCGAGGCGATCGGCGTGGCGCTTCCTTTTGTCATCAGCGTGGTATGTTCCGGAAACATCCGTTTGGAAGAAGAAAATCATTTTCAGATCTTTCTGGGAATGAATAAGCATAGGTGGAAAAATTTTCTGACAAAGTTCTGCGTGTTGACGGGGATGGGATTTTTGTCCATTGCGGCAGCCGTTCTCATTTTTGGAGCAGGCCTGGGGTGCTTCGTGGAAAGAAATCCTGCGGTACAGATTCCATGGATGCTGTATCTGCAACTGACTGCTGTTCTTTTCCTGGGAGCCGTTCCTTTGTATTTGGAACACTTGTTTTTGAATTTGAAGTTCTCCGGAATGGTGTCGCAATGCGTGGGTGTGGCGCAGTTTTTGCTGTCGGCCTTGTTTCTTACAGGACTGGGCGAAGGAAGATGGCAATTTTTTCCCTGCTCCTGGAGTGCAAGGGGAGGAGCCATGCTGCTGCAGAACTGGATATATCAGGAAAAAAGAGGAGGTATTGGCGGAAGGGAACGGATGCAAACGGCAGGAATCTGTCTCTTGCTCATCTTTTTCATCTGTGTCATAATTGGAACGTGGTTTCATTATTATGAAGGAAGGCATTGCAATGATTGAAATACTGGCGGTTGATGACGATCGCGGAATTCTGGAAATGATCCGAAAAGCGCTCTCTCGGGAGGGATATCTGGTAACGGTGCTGGATGATCCGATGAAGCTGGATATAAGTTCTCTGGGGAAATACCAACTGATCCTTCTGGATGTGATGATGCCGGGGACGGACGGTTTCAGCCTGTGCCGGAAGATCCGGGATCTGGTGGATTGCCCGATCATTTTTCTCACGGCAAAGACGGACGAAAAGGCGCTGATGGAAGGACTTGGGATCGGCGGAGACGACTATATTACCAAGCCCTTTGGAATTGGAGAGCTGCGGGCGCGGGTGTCTGCGCATATCCGCAGAGAGAAGCGGGAGAAACGGCATTTTATATATATCGGAGACGTGCGTTTTTCCATGCAGGAACGAAAAATATACTGCAAGGATACGGAGATTGGCTTTACAAAGGCAGAATATGATATCTGTGAATTTCTTGCGCTGAACCGGGGACAGGTGTTTTCCAAAGAGCGGATATTGGAGAAGATTTTTGGTTTTGACGGAGAGAGCAGCGATTCCGCTATCACAGAGCATGTGAAAAATATCCGGGCAAAATTTCAGAGGTTTGAAATGAATCCCATTGAAACGGTGTGGGGGATTGGATATCGATGGAAATAAAGAGCAAACAGAAGACGCTGACTGGATTGTTCCTGAAATTTGCAGTCCTGTTCTGCGTGAATACATTTTTGATCTTGATCGGCTGTACATTGCTGCTGATGGCCGCTGCTTTTTTTGGACAGGTGCTTCCGGCAAATTATGCGGAAACGCGATTAACGGAACATACGGCTGAAATACAGGAAGCCGGGAATGAGCCGGAGAGGTGGATACCGGAAGGCTGCACATATGGGATTTATGACGAGAAAGGCCGTTGGATCACAGGAAGCTTTGCGGAAGAAGAACGGGAACATGCGTGGGACCAGTACCGTAACGACAGTATCTATGCGGAGGCGCAAACGTATTATCGGTTTATCCGGCAGGATAACGGGAACGTCTGTATCGTGAAATATGGCATATATATGAAATACGCCTGGAATGCGCTGAATAAAATACTTCCGGCACCAGAGCTTATGTCCTTTATTCTGGCAGGAATCTTATTCATTGTAAACGCGATCATGCTGTCCCGGTATTTTGCCAGAAAGCTCAACCGGCAGTTGGAGGAGCTTCGGGGGATCACAGAAAAAATTGCGGAAAATGATCTGGAATTTCAGACCAGTCCATCGGATATCCGTGAGATCGACGGGGTGATGAAATCCTTGTCTCATCTGAAGGATGCTCTCAAAAATTCCCTTTCCGCGCAGTGGGATATGGAGCAGCAGAAACAGGAACAGCTTGCCTCGCTGACCCACGATATCAAGACGCCTCTTACGATCATAAAAGGAAATGCGGAATTGCTGGCGGAATCGGAGCTTTCCCATGAGAATAAAGAATGCGCCGATTATATTTTGTCTAACGCCAGTGATATCCAGAAATATCTGGACCGTATGAAAGACGTGCTGTACGGGGCCTCCCCGGAATATGAGGAGATGGTTTTTTCCTGTATGCAGATGGAGGAAATCTTCCGGGAAGCCGCCATGCAGATTGGCGCGGCGGAGAAAATCCCGGTGTCTTTGGGAAAAGGGGAAACAGGAGCTGCGCCGTATGGAAAACACATGGAAGGGAGCGGCGGTTCAGATACCGTTGCAGCAAAATATCCAGGTGATGAGATGAGCAAATACAAAATCTGCTGCTGTCCGGAAAGTTTGCTCCGGGCCTGGAAAAATATTCTCAGCAACGGGGCAGAGTATACGGACAAAAAGAAAGGAATGACGGTAACCTTTTCTCTGCGGCAGGAAGATACGCAGGAATATCTGGAGGCCGTTGTCCGCGACTATGGTCCGGGATTTTCTCCGGTCGATATGGGACATGCGGATCAGGAGTTTTACAGCGGAGACGCCAGTCGTCATAACCGGAAGCATCAGGGGCTGGGGATGGCCATTGCCCGGAAGTTTTTGGCGGAACAGGGCGGCAGGCTGGAATATGGAAATCACAAGGATGGGGGCGGAGAAGTCCGGTGTCTTGTGAGGGTGGAAAGTGATAAATATTGACACTCGTCCTTTACCAGAGGAGCAAGAAAAGAAAGACGGTTCTATTCATCGTGGGCTATTGATAGAAAATGAAGTTGTAAAAAATAAAATGGAATAACCACTACTCGCACAGGAGCATTACTGAGCAGGAAATCTTGAAAGGATCTTCCTGCTTTCTCTTTTGCCAAAATCAAAAAGGAGAGCCTATGCAGGAAACCACGCAGGCAGCATACAGAATTGAAAATTTTTAGTGTCACTTTTCTGGGTAGCTGCTGTGACTATTTTTGTAAGGGTAGGCGCTCCCGTTTTTGGAGTAAAATTAATTTTCATTTCTTCATTCTTTTGAAATTTACTTTCATTTTACGCAAATAAGATAGAAGTCTTTACCTGCTTCCGGTTACAATTTAATTGTTCTAAAGACGGAACCGTAGAAAAGAAATTAAACTTATATTTGGAGGAATGGAAATGTCTATGACGAAGAAAGGTGCGGCAACACAGTCGCAGAAGTTAATGGTTTTTGTATTATCAATGTCCCTTTACGGACTAGCCACTTTATTTACAGAGCTGATTCCAAGCTTTCAGGTAGGTATTGTGGAGTTTTCTGTTGAATTCTTTTTGTTTATTCCACTGACGCTGTCTATGCTTTTTGACCCGCTCTCAGCGGCTCTTGGCGCGGCTACCGGCGAATTGGTTTTCAGTGAAATTATGCTTGGACAGTTCGGAGGCTTGGGTGAGCTGGAGAAATTTATTACAGTGACCATAGGCGTTTATATTGCGGGACGTCTCGTAAAAAATCCGAAAAACCGCGCAATGGTTGGGGCTGCGGCTTTTGTGGGCACAGGCGTCCAGCTTCTCATGGGAACTATCGTGGATATTTTAAAAGTACAGTTCGCCGTTGCAGATTTTGAGGCTGTTGCCGGACTTCCGGAGAGTGTGTTTGCTACAGAGGGTTTTGCTTTTGTAAATGACCTGTTGTTTTCTGGTATTTTGTTCTGCCTTTTGCCAACGCTTTATCTTGTGCCAAAGCTTTACGGAAAAATTGAACCGCTGCTTGGCATGCAGCCGAGAACAAAGGAAACCGGACTTGGCCAGATTAATGTAAGAACTGTTATTGTCTGTCTTATCAGCTTTGCCTGCGCTATTGGCGCTGAAATGATGGCAGAGAGCGGTCTGTCCTTAATTGACTGGGAGGCCGGATGGGCAGGAAATGGAACAGCTATTGCTGTCGGTATGATTGCCGCTGCGATTATCGCCATAATATTGCTTGGCATTATGAGAAAATCTGCAGAGCCTGCAGGGGAAACGAAGTAAGCGCTATGAAAAATATTATCAGTATTCAAGATTTAACATTTACATATCCGGGCGCTGATAAGCCGACCCTTGACCATTTGAATCTTGAAATAGAAAAAGGAGATTTTCTGGCGATTGTTGGAAATAACGGCTGCGGAAAATCTACGCTCTGCAAGGTGTTTAACGGCTTAATCCCGCATTTTATTTCCGGGACTTTTTCCGGACATGTGTGGGTGGATGGTGAAAATACTTTGGAGGCCGATGTGGGCGTGCTTGCTCATAAGGTTGGATATGTCTATCAGGATTTTGAAAATCAGATTGTACGGCCGACAGTGTTGGACGACGCCTCCTATGCCTGTCTTAATTACGGCATGAAGGATTACAAAGAGCGGGGAGAAGAGGCGCTTTCCCAATGCGGGCTTAAGGGCCGCGAGGACGAATACATATGGCAGCTTTCCGGCGGGCAAACGCATTTGCTGGCTTTAGCCGGAGCTGTAGCCCTTGGGCCTGAGGTGCTTATATTGGATGAACCCATTGCGCAGCTTGATCCCGGACATGCAGACCGTATTTATGATGTGCTCAAAGCGCTTAATGAAAAATTTGGAAAAACCATAATTGTCATAGAGCATCACACGGAATATATTGCGGATTATTGTAAGCATGTGCTGCTTTTAAGAGACGGGCAGGCCGCGTGGATGCTTCCGGCAGGAGAGGCTTTAGCGAGAGTTGAAGAACTGATTCAGAGTAATATTTTTCCGCCGCAGGTAACCATCGCCGGACATCGTCTGCAAACAGAGCGTATGATGCCCCTTGGAAATCTGCTGCCTACCACAGTGGAAGACGGGAAAAAAGCTTTTGCATCTCTTGTTTTTCATCAGGAAAAGATAGAGGAAAGGGAATATAAACAGCAGAAAGAGGCGGCGCGGTTTACGGATGTGACGGTAGCTTACCGTTCTGTGAAAGGGGAACCAAAAACGGTTTTTGACCGGTTAAATCTTTCCATTCATAAAGGTGAGAAAATCGCGCTTATCGGTTCCAACGGTGCAGGTAAATCTACGCTGATGAAGATGTTAGTAGGGCTGCTTAAGCCGTCAGACGGGGCTGTAGAGTTAAACGGTATTTCTTTAAAAAATATGAAGGCAGACCAGCTTTCCAGACAGATTTCTCTTGTATATCAAAATCCGGAGGAAATGTTTATTAAGGATTCCATTTACAGTGATATTGCTTACGCTATGCAGGTAAGAAATGTAAAAGACTGGAAAGAAAAAACAGAGGGACTTTTGAAACGTTTCCGTTTGTCGGAGCTTTCAGACAGAGATGGGCGACTGCTTTCCGGCGGTCAAATGCGTCGGGCAAGTCTGGCCATCGGCGTTGCGCTTAATCCGGAAATCTTACTTTTAGATGAGCCGACGGCAAATCTGGATATCGCAACGAGAAAAGAGATTATGCGCACTTTAAGCGACATGAAAGATGTCACAGATACGGTCATGATTGCTACTCATGATATGCAGCTTGTCTGCGAATGGGCGGAGAGAATTATCGTACTTTGTCAGGGAAAGGTTATGGCTGACGGGACGAGAGACGAGATTTTTGGCGACACTCAATTAATTTCTGAGGTAGGCATCCGGCCGCCGGAAATTTTCTCCATGGGTCAGGCTCTTGACCAGAGGGCGCTGTGCTATACGGTAGAGGAATTTTTAAATGCCTTTTCTTATGAAACGAGAGCAGCAGGGGGGGATAAGTGATGATGCAAAAATTATCGGAGAGTGTTTTGGATAAGTTTTCCATGGACTTTCTCAGAAATCAGGTTTTGAAAAATGCATACGGAAATGATGATACAGTCATTGCAAAAAGAGACCCGAGGATTTTACTTATATGGTATTTGTTTTTTGGCTTAGTGCCTTGGTTTGTCAATGATCTGCCCTTTCTTTTAGGCTGTTTTCTTCTGGTAATGGTAACGACTGTGCTGGCAAAAGTGGCCGGATTGGTACTTTTACTTTTTGCCGTGGGCGTTTTTACACAGACAGGATATTTGCTTATCGCCACTTGGATTTTCGGCGGCGATGCATCGGCGATAGCGCCGCTTTTCATATTGACGCTGAAAGTGGCCACCATATCTTTGGCGTCGGTAACGGTTTTCTCCGGTTTGGATCCTGACAGACTTTCCAACGGCCTGATGTGGTTTGGCTGTCCGGAACGGCTTTCATTTTCAATTTCTTATGCCTACCGGATGCTGCCTATGCTTATGGAAGAATTTCAGAATGTCCTGCTTTCTTACAGGCTGCGGGGAAATCCTCCGGCTCATGAGACGGTGAGAGGAAAAATAAAGTATCTGATTTATCAGATTAAGATTATTATTCATGCATTTTACCCGCTGATGCTAAATACGGCAAAGCGGTCCAGAACAACGGTGGAAGCCTTAGAATTAAAAGGTTATCGCTATGCGGCGGTGAATAAAGAGGTAAGAAAGATGAAACTTTCTTCATTAAAAGTGACCTATGACGATATGATTTTTCTTGCCGTTTCTTTCCTTTGGGTTGCCGTGACAATATTGATATCCACCATGATTTAAGGAGGAACAGACAGTTGTATATAGATTTTCATACTCACGGAAAGCTGGCGAAGAAACTGCCGTTTTCAGAGGAATATACCTATTGGCTTTTTTCGGAGGCAAAAACGGCAGGACTTGACGCTCTGTGTCTGACGGAGCATTTTAACACGTTAGGTTTTGACAGGCTTTACCGCTTTATTGCCGAGCGTTCTGAAAGAGAGGGCGATACCCTTGTATTTGACGGCCTGCGTATTTTTCCGGGAATGGAGACGGACATTGCGGAGGGCGGCCATATATTGTCCATTGGACCGATGGAGGCTATTCTCGAACTAAACCGCAGATTGGAGCCGTATAAGGAAAAGGGAAGATTTCTGCCCTTTAAAGAATTAAGAGACATGTTTGACGAGTACCCGGTGATTGTTGGCGGCGCGCACCCTTTCCGGGAGGGCGGCCATATTCCCCAGCTTTCAGAAGAACAGCTTGCGCGTTTTGATTTTTTTGACCTTAACGGAAAAGATGTGGCGGAACGGCTGGAGCTAACGAAAGAATTAACTTTCCGGCTGGGCGAGAGGTTTCATAAGCCTGTCGTCGGAGGCAGCGATACTCATCAGGCTGTGCAGTACGGGTGCATACGCACAAGATTTGAAAATACCTTCACAACGGTTAAGAGCCTGTATGAGGCTATGCAGAAAGGAAATTATAATATTGACATTTCACAGCAGGCCGCTTTTCAGGTGAAAACGGCGGTCCTTTTAAAAAAGGCTCTCAAGGAAGTACACGCTTTAGGCGGGGACTATGTGGCGCTTTTGACAGGTATAATAAAATTTCATGAAAGGGAATGTAAAAATGCATCTTGAATTTCCAAAGACGCCGAAACGCCTTACTCCGGCAGAACAAAAACTTCTGGAATATATTGAAGGCAACAGGGAAGAATTTCTTTTTATGACCATCGGGCAGCTGGCGGTTAAGCTGGAAGTATCAGAGGCTACGATATCACGATTTGCAAGACATCTGGGGTGTCAGGATTTTAAACAGTTAAAAAGTATTGTTATTGAGCAGAATCATTTGGAGGGGCCTGCCGGGAAATTGGCAGGCACTCTTTTTGTTGCAGGCGGCGATGAAAATACCTTTGAGACAGCAAACTATTTGAGACAGCAGATGCTTTATCTGGAAAAGACTGTACAGCATTTGGATGCGCAGGTTTTTGACAGGGCTGTCAGTGAAATACTCTCTGCCAAAAGAATTTGGATTCACGCAAAAAGCGCATCCGCCTCTTTAGGACAGCTTTTATATTTCCGCCTGCGGCGGCTTGGACTTTCGGTGGCCCAATTTCCATCGGGCGGCACAGAAATGCTGGAAGGACTAGCGCAGGCAAAAGAGGGAGATTTGGTCATATTTTTCGGCTTTTCCAAAGTATCATGGGAAGGGCAGGTTATTTTAGACTGCAAAAAAAGCGCCGGTTATAGCACCTTATGCTTTACCGGGCGGCTGCATGCGCCAAAGGAGGAGCAGGCGGATGTGAATTTGTATGTTTACCGCGGAGAAATGAGGGAATATCACTCCATGACGGCGGCTGTGGCGCTAATTGATGCTCTTGTTGTATCGGTTTCTCAAAAGATGGGAGCCAACAGCGCCGAGAACCTGCAAAAAATCCATAAAATGAAAAAGAGATATCGGATTTAAAGCATGGTTGTCAGATACCCAACCTATTTACAAGAAACAAATTGATTTATGTAAGTATATTTGTTATAATTTCTTCAAAAAGAAAGTTTAAACTTACAAAAAGGAATTATTTTTCTGAAGAGGGATGAGTATGAGTGGAGATTTAACCAGGGGGCCTGTGATGAAGTCCATGCTTCGTTTCGCCGTCCCTATGATTTTGGGGAATTTGCTTCAGCAGTGCTATAACGTAGCGGACACTTTAATTGTGGGGCAGTTTTTGGGAGCCAATGCCCTGGCGGCAGTGGGTTCAGCTTTTTCGCTGATGACGTTTCTTACATCGATTTTGCTGGGGCTTTGCATGGGGAGCGGAACGCTGTTTTCCATGCGTTTTGGTAGGCGGGATGACTTTGGGCTGAAAGAGGCTATGTGCACTTCGTTTATTTTGATCGCAGGGTTTACACTGTTCTTAAACCTGCTGGCTTTTCTGTGCCTGGACGCCATAGGTGGATTTCTCAATGTGCCTCCGGAGGTGTGGCCTATGATGCGGGAATATCTGTCCGTAATTTTCTGCGGGATTCTGGCTACCTTTCTCTACAACTACTTTGCTTCCCTTTTCAGGGCAGTAGGGAATTCTGTGATGCCGCTGGTCTTTCTGGCCGTCTCGGCTTTGATGAATATTGCCCTGGATATTTGGTTCGTGGTGGGGCTGAAAAGAGGCGTGGCCGGAGCGGCGGAGGCCACCGTGATTTCGCAGTATGTGTCCGGGGTGGGACTGGCTGCTGTTTACTGGCTGTTTTTTCCCAAGCTTCGGGTGAGCCAAAAGCATCTGCGCCTGCGCTGGGAATGTATCAGGGAGATTGCAGGCTTTTCTGTTCTTACCTGCGTGCAGCAGTCGGTTATGAACCTGGGGATTCTTATGGTGCAGGGGCTGGTAAACAGCTTCGGACCTGCCGTTATGGCGGCTTTCGCGGCGGCCGTAAAAATTGACGCGTTTGCCTATATGCCGGTGCAGGACTTTGGAAATGCTTTTTCAACGTTTATCGCTCAGAACTACGGGGCAGGAGAGAGAGAACGGATCCGGGCGGGGCTCGGGGGAGCGGTTCGCGCGGCAGTGATTTTCTGCGTGATTATTTCAGCGGGAGTATGGGTTTTGGCTAAGCCCCTGATGCTGATATTTGTGAATCCATCGGAGACAGAGATTCTTGCAGAGGGGATTCGGTACCTGCACATAGAAGGAGCATTTTACTGCGGTATCGGCTGTCTGTTTTTATTGTACGGTTTGTACAGGGCTCTGGGAAAACCCGGGATGTCCGTAGTGCTTACGGTTATTTCTCTGGGGAGCAGAGTGGCTCTGGCTTACATTCTGTCCGGGGTGCCCGGGATCGGCGTAGTGGGAATCTGGTGGTCTGTACCCATCGGATGGTTCCTGGCTGATACGACGGGCCTGCTTTACTATATAGCCAGGAGGAAAAGCCTGCTCTCCATGCCGGAAAAGATTTAAGAGGGCATGGAGAGCTTACGTTTTTTGATTCAATTCCATTTTATTCTTTCTCATTTCTGTTATTTTCAATATCATTGCTTTTTGCGGGGAAAGCGATTCAGAGCTTTCCGAGCATTAATATTTCCCAAACATTTTTCAAACAGAGGGGAAATAAAAGGGGCGTATGATCCTTTCATCCAACAAAACTTACATGCCTGCTGGCGCAGGCACCACTACGCATAAAAGCCACGGATTGCTCCGCACTGCGTGCTCCCGCAAGTCTCCGCTCCGCTTCGGTCGGCGCTAAACGCGTGCCACTGGCACGCAGTCTGCCTGCCCATTGAGACTGGGCTTTCAGAGTAAACTCCCATGCCGAGCTTTCTGGCACCACCATGAATGAAACTTGGGGG
>HHCFC01400__coassemble_2199_pt1 | contig 12047 bp, 10 predicted proteins | sample HHCFC01400__metabat2_high_PE_014 | metagenome-assembled genome bin HHCFC01400
ATTCCTTACTGGCTGTAAGGGATATTAACCATATTTATATTGTAGTAGAGGGGAGGAAAAATTGGAACTTCAGGAATTATTTGAGGTCATAAGCGATCTCTGCGGACAGTCTCCCCTTCCTATGGTGCTGCTTATAGATGAAGTGGACAGTGCTACAAATAATCAAGTGTTCATTGATTTTCTAGCCCAACTGAGAGCTTATTATATTGACCGGGATCAGACACCAGCGTTTCATTCCGTAGTCCTGGCCGGGGTTTATGATGTCAAAAATTTGAAACTAAAAATTCGCCCCGGAGATCAGCACAAAATGAACAGTCCGTGGAATATAGCCGTAAAATTAGATATAGACATGAGCTTCTCAAAAGAAGACATTGCAGGTATGCTGATACAGTACGAAAAAGACTGGCAAACAGGAATGGACATCTCCCAAATAGCTGGAGATATCTATGACTATACGTCCGGTTATCCTGTTCTTGTCTCTACCCTTTGCAAAATCATGGATGAAACTCTGCCTGAACGCAGCGGCTATCCCTCTAAGCCTTCTGCCTGGACAGAGGGAGGCCTTCTCGAAGCCGTAAGGCTTCTGTTATCTGAAAAAAATACGCTTTTTGAATCCATGATCACTAAGCTTCGCGATTATACAGAGCTGAAAGGAATGATACGCGAACTTCTGTTTACCGGAAAAAGTATCGTCTACAATCCCGATAACCTTGCCATTGATACAGCCATGATGTTTGGCTTTGTAAAAGTGGAGGATCATACAGTCAGAATTGCCAACCGCATATTTGAAACCCGGCTGTATAATCTTTTCCTTTCAGAAAGTGCCCTGATGGAAGACGATCTGTATAAAGCGTCCCTGGATGAGAAAGCCGGATTTATACAAAATGGAAAGCTTCATATGGAACAAGTACTGGAAAGATTTGTGCTGCGGATATAGGGTATCTGCTGAGCTTCAGCTTCAGAAAAAACAAAGTTCCTGGTATTAAAAAAATTAGAATAAACGGAAAAACCATTATAGAAGCAATCGTGTAAAAATAATTGTTACAGATAAAGACCAGGAGAGACAGCGGCCGTTTTAACAGATGCTGTCTCTCCTGAACTTTTAAACTTTATTCCATAGACACTCTGCGGAAATTTTTCTTTCCTCTCTTAAGCACGATACCGTCTCCCGCAAGCTGCTCCTTGGTAATCGTGGCTTTTACGTCTGTCACTTTCTCTCCGTCCACAGACACGCCTCCCTGTTCGATAGCCCGGCGTCCCTCGGAGCGGGAAGGCACAAGTCCTGATTTCTGAAGAAGGGCGATTACGTCAATGGCGTCTCCCTCCAGATCCGCCTCCTGAATCTTCGCCTCCGGCATATCGGCTGCGCTTCCTCCCGTAAACAGCTCTCTGGCTGCCTTCTGGGCCTTGTCTGCTTCCTCCGACCCATGTACCAGGCTGGTCAGCTCATACGCCAGAATCTCCTTGGCTGTATTGAGCTGGCTTCCCTCCCAGTGATCCATCTCGTCAATCTGCTCAAGAGGAAGGAAGGTGAGCATCCGCAGGCATTTCAGCACGTCGGCATCCGCCACGTTTCTCCAATACTGGTAAAAATCAAAGGGTGAGGTCTTGTCAGGATCCAGCCACACAGCGCCGCTCTGGGTCTTGCCCATCTTCTTTCCCTCTGAATTCAGAAGCAGCGTAATGGTCATAGCATAAGCGTCTTTTCCCAGTTTCCTGCGGATCAGCTCCGTACCTCCCAGCATATTGCTCCACTGGTCGTCTCCCCCGAACTGCATGTTGCATCCGTAATCCTGGAAAAGCCTGTAGAAGTCATAGCTCTGCATGATCATGTAATTAAACTCCAGGAAGCTTAATCCCCGCTCCATCCTCTGCTTGTAGCACTCAGCCGTCAGCATCCGGTTTACGGAGAAATGGGGGCCTACCTCCCGAAGCAGCTCAATATAGTTCAGATCCATAAGCCACTGGGCGTTGTTGACCATTAAGGCCTTGCCATCGGAGAAATCAATAAAGCGGCTCATCTGCTTTTTGAAGCAATCGCAGTTGTGCTGAATTGTCTCCACGGTCATCATCTGGCGCATATCCGTTCTCCCGGAAGGATCCCCAATCATACCGGTACCTCCCCCAAGAAGGGCAATGGGCTTATTGCCGGCCATCTGAAGCCGCTTCATCAGGCACAGCGCCATAAAATGTCCCACATGAAGGCTGTCCGCCGTTGGATCAAAGCCAATGTAGAAAGTAGCCTTTCCATTGTTTATCAGCTCTCTGATCTCTTTTTCGTCTGTGACCTGGGCGATCAGCCCCCGGGCCACCAGTTCCTCATAAATCTGCATGTCTTTTCTCCTTTTCTCTTTTCCGGGCGGACTTTTTTGAAAGATCCAAACAAAACAAGCATCCCTGCAAAGCTTTATATTACTGCACAAAAAAACTCCCGCCCCTATTATTAAATATAAGGACGAGAGAATATTCCCGTGTTACCACCTTATTTCACAGACAACTCACATTGCCTGCCTCACGGAGTACCTGCATACCCCGGCACGATAACGGATGCCCTTCCGCCGCAGCCTACTGGGGAAATCCCTGTTCGGTGCGGAACTCCAAGAGGTATTCAAAGCTGGTTTCCATGCGCCCCTCTCATCACCCGGTTGCTTTCTGTCCCTTCCGCCAGCTTCTACTTGATCTTTTCAACGTTTTTTTACAGTATATAGACTTCCCCTTCTTTTGTCAAGAAGGGTTTTGATCTTTTATGACTTAAGCTTTTCCAGGGCGTAAAGGGCTGCGCCGGTGGCTCCTACGATCTCTGGCTCCGGGCAGATATACAGCTTGGCGCCGATTTTTTCTTCCACCGCATGTACTACTCCCGGATTCTTAGCCACGCCTCCGGTCATCATGAATTCCGGCTCCATTCCCACCCGGCGAAGAAGGCCAAAAGCTTTGTTGGCTATGGCATGGCAGACTCCGTCCGCAATATCCGCCTTTTCTTTATTGTTGGCAATCAGAGAGATTACCTCCGATTCCGCAAAAACAGAGCACATACTGGTGATCTCAATCTTTTCCTTAGACTCAAGGGCAATGGCTCCCAGCTCATCCAATGTCACCTCCAGGGTCCTGGCAATCATCTCCAGGAATCTTCCCGTTCCTGCGGCACATTTATCATTCATCACAAAGTCCTTGACCTCTCCGCTCTCACTGAGCTTGATGGCCTTGCTGTCCTGTCCGCCGATATCAAGGATGGTGCGGATTCCAGGATTAAAATAATGGGCCCCCTTTCCATGGCAGCTAATCTCCGTGACATTCTCATCCGCAAAGGGAATGCTGACACGGCCATAGCCTGTGGAGACAATCCAGGAGATATCCTCACGGCCAAGGGATGCTTTCTGCAGCACGTCATCTAAAGCCTTCTGGGCGCTGACGCCGGATTTTGCTCCTGTGCGCACCACAGAAAAAGCCCGGATTTTTCTGTCCTGGTCCATAATCACTGCGTTGGTAGATGTGGAACCGCTGTCTATTCCAAGTACATACATTGCTTCGTTTCCCTCCGTACGTTTTTTCGGTTTTGCCTCCTGGGGCGCTAAAGACTCCAAAAAGGCCTCAATCCTCGTAAGAATCTGTCCGTAGCTCTGCCTGGTATAGTCTGTCTCCAGCAAAAGCAGGGGACGCTTCAGCCATCCCTTCAGCCAGGCGTACTCATAAGCGTAGTTGTCGCAGAACTGCACTGTGTGGTAGATGATGCCGTCTGCGCTGTCCGCATACCGCTTAATCATCTCGTCCCGGTTGGAGGCCTGTTCCATCCGCATACAAGGGAATTGGCTTAAAAGTCCTCTGGTATACCCTGTCAGCGGTTGGCCTTCCTCTGCCAAAAGCTTCCTCCCAAGCCCAGTACAGGTCAAATCAAAGGCCACATTCGCTCCTTTTTTAGCCAGAATCTCCTGAATACCGGTATTTGCCCTGGCTCCCAGAATTCCAATATTCAAAGAGCCCTTCCGGGAACTGGAAGACTGCTCCTCCTTCTTTTGCCTGATATACTCCAGGAACACTTTTTCATCAAATTTTTTATGAGAAAATTTCTCATACGCCTGGATCATAGCCCTGATCCGCTGTTCGTAGAGAGTAATTCCCGCCTCTTTTGTAATTCTGGGGGTGTCCAGCATATAAATAAATTTCTCCGGGAATTCCTCCCGCAGAACATCGTACAGGCGGCGGATGCTGTCGCAGCAGGTAGTGAGGATGATTCCTTCATAATCAGAATCCATCATATCCTCCAGCACTCCCTTGGCGAAGCTGCAGATATTGGGGTGCATCTTGATTTCCGCCTGATTAAAGTTGGTCACATCCGGTTCTATGCGCTTCATCTCCACGCCCATGGACGCAAACACTTCTATTGGCGCGTACTTACATATATATCCTAACATACCTTTTTCTGTTCCTTCTCTTCAAAATCACCGTTCGCTGCTGTCTCCAGCATCTCCAGAAAGGCCTCCAGCCTGGTCTTGATCTGTCCGTCATGGCTGTTGCGCTTGTCAATGCCGTCTCCGTCCAGGATCAGCATGGGAATTCCTAACCCCTGCATCCTTTCCTTCAGAAGAATGCTGCCTCCTGAGGACTGCTTGCATCCCCAGTGACAGAATTGGATCACCGCATCTGGATTCAGAGTCTCCGCCAGGCGCTGCACCATATCTGCCTTATGGGAATAAGAACCATTGTACATATTGCGTATAATCTTCCTGGATAAAGCGTGGAAGGGCCTGGTCTCATCCAGTTCTTCCATAGAATCTATAATAATATCGCTGGCAATGATCTGGTACTTTTCATTGGCATTAAAATACTGTTTAAGGCTCTCCTGATAAAAGGGGAGAAGGTGAACCCAAAGAATCTTTTTTCCCTCAAATTTCGGATATGTCTTAATATCTTCGATCATAAAGCGGATCAGATCCAAAAACTCCCTGGTTCCCACCAGCAGATGCATTCCCATCATCATATACAGATGGCTGATCAGCTCTCCCGGATAGTACCGCTCCCTCTGAAGGCCGAAAAATTCTATCAATGCTTTCCTGGTCTCATTTTCAATCCGCAGAGATTCTCTCAGCTTTTCCTCATCAAAGGGAATTCCAAACTGCTCTTCCATCCGGCCGGCAAACTGGCGAAGCTGTTCTGCCAGGTAATCCACGGAGGCCTCGTCGTCCCCATACGGAACATCCAAAAAGGTAAAGGGAACTCCTTTCTTCTTCTCCAGATATCGGAACGTATTCAGGTTCCCATCGCAGGAAAGGGAGGTCGTAACGGCATATCTCGGCACGGGAACGGCTCCGCTGTCGATGGCCCCCACAAAGGTCTTATGATAGGAGCAGAGAGTGGGCGCAATGCCCGTATTCTGCGCATAATCAATAAAATAATCCTCCAGATGGTAGCCGCTCAGATAGCAGGCCAGGCACTCGATGGACAGTGTGCGAAGCCCGAAGCACTGTACAATCTCACAGGGAGAAAAAATATTTCCCCACACATAGCTCTGGGATTTCCCAAGAGAATCCGCCACAAAAGACATCATCATGGCCTCCAGCTTCTGATATCCTTGGGACAGATCTTTTCTGGGCAGGAGCTTGGTCCGCAGTTTGTTTGCCTTAAATCCCAGCAGGATCTTTCCCCAGCTCTCTTCAGGTTTTTCTATGGTTTTTTCCTTCACATAGTCAATATATTTATCCGCAATCCACATATGATTCCCTCCAAATCACTGCCAGGAGCAGTGAAACATGCAGTCTGTTGTTTGCAAAAGTGTAGTATAGCACATTCAAATCAGAACGTGCAAGCAAAAAGAGAGGCCGGTTAAGTACCGCTCCCCTCTTCTGTGCCAGGACGCCCTCTATACGAAGGCGTTCCGCTTTGCGTTATATTCGTATCCCACGTTCATCAGTTTCTTCTCTATCTTATCTCTGGCCACATTCACAGCGCTGCAGAAGTCATCCAGTGACGGGTAGAAATCTCTCAACTGCGTATTGACGAAGCTGAGCAGCATAATGGGATCTTCAGGTAAAGGCATAATCTTCCTCCTTTTTATTCTGTGAAGTTCTGCTGCCGGATTATTCCGCCGCAGGCATCTTTTTCACACGGGCTTCCAGCTTCCCATCCTGCGCATCCAGCACAATGGTATCGTACATCCCCGCTTCTCCCGAAAGGATCAGCCGAGCCGCCAGGGTTTCCACGTTTTTCTGCAGGAATCTCTTAAGAGGACGGGCGCCGTATACCGGGTCATATCCTCCTTCAGCCACATAATCCTTGGCTGCCCCCGTAAGCTCCAGGGTAATTTCCTGGGAAGCCAGCCTGCGGTTCAGATCTTTTACCATCAGATCTACAATATCTCCGATGTTCTCTTTTGTCAATGGCTTAAACAGAATAATCTCATCCAGCCGGTTCAAAAACTCAGGCCGGAAGCTCCCCCTAAGCTGCTGCATTACCTGCTCCTGGCACTCCTGACGGATGGTTCCGTCCGCTTCGATTCCTTCCAGCAAAAATGCGGAACCTATATTAGAGGTCATGATCAAGATCGTATTTTTGAAATCCACAGTCCTTCCCTGGGAGTCTGTAATACGCCCATCGTCCAATACCTGAAGAAGCACGTTAAATACATCCGGGTGGGCCTTCTCTACCTCGTCAAAGAGCACTACGGAGTACGGCTTTCTCCTGACCGCCTCTGTGAGCTGTCCTCCCTCTTCATATCCCACATATCCGGGAGGCGCTCCTATCAGCCTGGAGACAGAGTGTTTCTCCATATACTCGCTCATATCAATGCGGACCATGTTCTGCTCGTCGTCAAAAAGATTTTCTGCCAGGGCTTTGGCAAGCTCTGTCTTTCCTACGCCTGTGGGGCCCAGGAACAGGAAGGAGCCAATGGGCTTTGTAGGATCTTTAATGCCGGCTTTGGAGCGGAGGATTGCCTCCGTCACTTTCGTCACCCCGTCATCCTGTCCGATCACCCTCTTATGGAGCTGCCCGTCCAAAGCCAGGATCTTGGCCCGCTCTCCCTGGGTCAGCTTTGTCACGGGGATTCCTGTCCATCGGGAGATGATCCTTGCAATCTCGTCCTCGGTAACGCTCTCATGAACCAGGCTCATATCCCGGCTTTTCACCTGCTCTTCTTCAATCTCCAACTGCTTCTGAAGCTTCGGCAGCTCCCCATACTGAAGCTCCGCCGCTTTATTCAGATCGTAGTTGCGCTTGGCAAGCTCGATCTGCTTATTCATATCCTCGATCTGCTCCCTGAGGGCAGAAAGCTTTTCCACTGATTTCTTTTCATTGTCCCACTGGGCTTTTCTGGAATTAAAGTCATCCCGAAGCTCCGCCAGTTCCTTCTGAAGAGTCTCAAGCCGCTCCCTGCTGGGTTTATCCGTCTCCTTTTTGAGGGCCGCCTCTTCAATCTCCATCTGCATAATCTTTCTCTGCAGCTCATCCAGCTCTGTGGGAAGAGAGTCCAGCTCTGTCTTAATCAGGGCGCAGGCCTCATCTACCAGGTCGATGGCCTTATCCGGCAGGAACCGGTCTGAGATATACCTGTGGGACAAAGTGGCCGCCGCCACCAATGCGCTGTCCGTGATCTTCACCCCATGGAATACTTCATATCTGTCTTTGAGACCCCTGAGAATGGAGATGGTGTCCTCCACTGTGGGCTCATCCACCAGAACCGGCTGGAACCGCCGCTCCAGGGCCGCATCCTTTTCAATGTATTTCCGGTACTCGTCCAAAGTCGTGGCGCCGATGCAGTGGAGCTCACCCCTTGCCAGCATGGGTTTTAACATGTTGCCGGCATCCATGGCTCCGTCCGTTTTGCCTGCGCCCACAATCAGATGCAGCTCATCTATGAAGAGGATAATCTCTCCGTCGCTCTTCCTCACTTCCTCCAGAACCGCCTTCAGTCTCTCTTCAAATTCGCCCCGGTATTTGGCGCCCGCTACCAGCGCTCCCATATCCAGTGAGAATATTTTCTTGTTCTTCAGCCCCTCCGGCACGTCTCCCCGGACAATTCTCTGGGCCAGTCCTTCCACCACTGCCGTCTTGCCCACGCCAGGCTCACCGATCAGCACAGGATTATTTTTAGTCTTACGTGAAAGAATCCTTACTACGTTGCGGATCTCCCCGTCACGGCCAATTACTGGATCCAGCTTCTGATCCCTGGCCTTCTCCACCAAATCCTGCCCATATTTATTTAACGTGTCATAGGTAGCCTCAGGATTGTCGGTGGTCACTCTCTGGTTCCCCCTGACTGTTGACAAAGCCTGGAGAAATCTCTCCTTCGTAATGCCAAACTCCTTCCAAAACTGCTTCATGGAAGGGCTTGGATGATTCAGAAGGGACAAAAACAAATGCTCTACGGACACATATTCGTCTCCCATCTGCTTGGCCACATCTTCTGCGCTTACCAGGGCCTTATTCAGATACTGTCCGATGTAGATATTCCCCCCGGACACCTTTACCCTGGCGTTTAAAGCCTGCTCCAGCCGGTTCTCGAAATATTCCTTCTGTATTTCCATCTTCTCAATCAGCTTCTCAATCAGACTGTCCTCCTGATGGACCAGGGCATACACCAGATGTTCCTGCTCTACTTCCTGATTGCCAAACTGATATGCTACTTTATCAAGATCATTCACAGCCTGTATAGACTTCTGCGTAAATTTGCTGATATTCATAATCAAACCTCCCCTCTTGTTATATTCGGACTATAACACCTTTTATTAGCACCGTCAAGAGGTGAGTGCTAATTTTTGTGATAATCTGTGAAATAAATATTATTTCTGCTATTTTCCATACACACTTCCTCCATCTCATGAAAAAAGCACTGGATCTCCTTGCATCCTTTACCCTTCCCTCTTTGATTTGTCTTTCGGATATTTCAGAAGTATTCTTTAAATCTTTGATCGGAATGATCTGCGGCATATATTGCACCCCTCTCTTCTTTTGTGGGCTAATCACACCATAATTGTACCATTATTTTATTTCAATCTATATGAAGCCCTGTTTTACTCAAAATTGAGCATTACCGCTTGCACCCCGCCGCCAGATATGCTATATTGATATTAGAAAAGAGGAAAGCCAGAAACACACGGCCTACCCAATAACAGACACTTTACCTCAAACGAGGCCAGCCGTCACTATTGCAGTAGTGGCGGCTATTTCTTTCCCTTGAATATCTGATAAAGCAGACTTACAAGGGCTACAATGAATATTCCAATCTGAACCAAGTCCTGATATGTAACATACATTGGCATCGCCCTCCTTTCTCTCGTCTGGAGGGTTAGCCCCTCCGATAGTAGGAGGGTAGGCCGCCTTTATGTGCTCTGACTTTCCGTATTGCCAGTATAGCACATCTTTCCTGGCGCCTCAATCATATTCTATTTTCAGCAAAAAAACGCAGACACCTATACCTGTCACAAGGCAAAGCGTGTCTGCTTTATTTCAATAATGTCACCGGCTTTCTTGATATCTTACCCACTTTATAGCCAGTTTAATCCAGCTTTGGCATTCTTCCACAATTCCCCCGCCATCGATGTAATGCGTCTCCTCATTTGCCAGACTTAACCCGTGATCTCCCACCGGGTATATATGAAGCTCCGCCGGAATATGCTGCCTGTGGAGGGCATGGAAGAAAAGCAGAGAATTCTCTACAGGCACCAAGGTATCCGGCTGTGTATGCCAGATAAAAGCCGGAGGCGTGTCTTCACTGACCTGATTTTCAAGAGACATTTCATCCACCAATTCTTCATAATTTTCGTCCAGCAGATTTTCAAAGGACTCTCTGTGCGCCCATTTCCCGGAAGTAATGACCGGATAGGCTAGGATCAGCCCATTGGGACGGAGCGCTTCACTGCTGACTCCCAGCTCCTGCGCCAAGAAGGAATGCTTTTTCCAAAAGACTCCATAGGACGCCGCCAGATGGCCTCCCGCCGAAAATCCCATCACTATAATTTTGTCTTTTCTTATATGAAACTTCTCCGCATTTTCCCGCAGATATGCCACAGACCATGCGGCCTGGCGAAGAGCGGCGGGGTACCGGGCCGGAGCCACGCTGTACCTGAGTATGGCCACATGAAAGCCCGCCGCTAAAAACTGCATTGCCACCGGCTCGCCTTCCCGATCCGCAGTCATGGCATAGCCGCCGCCAGGGCAAAGGAGAACGACCGGCCTTTCCCGGCGGCTGTCAATTTCCTCTGTATTATCTAAAAAGTATGTATAAAGGACAGCCTCTGCGCCGCTCCCTTCTGTCTTTATCTGAACCGCTTCATACCGCATATTTAAAATCCTTTCGTATACTTGCTTGATGTCAGTCTTTCATGGCAGCGTCACGGGGTCATCTTCACAGAAAGTTTTTCCCCTTCAATCTCCATCCGATCCATTCTCGCGCACCTGGTGTCTTCCTCTCCATGATTCTCCTGATAATCCCGCCCGTGGTACACCACGTAACAAGTATCTCCGTCAAAGATGACACTGTTATGACCCACGCCTTCCACAAAGCTGTTTTTCTTCATGAGCGGTGCGTAAGTATGCTCATCCGGGTACTTTTTCCATTTCAGCGTACGAAGGTCCGCCTCCCTGGGACCGTGGGCCGTGCAGTACCCAATGAAATATGTAGGGTTCCTGAAGCAGGCCCCGGAATACATCAAGTAATGGATTCCATCCTTAAAGAAATAAAACGCTCCCTCTATCGTATGCCAGTGCTGCCCCTTTTGAAAACGATCCCTCATATAAATTTCTTCATCCAGAGTAGGCCAGACCACCTTCTGCGGATTCCCCTCCAGCGTATAGGGATCCAGCATTTTGTCACACAGGATGCAGGTTCCCGGCCGCTCCGTCTGTACATCGTTATTGCAGTAGAACATATAGAAGCCGGAGGGCGTCTGTACCACGTGGGGATCTATGGAAAAGGGAGGCATCATGTCCTTACAGTATATGAATGGCCCCCGGGGAGAGTCTGACACGGCCAGCCGGAGCGTCTGACCATGTTCGTCTTCGGTATCTGCATCCATGCTGGAATAATACATATAATATTTGCCCTCGATCTCAATTACGCTGGGAGCCCAGCACACCTTCTGACCGTCCATTTTCAGGCACACGCCATCATATTCCCATCCCTCTGTAAGAGAATCACTGCTGAACAGATATCCCCCTGTACTGTACAGATAATACCGTCCATCGTCTCCTTTGATTAAGTACGGATCCGCCTGTCCCACCGGCGCCTGATCGTTTTCTTTCCTTTTATATAGTTTCATTTTCTGCTTTACCTCTTTTTTTTGTTTTATAATCCGTCTGGTTTTAAAACCAGATATCATTTTATGGAACCGTCAAGCTGGCCTTCTATAATATACTTCTGCAAAAACAGATAGAGAAGAATTACCGGCAGGAGTCCCAGAACACAGGTTGCACATGCTTTCGGAAGATTGCCAATTCCATTGGTCATATTAAAGGCCGACTTAATCACAAGAATGATGGTATGTTTTGATTTCTTCTGAAGCAGGAACATAGGCATCAAGTAATTATTCCAGCAGCTCGTAGCGGAGATAATGACTCTGGTAACAGTGACAGCCTTTAGCTGGGGCATAATAATTCTTAATAGTGCCGGCGCCGTCAATCATGGCGGCTTCATCGAGAGCCACCGGTATGGCCGTGACAAAATTCACGTACATAAACATAGTTCCAGGTACTCCAGTAGCTGCCGTCAGAAGGGCGAGTCCCCACAATGTGTTATCCATCTGAAGCTTCAGCATCAGAGAATACGTACCTACCAGCAAGGCTACTGTTGGGATCATCATAATTCCCATATTTACATTTCTGATGGCCTTTGAAAGTCTGGTACTGCTTCTGACCAGCCCATATGCTCCAAGGGCGGAGACAAAAATTTCCACAATCACGGTTTCCACAACCAGAATAACAGAATTTTTAAATCCAATCCAGATATTTCCTTCCTGAAATACAGAAATATAGTTCTCAAAATTCAATACAGCCGGCAGCTCCAGTTTGGAACCCAGATCCTGTATGGTCCGCAGAGACATGTTTATAAGTACGTA
>HHCFC01400__coassemble_2289_pt1 | contig 11372 bp, 11 predicted proteins | sample HHCFC01400__metabat2_high_PE_014 | metagenome-assembled genome bin HHCFC01400
CACCTATGAGCAAGCTCATGTGGGCTTAGGCCTTTTGACCCTGGCATCATAAAATGATCATATAAATAAAAGAAAGAACATTTAATATTCTTGAAAATGATCTTAAAATCAAATATAATACAAATGTCCAGGACAAAAATTCATATAAATCAATAAAAAGATCATATAAAAACAGGGGGAAAACTCTATGAGCAAAGTGGATGAGATCACACGGGAGAGCTGGATCATGAGTACCTTTCCGGAATGGGGAACCTGGCTGAATGAGGAAATTGAAAATGAAGAGGTGAAGCCGGGGACAGTAGCGATGTGGTGGCTTGGCTGTACAGGGATCTGGTTTAAGACACCCGGCGGCTGTAATATTACTATTGATCTCTGGACTGGAAACGGTAAGAGAACCCATGGGGACGGCAGGATGAAAGAGGGGCATCAGATGGCGAATATGTGCGGAGCCAGGGCCATGCAGCCTAACCTGCGGGCGGTTCCTTTTGTCCTTGACCCTTTTGCGGTCCGGCAGGTGGATGCGGTGCTGGCGACACATTATCATCAGGATCATATGAGCGCAGAGTATGCGGCTCATGTAATTAAGAGCGGCATGACCACCACAGATCAAGAGGGCCGAAGGATCCCCGTACCCTTTATCGGGCCCAAGAAATCTGTAGAGCTGTGGATGAAATGGGGCGTACCTGCAGAACGGTGTGTCACGGTAAAACCGGGAGATGTGATTAAGATAAAAGATGTGGAGATTACGGCTTTAGATTCCTTTGACCGTACCTGCCTGGTGACCACGGATTCCACAGGGCCGGACAGAGAAGAACTCACCGGAAAATGTCCTTCTGACATGGATGAGAAGGCGGTAAACTATCTGGTCAAGACGCCGGGAGGAAATATCTACCACAGCGGGGATTCCCACTATTCCATTTACTATGCAAAGCACGGGAAAGATTACCAGGTGGACGTGGCCTTTGGCTCTTACGGGGAGAATCCTGTGGGAATGCAGGATAAGATGACTTCTGTGGATATTCTGCGGATGGCAGAGGCGCTGCGGGCAAAAGTTGTGATCCCCATTCATTATGATGTGTGGACGAACTTCATGGCAGACATTAACGAGATCCGGGTTCTCTATGATATGAAGAAGGACCGTCTGGATTATAAATTCCATCCTTTTTTCTGGGAGGTAGGCGGGAAATATGTTTATCCCACCGACAAAGATAAGAGAGCCTATCATCACAGAAGAGGATTTGAGGATTGTTTTGAAGCGCCGCAGAATATACCGTTCCGTTCCTGCTTATAATTTACGCATCCTGCAAAGACAGCCAACAGAGTATTTGACGAAAACAGAGCAGATACTTTATACTGTTACACAGAATAAAAAATTAATTATAACTGTGTGCAGATAGATGCTGCCTGATTTGCAGATAAAAGAATAAGAAAAGGAGCGGGCTATGAAGCGTGAAAGAGCATTTGTAGAAAACAGAAGGAAAAATATTCTTGCTGCCATTATTGAGAATCCCAAGATCCGTGTGGAGCAGCTGGCGGAGCGTTTCTCTGTCTCACCCATCACCATCCGCAGAGATCTGCAGGTTCTGGAAGATCATAAAAAACTGACCCGGTTTTACGGGGGAGCGGCGCCTGCCAATGAGGTATGCCGGGAAGAAGAGCAGGATGAGGTTTCCATGTACAGAGAGCTGATTGCCAGATTTGCCGCTTCCCTTGTGGAGGACGGAGATTCTCTTTTTATTAACACCAGCAGAAATGCTCTGCAGATGCTCCAGTATGTGAACAAGAAGAATGTTACAGTGATTACCAACAATGGAAGGGCTGTCAACAGTGAGCAGTCCCCCGGCGTCAGCGTGATTCTTACGGGAGGAGAGCTGCGTTATCCTAAGGAAGCCATGGTTGGAGAGTTCGCAGAGCGGAACCTGCTGAAGGTTTATGCCAAGAAGGCTTTCGTGGGCTGCAGCGGAATCTCCCCTGAGTGCGGAGTGACTACGGAAAATGCCAACGAAGTCAACTTAAATGAGCTTATGCTCCGGAGAGCCACGAAAGCGGCTTATATTTTGGCGGATCACACCAAAATCGGAGTGAACAGCAGTTTCCGCACCTGCGGAATTGAGCGTGTAAAAAACCTGATTACAGATGAAAAAGCGCCAAAGGAAATCCTGGACGTGTTTCGGGAACAGGGGGTGAAGGTATATCAGGTAAGTCGGAAGGATGTGTTGGAAGAATAAAAGGAGAAAGTAAATGAAATCGTATACTTTAGGACTGTATGAGAAGGCTATGCCTGCGAATCTGTCCTGGGAGGAGAAGCTGCGGACGGCAAAGGGCGCGGGATATGACTTTGTTGAGATCAGTATTGACGAGACAGAGGAAAAGCTTTCACGTCTGGATATGCCGGCGCAGGAACGAATAAAATTGAACCGTCTGGCACAGGAGACCGGGATCGGCTTGCGCACCATGTGCCTGAGCGGACATCGGAAGTTCCCACTGGGAAGCAGCGATCCTGCTGTATGCGCCCGGGGAATGGAGATCCTGGAGAAAGCCATCCGCCTTGCGGAGGATCTTGGAATCCGGATTATCCAGCTTGCCGGCTATGATGTCTATTATGAGAAATCAACTTCGGAGACGGTAAGACGATTTGAAGAAAACTTGCAGAAGGCCTCTCTCCTGGCGGCAAGAGCGGGGGTTCTTATGGGATTCGAGACCATGGAGACAGAATTTATGAACACAGTGGGAAAGGCCATGAAGTATGTAAACATGGTAGATTCGGTGTACCTGAACGTATATCCCGATGCAGGGAACATTACAAATGCGGCGGCAGTGTATGGGACAAATGTTTTGGAAGACTTAAAAACCGGCGCCGGACATATTGCGGCCCTTCATTTAAAGGAGACCGCCCCGGGAAAATTCCGGGAAATCCCCTTTGGGACGGGGCATGTAGATTTTAAATCTATGGTACATACAGCATGGAGATTGGGAGTGCGCAAGTATGTAGCAGAGTTCTGGTATACGGGAGGCTCTCAGTGGGAAGCGGATTTGGCGGCGGCCAGAAATATGCTGGGAACTTTGCTGGATCAGGAAGAGCAAGGAGACCGTGATGAAAATAGAAAAGAAAGTAATGTCCAATCTGACGAAATGTTATTCTATAGCGCCTCTTCATTATCAGGGGAGAGATCATATTCTAGTGGCTGCGGAGAAACAGGATCCCTGTTATCTCTTTGATCTGGAGGGGAATCTGGAAGATAAGGTGTGGGATGGACCGGGAGGAGCCATGAGCATGGTGCAGGTGCCGGGGACAGACGGGCAGTTTCTCTCCACCAGCAGATTTTACTCGCCGAATGACTCCAAAGACGCCAAAATCGTTATTGTTACCCCAAGAGGAAAGGGAGATTGGGAGATCCGTACCCTTGTTTCCCTTCCCCATGTACACCGGTTTGACCTCCTGAGCAGGGACGGGGACGTATTCCTCATTGCCTGCACGCTGAAGTCTGGCCATGACTTTAAGGATGACTGGACAAAACCAGGAAAGGTGTACGCAGCTAAGCTCCCTGGGGATCTTTCAGGATTTAATGAGGAAAGCCAGTTAAAGATGACTGTACTCAGAGATAATATGCAGAAAAACCATGGCTATTGCCGGATCCGGGAGGATGGCTATGAAGCCTGCCTCATAACCTCCAACGAAGGCGTTTTCCGCTTTGTTCCTCCTGCCAGGGGGGAGGAACGGTGGGAGGTGAAGAGGCTGCTTGCAGAACCCTCCAGTGATGCGGTTCTGGTGGATTTTGACGGAGACGGAAGGAAAGAGCTGGGGGTTCTCTCACCCTTCCATGGGGATCAGATTTTCATTTATAAGGAGAGAGACGGGGCGTATGAAAAGGTTTATACATACCCTCAGGGTGCGCCCTTTGCACACGCTGTCTATGGAGGGGATCTGTGCGGAAGTCCGGCCTTCGTAGTAGGTCACAGAAAGGGAGAGAGAAATCTTATTGCCATCTCTTATGACCGGGATAAAGGAACGTATGTCTCAGAAACGATCGACCGGGACTGCGGCCCGGCCAACGTCTTTCACTATGTGCATAACGGAAAGGATGTGCTGGTCAGCGCTAACCGGGAAACAAACCAGGTGGCGATGTATACGCTTACCAGATAGGACAGAGTCCTAAAAAGCAGAGAAATCAGGTGCCTGAAGGGAGGAATCCTTTTTCAGGTACCTTTTTTGCGCCTGATTCCTCCGGAAATTCTGCTATACAAGAAAAGAAGCCGTGCGGCAGGTGATCACCAAAGAGCTGCTGGAAAGAAAAACGCAGCAGCAGATGTAAAACTGCACCGGTAAGGAACGGAATTCAGAACGGATAAGGGGGATCACAGATGGATAAATTTTTTCTGCTGACTTATGTAAGCATTGGACAGGACGGGTTTCTGCATTCACGTCATGCATGGTTTGAGACGGAAGAAGAGCTGCGCAGCTTTGCCAGCTCGGCAAGAGATATGGATGCGGAGATGGAGATTGAACTGGCGATTGAGATATACGGACACAGGGAAATTGGCATTCACTTATAAAGCGCCCTGACAGATACACTTGCCGCCCGGCCGGTAAGATGTCTTATAACGGAAGTATGAAAAGCCTTAATAAAAAGTGAAATTCTGTCGGCTTTCTTGAAGTCTATTTTCATGTATGGTAAAATGAAAATACTGAAATTACCAATGGATAAAGACGAAAGGGATCAAATATGAATATTTTATTTTATCTGGTGCCAAAGAGTGAAGTTACGTTTCTGTTTGAGGATTATTCTCTCCGGCAGGCTCTGGAAAAAATGGAATATCACAAGTACAGTGCGGTGCCGATGATTACCAGAGGGGGCAATTACGTGGGCACGCTGACAGAAGGGGATCTTCTATGGGAACTGAAGCGGAGGGAGCTGTCGTCTCTCCATGAGGCGGAGGATATTAGCATCAAGAGCATTAAACGCAAAAGAGATAACCAGCCGGTGAACGTGAATTGTAATATTGAGGATCTGGTGATGACTTCCATGAATCAGAATTTTGTTCCTGTTATTGATGATAATGGGATTTTTATTGGAATCGTGACGAGAAAGAGCATCATTGAATATTGCTATAACAAATACAAGGATCATTGTGAGGAAAAACACTAATTAATAAAATTTTACCAAACAGGCGCTTCTGTCTTGTGATATTAATAAAAACATGATAAAATGTTAATGTTTATTTAATATTTTACAGGATAGGAGCGTTTTCATGAGAAAGAGAGTATGCTTGGTTGTTCTTTTGTGCCTTATGGCGCTGACAGTGGCAGGCAGTACAGTCGCTTTTGCAGCGGAGGATGAGACATCGGCATCTGCCGCAGCCGCGAAAAAACGAGGCTGGGTGAAATCCGGAAAGTATACGTATTACTATACCTCTTCGGGAAAAATGGTAACGGGGTGGAAGAAGATCAGCGGAAAGATCTATTACTTCCGTACAGAGGCAAGCGGCAGCAAGCCAGAGGGAAGTATGGTGACCGGATGGCTGACCATCGGCAGCAGGAAGTATTATTTTTCTTCCAAGGGCGTGATGCAGACCGGATGGAAAACGATTAAAAACAAGAATTACTATTTCCGTCCTACTGGGAAAGCAGGTATTATGGGTTCCATGTATACCGGCTTCAAAAAAATCGGCAGCAACCGATTCCTTTTTAAGGATGACGGAAGCATTACCGTTGGGTGGACTACATACAACAACAAACGGTATTTTTTCAGCAACAGCAAGAAACTGGGAACCAGGGGAAGAGCGCTGACTGGGTGGAAGGCCATCGGGAAGTACAAATATTATTTCAGCAGCACTGGCGTTCTCCAGAAGAATCGCTGGATCAGCGGTAAATACTACGTGGATTCCAACGGGCGGATGCTGAAAAATACAGTGACGCCGGACGGATATAAAGTGAATTCCAATGGCGTGAAGACCGGAAAGGCCAAGGGATGGATCAAATCCGGCGGGAAATATTACTATTATGTTTCCGGGAAAAAGGTTACTGGCTGGAAAACCATCGGCGGTAAGCGGTACTATTTCGACAAAAACGGCGTCCGTCAGAACGGCCTGAAGAAGATCGGAAGCTATAAGTATTATTTCAAGAGCGGAGTCATGCAGAAAGGCTGGCAGACCATAAATGGAAAGAAGTATTACTTTAAGACAAATGGACGGATGGCTGTCAATACTACGGTGGGCGGAATTAAGATCGGTTCTGACGGAGTGGCGGAGACCTCTGTTTCCGTACTGATTATTTCCGGACACGGACAAGGGGACGTAGGGGCTACCGCCCGTTATGGAAGCTCCACCTACTATGAGTATAAGTATACCCGCCAGTTTGCCACGCTGATTTATAATAATCTGAAGTCCAGCGGCAAGAAGATCAGTGTCACCATGTATGACCAGGATTATGACTGCTATCAGGTAGTGGCAGGCAAGAAGAACGGGCCGGATCCTAATTTTAAGAATTATGACTATGTGCTGGAGATCCATTTTAATGCGACGGCTGTGTCGGCCAAGGATCTTTCAGGAGACGGTTCTTATAAAGGCGTGGGGATGTATGTGAATTCATCCAAGTCTAATACTTCCATTGACCGGCAGATTGTTAAGGCCGTTGGAAATACCGGCTTTAGGGTCTGGGGCGGAGGTACGGGTATCTTTACCAGCAGCGGACTTTTGAATGCGAAGACATGCCAGAAGCAGGGAGTTTCCTACGGACTCCTGGAGACCGCTTTTATCGATGACAAGGACGATATGAAGTTCTACAACTCCAATAAAAATAAAATGGCGAAAGCGGTGGCAAACGCAATTCTGAATTATTTCGATCTGTAAAAGCAGATCTGCAGGCCGGATAAACTGTTGCAGAAGACAGTTTGTCCGGCTTTTTCTTTCTACGCTGCTGTCGTGCAGAAATGAAGTGGTAAAGTGATTGACAAGGGAGAGAATAGTTGGTAAAATAACTAGAAAAGTTTGCAGGAGAGAAGAAAGATTAAGGTGATGCTTATGAAAAGACGGATTTTATCATTGCTGGTGGATAATACCTCCGGTGTTTTAAGCCGTGTTGCAGGCCTGTTCAGCAGGCGGGGATATAATATTGACAGTCTTACGGTAGGTGAGACGGCAGATCCAAGGTATTCGCGTATGACAGTGATGGCTTCCGGAGATGAGATGATTCTGGAGCAGATTACGAAGCAGCTTACCAAGCTGATTGATGTGGTGGATATTAAGGTTTTAGAAGAAGGTAAGAGCGTTTCCAGGGAGCTGGTTCTGGTCAAGGTTCGGGCAGATATTCAGGACCGGGAAGCCATTATTACCATTGCCAATGTATTCAGAGGCAATATTATAGATGTAGGCAAGGATTCTTTGATTGTGGAGCTGACAGGCGATCAGTCTAAGCTGGATGCCTTCCTTCAGCTTTTGAGCGATTATGAGATTCTGGAACTTGCCCGCACCGGAATTACCGGGCTTTCCAGAGGATCCGACGATATACGGTATCTGTGATGGAAAAGATGGTGTGCCTCTGCAATCCGCCGGAGGCTCATCTGAAATGTACATAGTTTGATAGAGACGCTCTGCGTCTTTACCTATAAAATTTATTTTAAGAATGCGAGGATGATAAAATGGCAGCAAAAATTTATTACCAGAAAGACTGCAATCTGTCCCTTTTGGAGGGAAAGACCATTGCGGTAATTGGATACGGCAGTCAGGGACATGCTCATGCGCTGAATGCGAAAGAATCCGGGTGCAATGTGATTGTAGGTCTTTATGAGGGAAGCAAATCCTGGGACAAGGCGGTTGCGCAGGGCTTTGAAGTGTATACAGCGGCAGAGGCGGCTAAAAGAGCAGATATTATTATGATTCTTATTAACGATGAGAAGCAGGCAGCTCTTTATAAAGAGTCCATCGAGCCGAACCTTGAGCCGGGCAATATGCTGATGTTTGCTCACGGGTTCTCCATTCATTTCGGACAGATCGTTCCCCCAAAGGATGTGGATGTTACCATGATCGCACCCAAGGGACCGGGACATACGGTTCGCAGCCAGTATCAGGAGGGCAAGGGAGTTCCCTGTCTTATCGCAGTACAGCAGGACGCTACAGGAAAAGCCCACGATCTGGCTCTGGCATATGCGCTTGCTATCGGCGGCGCAAGAGCAGGCGTTCTTCAGACCACCTTCCGTGAAGAGACAGAGACAGACCTCTTCGGAGAGCAGGCCGTTCTGTGCGGCGGTGTTACAGCTTTAATGAAAGCTGGATTTGAGACACTGGTAGAAGCAGGATATGAGCCGGAGAGCGCATATTTTGAGTGTATTCATGAGATGAAGCTGATTGTGGATCTGATCTATGAGAGCGGCTTTGCGGGAATGCGGTATTCGATTTCCAACACAGCAGAATATGGCGATTATATTACAGGTCCCAAGATCGTAACGGATGAGACGAAGAAGGCTATGAAGCAGATCCTGAGCGATATTCAGGACGGAACCTTTGCGAAAGACTGGCTCCTGGAGAATCGCATCAATGCGCCTCACTTTAAGGCAATGAGAAAGAGAGAGGCTGCTCATCAGCTTGAGAAAGTAGGAGAGGAACTCAGGAAACTTTATAGCTGGAATGACAGCAGCAAGCTGATTGACAACTAAGCCGTCACAAACGGTACGGTTATGCGCATAAGCGCTGCTAAACAGGAAACAGACGGGGGATTGGCTGCAGAGAATCAGGCTGATTCCCTGTTTTCTTTTTTGGAGAATGAGAAAGTATAGCATGGAGGGTACGACGATGGGAATGACAATGACGCAGAAGATCTTGGCTGCTGCAGCCGGTCTTGACTACGTGGAGGCCGGACAGCTTATTGAAGCGAAGCTGGATCTGGTGCTGGGGAATGATATTACGTCTCCGGTAGCGATCCATGAGATGGATAAATTTAAAGAAGAGAAGGTTTTTGACAAGGACAAAATTGCCCTGGTTATGGATCATTTTATCCCCAATAAGGATATTAAGTCTGCGGAGCACTGTAAGTGCGTCCGGGAATTTGCGTGTAAGCACGAGATCACCAATTACTTTGATGTAGGGGAGATGGGAATTGAACATGCGCTTCTTCCAGAAAAAGGATTGACGGTTGCGGGAGACGTAATTATCGGTGCGGATTCCCATACCTGTACTTATGGTGCTCTGGGTGCTTTTTCCACAGGAGTGGGCAGCACCGACATGGCGGCGGGAATGGCCACAGGCAAAGCTTGGTTTAAGGTTCCTTCAGCCCTTAAATTTGTTCTTACCGGAAAACCGGCAAAGTGGGTCAGCGGAAAGGACATTATTCTGCATATTATCGGGATGATCGGGGTAGACGGAGCGCTGTATAAATCCATGGAATTTGTGGGGGATGGGATTTCCTATCTTTCTATGGACGACCGTTTCACTATTGCCAATATGGCGATTGAGGCAGGCGGGAAAAATGGCATTTTCCCTGTAGATGAAAAAGCGGTTGCTTATATGGAAGAGCATTCAAAACGCCCCTATAAGATTTACCAGGCGGATGAGGACGCTGTTTACGATGAAGTGTATACTATTGATTTAAGTACCTTAAGACCTACCGTATCCTTCCCGCATCTTCCAGAGAATACGAAAACAGTGGATGAGATTACCGAAGAGATTCGGATCGATCAGTCTGTGATTGGTTCCTGCACCAACGGAAGGATGGAGGATCTCCGCATTGCCGCAGAGATTTTAAAAGGCAGGAAGGTAAAGAAAGGTGTCCGCTGTATTGTGATCCCGGCGACCCAGGCTATTTATCTCCAGGCCATGGAAGAAGGGCTGCTGAAAATATTTATTCAGGCAGGCGCTGTGGTAAGTACACCTACCTGTGGACCGTGCTTGGGAGGCTATATGGGAATTCTTGCGGATAAGGAACGGTGCATCTCCACTACCAACCGCAATTTTGTAGGAAGAATGGGCCATGTAGGTTCCGAAGTGTATCTGGCCAGCCCGGCAGTGGCGGCTGCCAGCGCAGTAACCGGAAAGATTTCTTCACCGGAAGAATTAGAAGCATAGAGGGGGATGGAAGGATATGAGAGCAGAAGGAACAGTTTTTAAATATGGCGACAACGTGGATACAGATGTGATTATTCCTGCCCGGTATTTGAATTCTTCCGATCCGGCGGAATTGGCTACCCACTGTATGGAAGATATAGATAAGGATTTTGTTCACAAAGTACAGAAAGGGGACATCATCGTAGCTGAAAAGAATTTCGGCTGCGGTTCTTCCCGGGAGCACGCTCCCCTGGCCATTAAAGCGGCAGGGGTAAGCTGTGTGATCGCGGAAACTTTTGCCAGGATTTTTTACAGAAATGCGATTAATATCGGGCTGCCTATCATTGAATGTCCGGAGGCCTCAAAAGGAATCGAAGCCGGCGACCAGGTGGAAGTAGATTTTGACAGCGGCATTATAACCAATAAAACGAAAGGCACACAGTTTAAAGGACAGGCTTTTCCCGAATTCATGCAGAAAATTATCAAGGCAGAAGGGCTGATTAATTATATTAATCAGCAGTAACAGATGTTAACATAAAAATCTCCTTGATTTTCTCAATCGTTATGTTATATTAGTAATTGAATGTTTCCAGTGTCATTTCATCTCTGACGGGGTAGTTTTATAGGCTTATTGTGGGGGTCAGGGCTGAATGGGGAAGCAGAGAATCTTTTTGTGAAAGCTATTTGTATGGCGAGGTTGGCAAGGTGCGGATTATGGGGCTGGAAGGGAACGTTGTTCCAGGCTTTGTATATGAATCCGTACAATGCGAGAGGAGAGGTAAAAGCGATGAAAAAGGCGACTATGTTTGTAGCGGCGGCAGCTCTTGTGATCTCACTGGCAGGCTGCGGCTCTCAGACAAAAGAGACGGAAGAAGTAACGGAAAAGGTTACAGAAGCCGCAGTTGAGACTGAGGAAGCAACGGAAGCAGAGTCAGAGACTGAGGAAGCAAGCGAAGCTGAATCAGAAACTGAGGAAGCAAGCGAAGCAGAGTCCGAGACTGAGACAGAAGAAGTAGCGGAAGCAGAGTCAGAAACCGAGGAAGAGACCGAAGCGGAGACTGAGACGGAAGAAGTAACGGAAGCCGAGTCAGAAACCGAGGAAGAGACAGAAGCTGAGACCGAGATTGAGACAGAAGAAGTAACGGAAGCAGAGTCAGAGACCGAAGAAGTAACGGAAGCAGAGTCAGAGACCGAGGAAGAGACAGAAGCAGAGACTGAGACCGAAGAAGCAACGGAAGCAGAGTCCGAAACCGAGGAAGAGACAGAAGCGGAGACTGAGACAGAAGAAGTAACGGAAGCCGAGTCAGAAACCGAGGAAGAGACAGAAGCGGAGACTG
>HHCFC01400__coassemble_2326_pt1 | contig 11243 bp, 7 predicted proteins | sample HHCFC01400__metabat2_high_PE_014 | metagenome-assembled genome bin HHCFC01400
ACCTCCACCGGTTTTAAAAGGTAATCTTTTGCGCCATATTTAATAGCCTCCTTTGCGTAAGAAAATTCCTCATATCCGCTTAGGAAGACCACTGCAGTTTCTTTGAATTTCATACGGATCTTCTGAAGCAGCTCAAGGCCGTTCATTCCCGGCATGCGTATATCGGTGATGACAATATCACATTCCAGAAGTTCCAGGGTTTCCAAGGCATGTTCTCCGCTGTCAGCTTCCAGAAACATATCCTCTGGATAAAGGGTATATAAAAGCTTCATTAATCCGCTGCGGTGTGTTTTTTCATCATCTACAATTAGTATTTTAAACATAAGTTTATCCTCCTGCCAGTTCGCCGTCCCACAATCATATAAAAACTAAAAAGTTCCTGCTTACAGTGGTGTCTGCGTAGGCAGACATATCCCTTTACTATTTACTATAACCAAAGGAAAAGGGCAGGAAAATAGCAAAATTATTCCATTGCTGGATTCTGTTGGGAAGTTTTAACGAGATAACCGCCAGCTATGGCGGACATACAGATAACTGATTTTTTTATTGCAAATACAGGATAAGCAAAGTATAATATAACATATGTAAAACGCATTTTATTATATATAGAAAAGCGACTTTTACAAAAAGAAAGGAGAGGTTCATGAACTCGGATGCGAAGCTCAAGGAATTTTGGGGAGAGAGTTCGCATTTTGCAGATTTGTTTAACACGGTTTTGTTCGGCGGAGATCCTGTGATCCTGCCGGAGACGCTTGCGGAAGCAGGGACAGATTTAGCCTTATCCATTCAGAAAAAGGCAAAGGGGGCAGCTTCCATAGAAAAGTTCCGGGATGTCTTTAAAACATGGAAGGGCCACTCCCTGGCGGTGCTGGGGATTGAGAACCAGATGCGGGAAGAGTATACTATGCCTGAAAGGATCCTGCTCTATGACGCATTGGGGTATGAAGCCCAGAGGCGGAGAATTGCCAGGAGACATAAGCGGGAGAGGGATGTGAAGGATTCGGCAGAGTATCTCTGCGGGTTTAAGAAGACAGACAGGCTCCTGGCCCAGGTCACCATTGTGATTTATTATGGAGAGGAACCCTGGAGGGGGCCGGAGAGGTTGACTGACATCGTGGAGGTCCCACAGGAACTGAGACACTGTTTTAACGATTACAGGATCTTCGTGTTTTCCATAAATGGAAGCGACGGCTCAGAATTTAGAGATCCGGAGGTTCGGAAGATCCTGAAGGCGGCCTATCATCTGCGCAGAAAGCAGATCCGGGACCTGGAGCCCATGGATGCGGAAGAGATCGAAGTGCTGGGAGCCTTTGTGAATTCCCGGCGGATCGCCAAACTAGCAGAGAAGAAGGGGGAAGGGATAGACATGTGTACGGCATTGGAAGAGATGATAAAAGAGAGTGAACAGAAAGGGTTGGAACAGGGGTTAGAACAGGGGTTAGAACAGGGATTAGAGCAGGGATTAGAGCAGGGATTTGAAAGAGGGAGAAAACTAGGGAAAAAGCAAGGAAGGAGACAAGGGAAAAAGCAGGGAATTCATGAGACAATGGCCTATGTAATACAGGCTATGCACCAGAAAGGCTTTGATGCGGAGGAGATAGCAAAGACCTTCCAGTGGCCCTTGAAGCAGGTGAAGAAATATATCAGGTAAATAAACAGAGACAGATACAGATACAGGGGGATTGGAAAATCCCCCTGAAAATTTTATACATTTCAGATGAGGGGTTCATCAGGTATGACACGGTCTGATTTTTATGCGAGCATAAATCATCCCGGATCATACCTGATGGCTGAACTGTTACAGAAGGATGTCATTCTTGAAATTCTGTTGTTTACAAACCGCCTTTATAATGGTAGCATCTTATATAATGATGTTGAGGTCAAAAGCATTCAAATACCCAGATGGGAGGGTACTGCAGGGCAGGATTAGGATAGAGAGAAAGGATGAGAACATATGAAGCGAAAGGTAAGCCTTCAGGAGATTTCAGACGGAAGGCTGTACGGGTTAAACGATATGGTAAGGGCGGACTGCCGGGACTGCCAGGGCTGTTCCTCCTGCTGCTGTGGGATGGGAAGTTCCATTGTTTTAGATCCCTATGATATATTCCGGCTCTCATCCGGGCTTGGGCGGACTGCGCAGCAGCTTCTGCAGGAGGAAAAGCTGGAGTTAAATGTGGTGGATGGAATGGTTCTGCCAAATCTGAAGCTTCAGGGAGAAGAGGAGGCCTGCGTTTTTTTGAATCCCCAGGGGAGGTGTTCCATACATGCTTTCCGGCCTGGGATTTGCCGCCTGTTTCCTCTGGGGAGATACTATGAGGGGCGTTCCTTTCAGTATTTTCTGCAGATCCATGAATGCCAAAAGCAGGACCGGACAAAGGTGAAGGTGTCCAAATGGATTGACACTCCGGGTGTTCTCAGGTATGATCGGTATATCTGTGACTGGCATTATTTTCTGGAGGATGCGGCAGAGAGACTGTCCGGTCAGGCGGAGGAAGAAGTAAGGAATGGAAATCTGTATGTGCTGAAGCTGTTTTATCTCAGACCTTATGATGAGAGGGAGGATTTTTATTCTCAATTCTATGAGAGGTTAGGACAGGCGAGGGAGATACTGTTTGCCCCGTAAGATGAGAGAACCAAGATTAAAGAATGGCTGCGGCAGGCCGCATAGAGCTGACGGAAAAGGCTTTGCCTAAGGGCAAAGCAGGAGAAAGACATGGGAGGAAGGATTAAAATGGAGCTTTTAAAGGAAAGAATCCAAAAAGACGGAAAGATTAAAGAGGGAAATGTGCTGAAGGTGGACAGCTTTCTGAACCATCAGATGGACACGGGGCTGTTCAGGGAAATCGGGAAGGAGTTCAAGCGGCGGTTTGATGGGGAGAAAATTACGAAAATCCTTACGATTGAGGCCTCAGGAATCGGCATTGCCTGTATTGCCGGAGAAGAGTTTCAGGTGCCGGTGGTATTTGCCAAGAAAACCCAGACGAAAAACATTGCGGGGGAAGTGTACACTTCCAGGGTTGAATCCTACACCCATGGAAAAGTTTATGACATTCTTGTATCAAAGGAGTTTATCGGTAAAGAAGACAGGGTACTGCTGATTGATGATTTCCTGGCAAATGGAAAAGCTCTGGAAGGACTGATTGAGATTGTGGAAAAGGCAGGCGCTCATCTGGCAGGGGCAGGGATTGTCATAGAGAAGGGATTTCAGCCGGGGGGAGAGAGAATCCGGTCCCGGGGAATTCACCTGGAGTCCCTGGCGATTATCGAAAGTATGGATGAAAAGACGGGAGAGATCAGATTCCGGGAAAATGTTGAATGATATGAAGAATCAAAGAAATAAGCAGCCCTTCCGGCTCCGAATGGGGAGATGGAAGGGCTGCTTTATATTCCACTGGCAGCGGCCGAATTGGGACCACAGCCGGCGGGGGGGGCATTATTTAGTGCATTTACGAATACTTACCATGTAAGAATCATAATTGCAGGCAGGTTTTGGAAGCACTAAGCCGCCCTGCATCAATGCGGCGCCTGTGTAAGTGGTTCCATCTACCTCATAGAGGGCATCCCTTGATAATCCTTTCAGCTTCAGCCGGCGGGGCTTGGGATTTCCGTGAAGATCCGTGTGAACGGCACAGAGGATGGCCCGGGACTGATCGGATGCCACATAGCTCCAGGCTGTGTAGTCCGGGTTCTCATAGGGTGAGGCCAGACGATAGTAGGTACCCTGCTGAATCAGATCATAATTTTCATTGTAGAACTGAATCTGTTCCCTTGCCTCGGCCTTCTCTTCCTCTGTAAGCTTGCTCAGATCCAGCTCATAGCCAAAGGAGCCCTGCATAGCGCAGACGCCTCTGGTCTTAAAGGGTACTACGCGGCCGTTCTGATGATTGGGGCAGGCAGATACATGGGCTCCTACAGCAGACATAGGATAGCCGAAGGAGGTGCCGTACTGAATGCGAAGCCGCTCGATTGCATCCGTGTTGTCACTGCACCATACCTGAGGCGCATAGTAGAGCATTCCAGCGTCAAAGCGTCCGCCTCCGCCGTTGCAGCCTTCCAGGAGAAGATTTGGATGGCGGGTGAGCATATGTTCCTGCACTTCATAGAGGCCAAGCACGTACTGATGACGGATGGCTCCCTGGCTCATGGATGGATTGACGGTGCTGTAAATATTGTCTACGCACCGGTTCATATCCCATTTAATGTACTCTACGTTGGCAGAGTCAATAATATTGTCCAGGCTGGATTTCATAAATTCCACTACCTCCCGGTTGGAGAGATCCAGTACAAGCTGGTTTCTTCCACGGTTGGGAGTTCTTCCCGGGATCTCCAGAACCCACTCGGGATGGTTTTTATACAGATCACTGTTTTCATTCACCATCTCCGGCTCCACCCAGATTCCGAATTTCAGCCCCATGTGGTTGATCTGTGAGGCCAGATCCTCAAGAGAGCAGCCAAGTTTCCGCTCGTTTACGTACCAGTCTCCCAGTCCGCCTTTATCATCGTCCCTCTTTCCAAACCAGCCGTCGTCCAGAACCAGCATATCAAGGCCAAGGTCCGCGGCGTGGTGCGCGATGGTAAGAAGTTTAAGAGCGTTGAAATCAAAGTAGGTGGCTTCCCAGTTGTTTACAAGGGCCGGCCGTTTTTTGTATTTCCAGGGGCTGCGGATCAGATTGTCCATGTAGGCTTTGTGAAGCACAGAGGAGAGATCCGTAAATCCATGGGGCGTGTAGGAGAGTACCACCTCCGGGGTGACGAAGCTCTCTCCCTTTGCTAAATTCCAGATAAATTCATTGTCAGAGATTCCGCAGACAATTCGGGTACTGTCGAATTGGTCGTACTCCACCCGGATTCTGAAGCTGCCGCTGTATAAAAGGGAGTAGCCCCAGCAGCCGCCCTGATCCTCCGTAGTGTGTTTTTCACACAGGATCACAAAAGGATTATGCTGATGGCTGGAATTGCCTCTCACGCTGGCGATCTCCGTGATCCCATGGGTGAGGGGGCGGCGTTCAAGCTGCCGTTCCAGTACATGCTTCCCGTAGAAATGTACTAGATCCAGATCCTCATCCATATAATCTAAAGACATGCTCATGGCTCGGTGAAGTTCCATGGGCGTCTCCATGCGGTTGTCAATCACTGCGCTTCTGGTGATAACATTCTTTCCTTCAAAAACCCCGTAAAGAAGCTTTACGTAGATTTCCTCATACGCATCTTTTAGGGTGATTTCCAGAGTCTCTACATCTTCTTCGCCAGGCGCTGCAAAAAGGGCGGGAAGGCCCGGAAGGGCATACTTCCCAGGCTTTATTTCATGAGAATGATATCTCAGATCCAGAGCAGGCACAGACCCCTCTTTTCCGGCCCGCAGGGCGGAAATGCGGAAATCGCTGTTGCCGTGTACGGCATACTCCAGGGGAAAATAATCCATAGAGTAAGTGCGGTCGTCCACAATTTCCCCCACCTGAGCGGAAAAACCGTGGTCATCCGGGGCGATCAGGTAGGAGAGGTCGCTGTCATCCGTGACAGGGCCGAAATAAGTGTGCAGCAGCATTCCATGGGCATCTACCTTCATTTTGTATGTGCTTTTACAGGTCTGCAGAGTAAAGGTCTTCTGTTCTTCATTAAATTTAACTGCCATGTTGTCCACCTCACATCTGAAAAATTTTAAAGTTTTCTGCTAAAGATCACTGCCTCATAGGGGCGCAGGCAATCCTTGCAGGAATCCTGGTCATAGTTGGAAATCAGCACCTCTTCATCCTTCCACTGCTCTTTTAAGCTGCAGGGAAGCTCCTGCCCTGTAAAGCTGCAGAGGATAAGAAGCTGCTCTGTCTTACTGGTTCTTGTGTAGGCAAAAATGGAAGGATCTTCCGGCAAAAGCAGGTCAAAAGCCCCTTCTGTGAGAATCGGAAGGCTTTTGCGAAGCTGTATCAATTCTTGATAGTAGTGGAAAATGGAGTCCGGGTCTTTCCTGGCCTTTTCCACATTGATATCCGCATAGTTAGGATTAACTTTTATCCAGGGAGTTCCCTTGGTAAATCCGGCGTTTTCCTCATCGTTCCACTGCATGGGGGTACGGGCGTTATCCCTTCCCTTTACATAGATGGATTCCATTATTTCTTCCTTGGAATATCCCTTTTCTGTGCGCTCCTTATACATATTCAGAAGCTCGATATCCCGGTAATCCTCAATCTCCATCCGGGTATTGGTCATACCGATTTCCTGGCCCTGGTAGATATAGGGCGTTCCCTGCATTCCGTGAAGGCAGGTGGCCAGCATTTTGGCGGACTCCACCCGGTATTTTCCATCGTCCCCGAAGCGGGAGACGGATCTTGGAAGATCATGGTTTTCAAAGAAAAGGCTGTTCCATCCCTTCTGATAAAGAGCCTTCTGCCATTTTGCAAGGATTTCCTTAAACTGGACAAAAGGCAGGGGAGCCAGATCCCATTTCTCTTTACCCGGCTGCTGGTCCAGAAGAATATGCTCGAACTGGAATACCATAGAAAGCTCTGAGCCATCCGGGTTGCTGTAGAGCAGCGCGCTCTCTGGCGTAGCGCTCCAGGCCTCCCCCACCGTTACCAGATCTTTTTGCTGGAAGACGGCTTTGCTCATCTCTTTGAGGTAGGGGTGCAGCATCGGTCCTTCTGACGTGATCATGCGGTCCGGTTCCTTGGCAATCTGGTCAATGACATCCAGCCGGAAGCCGCCGATCCCACGGTCTACCCACCACTGAATCATTTTGTAGATTTCTTCCCGGACTTTGGGATTCTCCCAGTTCAGATCCGGCTGTTTTACAGAAAACTGGTGGAGATAATACTGGCCGCATTCCGGCACCCACTCCCAGGCGGGGCCGCCGAAGCCGGCTTTCAGCTCGTTGGGATATTGTCCTTCCACGCCGTCCCTCCACACATAGTAGTCGTGGTAGGGATTGTCACGGCTTTTTTTCGCCTCCAGAAACCAGGGATGTTCATCCGAAGAGTGATTCAGCACCAGATCCATGATAATACGGATTCCACGGTTCTTTGCCTGGGCGATTAATTCATCCATATCCTCAAGGGTACCGAAAAGGGGATCGATATCCTGATAGTCAGAAATGTCATAGCCATTGTCGTCCTGGGGAGAGCGGTAGACCGGGGAGAGCCAGATGGCGTCAATCCCCAGTTCCTTTAAGTAATCCAGCTTAGTTATAATTCCCTGCAGATCGCCCATACCGTCGCCGTTGCTGTCGCAGAAGCTTCGGGGGTAGATCTGGTAAATTACAGCGTTTTTCCACCATGACTGTTTCATTCTTCCTGTCCTTTCTCCCTTTTAAGCCAGAAAAATCCGTTTGCGGGTACCCATACGCCGGAGGCTCTCATTTCCTGTCCGGTTACTAAATCCTTGTACATGCCGTCCTGCTGGTCAATCCATGCGATCTTATTGTACTCGCTGAAGTTGAAAAGCCCGATGAGCCTCTCGTCTTCATACTCCCGGACAATGCAGATGACGGACTGCTCATACGTATCGAGAGTGTAGAAAACAGCGTTTGACATAAATACTTTCTCGGAAGAACGAATCTTTTCCAATTTATCGAGGCCGTGATAGATCCGTTCAGACACGCTGCCTTCATTTTTAATATCATCCACCAGCTCCCAGCGGAATTTACCTCTGTGGATATACCGGGAATCAGGAGCTTTTTCAGGAACATCCTTATAAGAATAATCGTTGGTCTGTCCCACCTCATCGCCGCTGTAGAGCATGGGAATACCAGATTCTGTAAACATGAAAGCGTGAAGCATAAGGATACGGCTGATGGCAGCCTCCATCTGCTCTTCGTCCTGCTCGAAACCTGCTTTCTCCACACCGCACATGGAGGCTGTGGTACCGCAGAAGCGGGCATCGCCGGTGACAGGGTCTGCATTGTACAGTTCGCCCCGGCTGAAGCTGCCCTCCACCGTCCCGGTGAAGAAATCATTGATATACTGTTTGTGAGGACGTTCCTCCATGCCCCACCAGCGGAGGGTGGGATAATCCAGCCCCCATCCGATGTCGTCATGGCACCGCAAGTAGTTCAGGAACACATAATCTTTGGGAAGGGAGGCCAGCACATCCATCTGGTTTTTCAGAAGGCGGGTGTCTCTGGTCGCCACGGAATTCCATGTGGTGGCCATGGTCGTCACATTGTAAAGCATGTGGCATTCAGGTTTCTCAAGGGTACCGAAGTAAGGCACTACCTTGGAGGGCTCCATGACCACCTCGCCAAGAAGTAGGATTCCCGGACACACTATCTCCCCGATCATACGCATCATCCTAACAATCGTATGTACTCTGGGGAGGTTCCGGCAGTTTGTTCCCAGCTCCTTCCAGATATAAGGAACTGCGTCGATGCGGATAACGTCAATTCCCGCATTTGCGAAGAACAGGAAATTGTACATCATCTCATTAAATACCCGGGGATTTCTGTAATTCAAATCCCACTGATAGGGGTAAAAGGTAGTCATAACGTAATGGCCAAGCTCCGGCAGATACGTAAAATTGCCGGGAGCCGTGGTAGGAAATACCTGGGGTACTGTCTTTTCAAACTGAGCCGGGATCGTATAATTATCATAGAAGAAGTAACGGCTCATATATTCTCCCTCACCCCGGCGGGCACGTACTGCCCACTCATGGTCCTCGGAGGTATGGTTCATGACGAAATCCATGCACACGCTGATGTCTCTGTCGTGGCAGGCCTTTGCGACTTCCTCTAGATCCTCTACGGTTCCAAGTTCCGGCTGTACCTTGCGGAAATTCGCCACAGCGTAGCCGCCGTCAGAACGGCCTTTGGGGGTTTCCAGTAGAGGCATAAGATGGACATAATTAATATTGCTTTCTTTTATATAGTCCAGCTTATCCTTTACGCCCTGAAGGTTATCCGCAAAATTATCCACGTAGAGCATAACGCCCAGCATATCGTTTTTCTTATACCAGTCCGGGTCTGCCTCACGCTTCCGGTCCAAAGCCTTCAAATCCTCCCGGCGCTCTGTGTAAAACTGATACATCTGTTTGCACAGCTCGTCAAACATCCACTCATTGCTGTATAATTCTGTATAGAGCCATTTCAGCTCGTCTAAATGCTTCTGAAACCGAAGATAATACTCTTCATCGTTAAAAGTCTTTATATCTGTTTTGGGTTTCGGTATAGTTTTGGTCTTGTTCTTTGCTTTTGCCTGCATGATATTCTCCTTATTGCTGCATGCAAGGCCGGCTTCGGCCAGCCCTGTGCGGATTATACTTGTACCTCCTAGTGTACTGTGTTATTCACATTTCGCATAATGACTTGCCTGGATTTCCATCTGCTGTTTTGTCGTCAATCGACGATGCCGCCGCATCGCCTCATTCCTCCGCCTTGCAGAGTGAAAATCCATTCTGCGTCATTATACTGAAAACCAATGAGACAATACACTACTGGGATATATATAATTTGCCGGCGCCCCTGCCTCCGGATATCTGGATCTTTCCGTCAAGCAGGTCGGAATTGGTCTCATACCATATGTTGATTGTACCGGAATTACAGTACAGCTCCACAATGCCTCTGTCGATTATAATATGTACATCCTCCAGTTTTTCCGGCAGCACTGTTCTTTCATCTTTATAGAAAAGCGCATTGTCACGGATGGACAGATTCTGGTTAAACAGCTGAATCGAAAGCCCAGCGCTGTCCTTCAGGTTCAGACTAAGTTCCGTGACAGCTTCACTTGTCAGTTCTGTCTCAAATTCCTGCTCTCCCCAGGAAAATTCTTCTTTTAATTTTTTGTTCTCATCATACTCCCTTACGGGCACCATAGACAGAAGCATTTCACCATGACGTTTTACTGCGCCAAGCTCTCTGGGAATCCCCATCATTCCTGTATAGAGCTTCCCGACATTTTTGGTGCGCAGCCAGGGAAGGCTGATCACTCTTCCATCTGTATTGCTGTAAGTCTGCGCCGCATAAGGCATACGGGTAAGATAAGCTTTTTTCTGTACGGCGTCTGTGCGGAAATGATAGCCGTCAAAATCACCGAAATAATAGAAACCATCCGCACTTGTAAATACCCACACAGTTTCTCCCTCACACTCCAGGCTGAATAAGTCGGGACACTCCCAGGCTTCATCCAGCACGAAGCTGTCTGTCATCTCCCAGTCCTGAAGATTTTCAGAGCGGAAGATTCCAAATTCATTTCCCTCCAGCCATAAAACCATAATATAGGCCTTTGTATCCTCATGCCAGAAAATCTTGGGATCCCGGCTGTCCTCCCGAAGGACGTCAAGTGCCGGTTTGGGAAGCTTGATGAAGGTCTGGCCTTCGTCAAGGCTGTAGGCGATCCGCTGTGTAAAGCCTGCGCCGTTTTTCTTGCTCCAGGGATCCAGTCCCCCTGCCGCCGTGTAATAGAAGAGCAGGGCGTCTTTGGGGAGGCCAAGCATCCCACGGTCATTTACAAGGCCGCAGCCGGAATAAGCCGCTCCGAAGGCATCTGGATAGAGGACGTTGTCAGTCTGCTTAAAATGCAGCAGATCTGTGCTGACGCTGTGGCCCCAGGACATATTTTGCCACTGGGTATTGCAGGGATTGTACTGGAAATACAGATGGTAATCCCCGTTGTGGTATACCAGGCCGTTTGGATCGTTAATCCATCCTCTTTCTGCCGTGAAATGAAGAAGAGGACGCTTCAGGGGCTCCTGTCCATTTGTCTCCTTCTGGCGGAAGTCCTGGAAAAATTCCTGGTCAAAATCTCCCTTCAGGGTAAGAGTCTGTCCCTGGTATTCCTTTACGTTCAGATATGAATAATATTCATATTTCCGATCGCTTGGATTCTTGCACACGGGCACAAGGAATTCAAAAAGCTTCTCTTCCCCCAGAAAAATTTCCAGGGTTTCTTCCGGCAGCTCTGGCTGGATAGGAATTCCAAAGTAATTCTGTTCAATCTTAATATTATATTCCATCTATCTTCCTCCTTACTTCAACGGTCCTCCCGCAAGCGTCTGTCTTTTGGCAGAATGTGCGGCAGCATTCTATTTTGCCTGAAGATTATAACCCAGGTCAACATGTGCTGCAAGTATTTTGCGAATGGCACAGGCATCGCCGCACATAAAAGCCACGGATTGCTCCGCGCCTTTGGCGCTCCCGCAATTCGACCCGTATTCGTAATCCGCACTACCGTGCTCCTTACTCATACGGGTTAGCGTCTCAAATGTCCATGCAGCCTTGCGTGCCAGCACGCAGTCTGCCTGCCCATTGAGACTGGGCTTTC
>HHCFC01400__coassemble_2360_pt1 | contig 11029 bp, 8 predicted proteins | sample HHCFC01400__metabat2_high_PE_014 | metagenome-assembled genome bin HHCFC01400
TATCCCTGCTGTAATAACAAGGGAACGAGAACAAAGGACACTGCGGCAGCTAATACGATACCCACAGGGATTCCCATGCAGGCAAACCTAAATGCCTGCCTTTTTACAAGGGATTTGATTTGCTTTTGTGTTGTGCCAAGGGTTTTAATCAAACCATAAAAGCGAGTATCTTTGGAAATGGAAATGTACAGGACATTGTAGATCAAAAGATAACCGCTGCCCACAATAAAAAGTACTAAGAGAATGACCATCGCAGCCATGGAGCCATTCGAAGAACTCATAGAAATCGATCCGTAAAAATACTGATTGTCATTTAGCGGTATATCTTTTTGAATTTGATAAAAATCTCCCGGCATTTCCTTCAGTGTTAGAGACAGGGTTCCGCTTTCCTCTAAGACATATCCGGCATTCATACAGTATTTTTCTGAAACAAAAGCCATTCCGGTCCCGGTGTAGGAATGAAACCAACCGCTCAGCAGAAATGTCTTTTGCTGTTCTCCGTCTTTATCATGGTAGGACAAGGGAATTTCCATTTGGAGTGTTGGATTGGCAATACCGAGCTGGGCAAGGGCATCCTCAGAGAGCATTATTTCGTTTTCCTTCGTGGGGTAAGAGCCATTGATATTGCTGATTGCTTCCTCAAAATGTTGTTCCCATTCTGTTTCATCGTAGTATTGGATGGCTATGGATGTTTCTCTGCCTTCCGAATTTGTCTGAACAGAAGAGCCCACCATGTAGCGGGTGCCGACTATTTTTACATAATCCAAAGAACGAATTTGCTGTGCCTGATCCACGGTAGGTTTATTTAATGTGACATCGGCATTGGAACCGGCAGTACGCACGCTGGATAATTGTATATTCTGTATATAGTTTATGCCTAAGCTGAATACCGTTGTAATCATAAAGGTTGTGAGAACAACCGCAAGTACCGCAAAGGTATTGCGAATGCGGTTTGCCTTCATCATTCCTTTTTCAACTCTTTTAATGGCCTTTTTATTTCGGTTCGTATGCATATCCGATACCTCCTGAAACGATTTTCCCATCTTCCATACGGATTGTGCGGTCTGCCATCTGCGCAATTTCTTCATTGTGGGTAATCATAACCGTAGTCTGATGAAATTGTTTACTGATAGACCGCATAAGCAAGATAACATCCATACTGGTTTTTGAGTCCAAATTTCCTGTCGGCTCATCAGCAAGGATCATGGCGGGCTTGGTGGCTAAGGCACGGGCAATGGCCACACGCTGCTGCTGGCCGCCGGACAGGTTTCCAGGCATATCTTTGAGTTTCTTTTCCAGACCAAGCGTTTGGATGACCTGTCTGACAAATTCTGTATCGGTTTTACTCCCGTCAATCTCAATAGGATACACAATGTTTTCATATACATTGAGAATGGGAAGCAGATTGTAATTTTGAAAGACAAAGCCAATATTTCTGCGGCGGAAAATGGTTAGTTCTTCGTCCTTCATTTCCAGCAGCTTTCGGCCGCGAATGGTTACGCTGCCTGAGGTCGGACGGTCCAGGCCGCCCATCATGTTCAGCAGTGTGGACTTACCGCTGCCGGAAGTACCGACAACAGCGACAAATTCCCCTTCTTCCACTGAAATAGACACGCTGTCCAAAGCGTGGACTTCGTTTTCTCCGCTGCCGTATATTTTTCGCAAATCTCTCGTTTCAAGTATAACCATAGCTAAAACCTCCAAATTTTTGTGATTTTAGTATAGCAGCCACTTCTTACAATCTTCTTACAGACTATACTGCAATCAAGATACATTCGCAAGAAGTTTATCTGTCTGATACTCTAATAAAAACACCAGACTCTCAAAAACAGCCTTGAATCGCTGTGGTTTGAAAATCTGGTGTTTTCATATTTGCTGTATGCAATTTGCAAGGAAACTCCCTGTGTATGGATGTTTTATCCTTTCACTGCGCCTGCCGCCACACCGGCCAGAATATACCGCTGGAAGAAGACGTAGATCAGCACGGTCGGCAGCATGATGATAATAATACCGGCCGCCAGACTCTGCCATGAACCCTGCTGAGCGTTTGCGTAATTCATCAGAAAGGTAGTCAGCGTCCGCAGCTTGTTGCTGGGCATATACAGGTACGGAATATACATGTCGTTAATGATATTGATCGCCTTGATAATCACGACGGTCGCTGTAGCCGGAGCCAAAAGCGGGAAAATAATGCTTCCGAACAGCCGGAAATATCCGCAGCCGTCCAGCAGCGCACTCTCGTCAAGGGCTACCGGGAGGGTTGAAATAAACTGGCGGTAAATATAAAGCTGCATCAGATCGGAGGCAATGTAAATCACGATGGGGCCGCCCAGCGTATTGTAGAGATGCAGTCCGTTGATAATCTTAAAACGGGCTATCTCCGTTACAAATGTCGGTATCAGCATGCCGATAAAAAACATTGCCACAATGGCCTTTTTGAAGCGGAACTCAAACCGTTCAATAATAAAAGCCGTTACCGTACCGAACATTACGTTAAAAAAGATACTGACTACAAGGATAATGGCTGTGTTTTTGAATCCTGTCAACAGATACTTATCACTCAGCACATTTGAAAAATTCTCAAACGTGATATTCTCCAGGGGCGGCAGCAGGAGAGGGGACGTCATAACCATATCCCCCTTTGTTTTAAACGCCGCAAACAGTGTAAGGAGGATAGGGGCAATGACGATCAGCACCATACCGATGCAAATGATCTGTTTCAGGAATTGAATCGCTGTACTCTTTTTCATCATTACCGGTCTCCTTTCAGAATTAATCCGTGAATAATCTTGTTCTGCACTATATAGATAATTACAATCATAAACATGATGGCGACAGCCATCGTTGACGCTAATCCGAAGTTGGAATACTTAAACGCCGTATCGATAGTGTACAGTGTAAAGGTTGAGGAAGCGTATCCCGGACCTCCGCCTGTCATAACGAATGGAATATCAAATACCTGAAGTGCGCCGCGGATATTGTCAAAAAGAACAAAATCTACCATCAGCATAATCGCCGGCGTCTGGATATATTTGAACATCTGCCAGGAATTTGCCCCATCGACGCGCGCAGCTTCCTGGATATCCTGAGGAAGGGACTGCAGCGCCGCCATAAACAGAACCACGTGGTAGCCGGAAAACCTCCACAGAGAAACGAAGGAAAGCACATAATTGACGATTTTCGCATCAGACAGCCAGCTCTGGCTGAGGGCTCCGAGATGAAGCACGTTTAGAATCTCGTCAAACGCACCGTTAATCGGTGAAAAGAAGTACGAAAAAGCGTATGCGATGGCCACTCCGTTAATAATATAGGGCAGAAAGACCATTGTTTTGTAAAATTTAGCTGCCCGCAGTTTGGAAGTCAGCAGAACTGCAAACCCGAGTTCCACCGGAATCATGCAAAGATGCACGAAAAAATAAACGGCATTGTTTTTCAGCGACTGCCACAAATCCGCATTCTGAAACATTGCGATATAATTGTCGAACCATACAATATCGCTGGACAGAGAATATCCGTCCCAGTTTGTTGCGCTCATGCGGAACAGATCAAGGGCAGGGATGACAACGAAACCGATCAGCAGCAGCATTGGAATAACCAGCGACAGGAAAATAAAACGCCGCCTTTCTTTGGCTAGTGTCTTCATAAAATACTCCTCTCTGCAAAATACAGGAGACTGCAAAGTCGGCGAAATCCCACCGAATCCGCAGCCTCCGTCTGCTAAATCTGATTCAATTACTCAATTTCAAGCTTTGCTCTTGCAGCAGTCCACTTTTCATTCAGTTCCGCAAGTCTTGCGTCAAGATCAAAACCTTCTGTGAACATTTCTGCGCCAAGCTTCTTATAATCAAACGTTGTCTCGTTCTGAATTGCCTGGAAATCATCACCGCCGCCGTCGTACATAACCAGCTCTGCATCCGGCTGAAGTTCATCTGCTTCTGCGAGAATCGGATCCTTTTCCTTCGGGAACGTTGTCATTGAGGAGGCGCTGCTTACGTAATTGATATAATCCGGATACCATTCTTCGCTGTAGAACCATTCAACAAACGCTTTTGCAAGCTCTGGATTTTCACTGTGTGTCGTTACGCCCATAAAAGAATCGCCCTGTACGATCACTCGGAACGGATCGTCTGTCGTGTTTCTTGTGGGAAGGTAGAAGGTTCCAAGCTGTGAAATATCATCTGTACCGTTTATGATATTCTGCAGTCCCCAATCGCCCAGCGCAAGAATCGCCGCCTGCTTCTGTGCGAACAGAGTCGTCACCTGGTCGTTTCCAAGTCCAAGGGGGTCTTTGCCGCAGACACCGGAGCTGAACAGACTGTATACTTTACTGTATGCTTTCTGGATATCCGTGCCTTCCGCAAACGGCTCGTCCTGCTTTGCCATATCGTTCCAATTCTGTCCGTTGCCGCTCTCAAGCGCCGGCATAAATTCCATGTACGGGTAATCCGGCCATTCATCTTTCGCGCCGAGTGCAAGAGCCATAAAGTCGTCATTTTCCGCACCGAAATACTCTTGAAGCGTCTTTGTCACCTCTTCAAATTCAGGCCATGTGGTGGGAACCTCAACGCCTGCCTCTTCAAACATGTCTTTCCAGTAATATACATACTCATAACCGGAGGTCATCGGTACGCCGAGAATTTTGCCGTCCAGCGCGTATCCTGCTGCCAGCTCGTTGTTCTTTGCCGCATCCAGATCTGACAGATCAAGCAGATAATCCTGGAATCTGGAAAGAGTGAACGGTTTGTTGAACATTACGTCCGGAAGCTGATTTGCGGACGCCCGCATCTTCATTGCGTTCCAGTATTCTGAATCATCTTTCATTTTTTCTACTTCTATGTTTGCGTTGGGATATTTTTCCTGGAATTTACCCACCATATCGTTTTCATCGATGAAATCCATCAGGTTGTTATCCCAGATTGCGAACACAAGATCTCCGCTCAGTTCTTCCTCAGCGTGCACGTTTGCCATGCCGAGTGTTCCCATTGCCATTGCCGCACAGAGCGCGGCTGCTACTACTTTTCTTTTCATAACACAAACCCTCCATGTTTTTTTATTTGCCTGCCTCTGTGGGCTGGCTCTTTAGATGTTGTATTTATTTTATCAGGACGGATTTGAATTATCTATGAAGTATGGTTCGATTTCTTGATGTTTTGTCAGCTTTTAGGGATTTTGCTTTTTATAATCGCTGGGACTGATTCCGTACTTTTTCTTAAACATACGGGTAAAATGTTCCACGTTATTGTAGCCAATGCGTTCACTGATTTCATACATGCGCAGGTCTGTTGTATTGATGAGCTGCTTCGCCCGGTCGAGGCGCAGCTCCGTCACATAATCACGAAATGTCATACCGGCCGATTTCGTGAACCGTGTTGTGAAATACTTTTCATTTAGCCCTACATAAGCCGCCACGCTCCCCAATGAAAGCTCGGAGCTTGCGTAGTTGTCCGCAATAAAACGGCGCGCGCGCAGCATAATATCATTGTGCCGGCCTTCCAGGCGGTTCCCGAGATATTCCAGTTCCCACCGGAAGTAATTATTCATCCAAAGCTCCAGTTCCCGCATGGTTTGGAGCCGCTGAAATTTTTCATAGTAGTTAACTTCCTCTGGAAAAACACAGAAGAAGTCTTCGTCGTACTCACGGAATTTCAACGCCAGAAGCGCAATCAGGCGCAGGCATTCCTGCACAGCCTCCTGACGCTCCATTGCGCTGATTTTTTGGAAAAACATACGCTTTTCATGTTCAAAGTTCTTCTCATCCGCCTCATAAAGATAAGACAGCAGCTTGCCGTACTGTGAAGCGGCCTGTTCCATTCCGCTTTCCAGCGCACAGTGCTCCCAGGTTGTCACCACCGCTGTCCTGCCGGACAGCGGCGCAAGCATCAAAAGCCGTTCGCATATTTCCAGCGCATTAAAAAGGTCCGTAGCCTCCGTCATCTCACCGATTGCTGCCGATACACTCAGATTCATAAAATCATGCCAGACTGTCTGCATTTGCCGGACAACCGCCTTCATATCTCTGTGATACAGGCTGCGCTCCGAAGGGGTATAGAGAAAAACAAAGTGCCCCGGCTGAACCGGCAAAAGTTTCCCACGGCGGCTGATACCAGGAATCTGATTCACCAGCTCTATCATGGGCTTTTCCATCATCTCTTTTAAATCTTCACCAAATCTCACCGCCTGCCTCAGAAAATCATCTACCTCCAAAACAGCCGTTCCGTATATACCTTCTTCCGGAAACTTCAGGCTGCGTTCTCCTTTTCCCGTATTCTGCCCTCCCTGCTCCTGTTCCTGTTCCAACTCATCCCAGTATTTACGGTTCAGCTTGGTAAGAAGGGCGTCCATCTGTCCTGGATTTAAGTCCGCTTTCAAAATATAGTCATGCGCACCCAGCCGAAACGCCTCCCGCACAAGCTCGAATTCATTGTATCCGGAGAGCATCAGCGTGACCGGCATACGTTTTTCCTCTTCCAGCCTGCGCAGAAGTTCAATTCCGCTCATTTCCGGCATCTTTACATCTGTAATCAGCAGTTCTACGGAATGTTCCCTCAAATAATCCAGTGCCTGCTGTCCACTGTTGCAGTCAGCTACAACCTCCATTCCATAATCTTCCCATCGAACCATTGAGCGCAGTGTTACACGCACAATCGCTTCATCATCCACGATCAGTACTCGTTTCATTGTTTTTCCCCTTTTTCACTTTCTCCGCCGGTTCTGTCTGCCAGGGAAGACGCAGTGTGATTTCCGTATATGCATCCGGCACACTGTCAAATTCAACACTGCATGTTTCCCCGAAATTCAGTTTCAGCCTTGCGATTACATTCTCAAGCCCGATGCTCGTATTGTCGTTGTCCGTCCGTTTCTTGCCATCAAGGGCCTGCGCAATCTGCTCCTCCGTCATGCCCCGTCCGTCGTCCCATATACGCAGGGCCAGCCCAGCGTTTTCTTTCGATGCACTCACCCGCAGATGTCCGACTTCATCCCCGGTAAACCCATGAACAATGGAATTCTCTACAAGGGGTTGAAGAATCAGCCGTGGAACAAGGCATTCCAGACACTGCGGATCAATCTGATATTCCACCTCAAATCCGTCCGAATAGCGAATTTTCATCAGATAGACATAGCTGTCCAGAACCTCCAATTCTTCTTTCAGGCTGTAAAAGCTGATGTTGCTCCGAAACGAACACGAGACGATCCGAATCAACGCCTCCGCCATTTTACGCAGACCGTCAAATTTCGACACCTGCGCCATAAAGCGGATAGAGTTCAGCGTGTTTACAAGAAAATGAGGGTTGATCTGCGACTGCAGCGCACGGATCTCTGCATTGTGCTTCATCTCCTGTGCCCGTTCCTTCTCTGTGATGGTGCTGCGCAATGTACGCACCATCTGGTTGAAAGAGTGAATCATCCTGCGTATCTCGCTTTGCCCTGCCGGTTCCAGATGAGTCATCAGGTCGCCTTCCTGCACCTGCTCCATACCGGAAACAACCGTCTGCACCGGAGCCAGAATATTTCGCAGAAAATATCTGGAAAAACAGTAAAACAAAACAAAGAGACCGAGAATCACGAACATCAGAATCAGAACCACCCGGCGGAATTCGCCCGTCAGAGCACTCGTGGGTACAAACGTAACCAGTCTCCATCCCACAGACGAGAGTGTGGAAGTCACGTATGTATAGTTCTGCATTGCACCGCCTTCGCCTGCGGAAACATTCATGCTGTATACGCCGTCCTGTGCGGACTCATCCCAGTTTATCTGCCTGGGATACCACAGGTCTTCCTCTTCACAGTATCCGCAGTAAACTTCTTCCCCGTTCTCATCCACCAAAATCGTCTTTCCAAGAGCGGCATTGCGTTCCTGCTCCCGTATCAGATCCCCAATACTGCTGCGGTAAAATAGTGTGATCAGTTCCACCCGGTCTGAGCGGTCAAGTGCGATATCCGGCGCAAGGGCAGAGACTAGAATCATTTCCCACTTCTTTTTTCTGGAGGTGGTCAGGGACTGGACTCCTGTATCATATGCGCCGATGCTGACGACATTCTTTTTCTCAAGGGCCTCCCTATACCAGTGACTTTTTTTGATCTCTTCCGTCGGCAGCGTCATTTCATCTTTGATGGAGGTCACTCGGCCATCTTTCATATAGAACTGACTCGCAATAATATCCTGCTTCGGCGCAGCCGCCACCTGAAAGAGTTCCTCCAACTTACGGACATTTTCATTTTTCTGCGTGTGATCCGCCGTATCCGTCAGCGCTGCCAGCTCCATAAACTCGCCTCCGTTGACGTAGACGAGATGGGAAAGCTGAAGAGACGCTTCATTGATATCCTTTTTCAGCATTTCCATCATACTGGCCTGCGCATTCTCAATATTGGAAACAGCCAGATCGCGCATCATTACATTGAGCACTCCGATTGCTACAAAAAAGACGAGCAGAAGCGGTATCACAATTAAAAGAAGGAAACTTGTATAATAAACCTTTTTTAAAGAATCGTGTTTCCTGAAAATCATAAAACCTCCACCCACGGTTCCTAAACCGTTTTTAATATACCATTCCACAGGGCAAACAAATAAACATATGATACAGTCTGACTACCTGCCGGTTTTGCAAAAGATTTCTTTTTAGGCTGCGTTACTACTCTCTTTTTACAAGGACACACACGCCTCAATCCATGATATTTTGGGGATTTGCGGCGTTATCCTCAATCGGCGTACATCCCGCCTCAATCGTCTGCCTTGCAAATCACGAAAATCTTCATGGTTGAGGTCGCAGAGTCGAAAAGAGATAAATTTTGTGCCCTGCAAGGCACTTGAATGAAGCGTACCGAGTGGTACGCTGAGTGAAAGTAACGCAGCAGGACGCAAAATTTACTCTTTATCGACCGTGTGTGCTCTTGTAAAGAGAGGGTAGCTTTGCCCTTTGATTGTACTACATTTTCGACCATTAATCCATACAAATTGTGAGTACCGCCAATGTCCGACTTCGAAGAGGAGTCCTCCCAACAGCCTCTCCAGTTTTTCCCCATTGCCATGTCTGTCGGCTATGTAAAAAGGAAAATACAGGTTGCCAAGAACCAAATACTCACTTATAATAAAGAAATCATAATCAACTGCGCAGATTTTATTTCCGTGAGCAACGAGCCAAGTAGCCATGCTTGCATGGATATTTGGCGGTGCCGTGTGCCAGTGGCACACGTTTAGCACCGACCGAAGCGGAGCGTAGACCTGCAGCGAGGGTCAAATACCCCGCTGCTCTGCAGCTCTGCAAGCTGGATACCCCGTTGCTTGCAGCGGGGTTTTTGATTTGCCGGCTGGTTAATGTACTTAAAAAGGATAAATCGACAGAGCGGACGGAGGAAGAGTATGAAAAGAGAAACGGTTGTCGTGCTGGATTTCGGCGGTCAGTACAACCAACTGATTGCAAGACGTGTCAGAGAGTGCAATGTGTATTGTGAAATCTACTCATATAGGACAGATATCGAGAAAATCAAAACCATGAATCCCAAAGGGATTATTTTTACTGGCGGCCCCAATAGCTGTTATGAGGAAGGAGCGCCCACCTACACAAAAGAGGTCTTTGAGATGGGTGTGCCGATTCTCGGCATCTGCTACGGCTCACAGCTTATGATGCACCTTCTTGGAGGGAAAGTTGAAAAGGCCCCGGTGCGTGAATACGGCAAAATAGAGGTGACGGTTGACAGAAATTCTCCATTGTTTACAAATGTAACGGAGACCAGCATTTGCTGGATGAGCCACAACGATTATATCTCTCAGGTTGCGCCGGGATTCATAACCATTGCACATACAGCGAATTGTCCTTATGCGGCCCTGGAGGATCCAGAACGCCGGTTATATGCTACTCAGTTCCATCCGGAAGTGCTCCACACCCAGGAAGGACAGAAGATGCTCTCAAACTTCGTGTATAACGTCTGCGGCTGCAGCGGCGACTGGAAGATGGATTCTTTTGTAGAAGAGTCCATTAAATCGATTCGTGAAAAAGTCGGCAGCGGCAAAGTGCTTTGTGCCTTGTCAGGAGGGGTAGATTCATCTGTCGCCGCAGTCATGCTAGCTAAAGCAGTAGGAGACCAGCTTACCTGTGTGTTCGTGGATCATGGCCTTCTTAGAAAGAACGAGGGCAACGAGGTAGAAGCTGTGTTTGGCCCCAGTGGGCCCTATAACCTGAACTTTATCCGTGTAAACGCTCAGGAACGTTTTTACGAAAAGCTCAAAGGTGTAGAAGAACCAGAGAGAAAACGCAAGATCATTGGCGAAGAATTCATTCGCGTATTTGAAGAAGAGGCCAAAAAGATCGGTACGGTGGATTTCCTGGTCCAGGGAACCATCTACCCGGATGTAGTAGAGAGCGGAGTGGGCGGCGAGTCCACTGTCATTAAGTCCCACCACAATGTAGGCGGGCTTCCTGATTACGTAGATTTTCGGGAAATCATAGAACCGCTGCGGAATCTTTTTAAGGATGAAGTCCGCAAAGCCGGGCTTGAATTGGGCATTCCCGAATATCTTGTATATCGTCAGCCCTTCCCTGGTCCCGGTCTGGGCATCCGTATTATAGGGGAGGTAACGGCAGAAAAGGTAGCTATGGTTCAGGACGCAGATGCCATCTGGCGTGAAGAAATTGCCAAGGCTGGCTGGGACAAAAAAGTAAATCAATATTTTGCGGCCTTGACCAACATGCGCTCAGTGGGAGTCATGGGAGACGAGAGAACTTATGATTATGCTATTGCACTCCGGGCGGTGACAACCACAGACTTCATGACTGCGGAGAGCGCAGAAATCCCCTGGGAAATCATTGGCAGGACCACAAACAGAATTGTCAATGAAGTGAAGCATATTAATAGAGTTATGTATGATTGCACGGGGAAGCCGCCGGCGACGATTGAGTTTGAATAAACAAAAATGCTTAGTAAATCCAGTGTTTATGCGGGTTTGCGGCATTTGAAGAAGTCTTTTGATAACAGATTGATAACAGTTGCATAAGAGCCATTATTCTTGTAATCCAGTGGTTTTTGGGTTAAG
>HHCFC01400__coassemble_2399_pt1 | contig 10864 bp, 9 predicted proteins | sample HHCFC01400__metabat2_high_PE_014 | metagenome-assembled genome bin HHCFC01400
GAAGCGATATCACAGCGTCCGATTGGGAACATTATGTAAATGAATTAGAGGAAATTACTCTGACGAAAGTGGAAACATATGAAAATACATATGATGTGTATGGACAAGAGTAATGAAAGGGTTTATCAGATCAAAGTTTAATAAGTGTGTGTCTTCTTTGAAAGGGGAGGGCACACTTTTCTTTGTATTTATGACTTTGTTTTTTATACAAAAAAGCTCTGCAAGGATTTACAAAACTGAAGAAGGACTTGTTCCTTTTACATTGGTCTGAGAAGAAAGGTTTACTATATTGGACAAAATATGGTAAGATAAGGCACATAGGAGGAATTGTCCATATGTTAAGAGGAAAAACTATTATTCTGGGCGTGACCGGCAGCATCGCAGCCTACAAGGCAGCCAAGCTGGCCAGCCTGCTGAAAAAGCAGCATGCGGATGTCCATGTGATCATGACAAAAAATGCCATGGAGTTTATCACGCCCATAACCTTTGAGACCCTTACAGGGAATAAATGTCTGACAGATACTTTTGACCGGAATTTTCAGTTCGAGGTAGAGCATGTGGAGCTGGCGAAGAGGGCAGATCTCGCACTGGTGGCCCCTGCCACAGCAAATGTGATGGCTAAGCTGGCCCACGGCCTGGCGGATGATATGCTGACTACCACGCTCCTGGCCTGTACCTGTCCCAAGTATATTGCGCCGGCTATGAATACCAGGATGTATGAAAATCCTGTAACCCAGGATAATAAAGAGCTACTGAAAAAATACGGCTGGCATGTGCTGGAGCCTGCGGTGGGGAGACTTGCCTGCGGAGATACAGGGGCCGGCAAATTCCCGGAAGAGAGTTGGATTCTGCAGTGGGTGCTGGGGGAGCTGGCCATGGAGAAGGACATGGAAGGGATCCATGTGCTGGTGACGGCAGGCCCTACCCTGGAGGCCCTGGATCCTGTGCGTTTTCTTTCCAATCACTCTACAGGAAAGATGGGGTATGCCATCGCCAAGGTCTGCATGATGCGGGGAGCCTGCGTGACCCTGGTCAGCGGCAGGACAAATCTGGAGCCTCCAGCGGGAGTAAAGACACTGCAGGTGACAAGCGCCCAAGATATGTTTGAGACAGTGAAAGAGGCCTTTCCCCAACAGGATCTGGTGATCAAGGCGGCGGCAGTGGCCGATTACCGTCCTAAGGAGAAAGCAGAAGAGAAGATCAAGAAAAAAGATGGGGAAATGTCCATAGAGCTTGAGCGCACTGTAGATATTCTCGGATGGCTGGGAGAGCATAAAAGGCCGGGACAGGTGCTGTGCGGCTTCGCTATGGAGACAGAGCACATGCTGGAGAATGCCAGAGCCAAGCTGGCCAGAAAACATGCGGATGTGATTGCCGCCAACAATGTAAAGGTACAGGGGGCTGGTTTCGGTACAGATACAAACGTGGTGACTCTGGTGAGTGAGCAGGGAGAACAGGAGCTGACTTTGATGAGCAAAGAAGAGGTGGCGGTAAAGCTGACAGACCTGCTTTTGGAAATTTACAAAGAAAAACATATGCAGGAGGAAAAAGGATGAAGCAGTATGAGGCTGTGTGGGAAATATATAATCAATGTTCCAATAATCAGATGAGGGACGTGTTTTTTGAAGAAATCGAGACAGATGATCTGGAAGAATTCCTGAAAAATAAATTTAAGGGAAAGGATCTCACCTTTGAGAAGACCGTGAAGGAGGACGGCACCATTATCTACGATATTATGGCCTCCGGGATTAAAGAGCGGTATTCTTTTACGGAGATTTGAGGAAAAAGAGGATGAGAGATATATTCAAATCCCTGAAGGATCAGGGCGTAAATCCATATATTTTGGATGAAATCCTCAGGTTCAGAGAAAAATATCCTGTCGAGCCACAGCTTAAGGAGCGGGTTTCCCTTCCTGAGATTCCTTACTATGGCAGAGAGATTTTTGAGATGGCAGCCTCCGCTCTGCTGGAGGGAGAGCACCTTCTTCTGACCGGTTCCAAGGCTACGGGGAAAAATATTCTTGCGGAAAACCTGGCCTACGTATTCGGCAGGCCTGCCTACAACATTTCTTTTCATGTGAATACGGACAGCAGCAGCCTTATTGGTACGGATACCTTCAGAAATCAGGAGGTGCAGCTTCGCAAAGGGCCTGTCTATCTGTGCGGAGAGAACGGAGGGTTCGGTATTTTTGACGAGATCAATATGGCAAAAAATGACGCAGTATCCGTACTTCACGCTACATTAGACTACCGCCGTGTGATTGATGTGCCGGGCTATGACAGGATAAAGCTTCATGAAGCCGCCCGTTTCATCGGCACCATGAATTACGGCTACGCCGGCACCAGAGAATTAAACGAGGCCCTTATTTCCAGGTTCCTCGTGATTGAGATGCCTTCCGTGGACGGAGACACATTGGAGCTTATTTTGAAGGATCTGTTCCCGGGTTTTAAAGAAGAAGGACTGCGGCAGGTGACAGGACTTTTTATGGACCTGCAGACAAAAGCTGCCAACAACGAGATTTCCACCAAGCCCCTGGACCTTCGAGGTCTTATCGGGGCGCTGAAAACGGTTCGGGCGGGCCTTTCTCCCCTGCAGGCGGTACGTATGGGAATTGTAAATAAGAGTTTTGACCTCTTTGAGCGGGAGATGGTGGAGGATATTGTTATGACACGGATCCCTGCCCAGTGGACCGCTAAGGATATTTTTGAATGAGAAGGTGAGAAGACTGGAAACAGATATCGTAACGGCAGTGGAAGCGGAAAACAGGATTCGCAATCTCATGTGGACGGTCAGCGGAGATTATAAGCTGGACACGAAGCTGGATGTGGAGTCTTATTTTAAGTCCAGATTTATCTCTCTTTATGACGCCGTGAAGCAGGGTGGGTTTGCCAAATATTTCGACCAGAATGCCATGGCCATGTATCTTGTAAAAAAGATATACTATGGAGCGGAGGAAAAGCCTCTGACGGATTTGGCTCAGCTCTGTGTGGACGCCGCTGTCTGGAAAAAGATTTCAAAAGAAAGACCCGGGATCCCGGAACTGCGGCGCAGGGCCTTTGAGGATCTTCTGGAATTCTCATACGAAAAGCTCTGCGGTTCTCTGCCGGGACGCCTCCGGGCGGCCATGATGCAGGAATATCTGTATGGCAAAAAGACAAGAGGAAAGCAGATGGATATCCCTCTGTCCTGGATTCGATCCCTGGAAGAGGCAGAAGAGGTCATGGAGCTGATCCGCACTGTGGATCGGATGTACAATACCATGATTGACCTGGGATTTGAGAGAAAGCACGGGGATCTGGAGCATGTGCTGGCAGCGGACACGGAGGATTTAAAGGAATTTAACTGGAAAGATTTTTTAGAAGAGACGGCAGTGGAATACAGCCTGGAAGAGTATCTGAAGCAGATTACCCAGCGGCTTCTGACTTCTTCTGTGGAAGAAAGGGAAGAAGAAAAGGAAAAGAAAAGCGGAGGGCGTCGGGTAGTAGTTCTTGACCAGGAGGCTTTGGATAAGATGTACTCCTACATGGAACTGAACTATGGCCGTTCTTATCTTACGCCCAGAGAACAGAAACAGCAGAATTACCGGCTCTGCCGGGGCGCCCACGCAGACTGCAGCCTGTATTTTACGGAGGGGATTCTCAGGAATCCAGTTTTGTCAAACGCTCAGTATGTCAATGCCAAAAGGCATGCGGAGAAAAACAGGCTTCTTTTTCGCAACAGCTATTATATGCTGAAGCGAAATATCGAGCTGCTCACCGGAGAGCTGAAGCGTTCTCTGGTGCGCAGGCAGGAACCAGAATGGTTTTCTTCGGATTATGGGACAATCGTGCCGGCCAGACTCTGGAAAGTGGGACGGCTTCCCGAACCGGGAAAGCTTTTTGTGCGGACCAATAAAAGAGATCAGTCCGAGTTTGTGGTAGATATACTGATGGATGCCAGCGGTTCCCAGAGGGACAGGCAGGGCCAGGTGGCGCTCCAGGCCTACATTATCAGCGAAGCATTGAGCAACAATGGGATTCCGCACAGGATCATGGGCTTTTGCACTTTCTGGGACTATACTGTGATGCAGCGTTTTCGGGAGTATGATGATCCACGAAGCGAAAATCAGAGGGTTTTAGACTTTGTCACCTCGGCCAATAACCGGGACGGCCTTGCCATACGCGCTGCGGGTGACGGGCTTCTGAGAAGGCCCGAGGAAAATAAAATTCTGATTGTCCTAAGTGATGGAAGGCCTAATGACGTCATTGTAAACCGGCCGGGCAGCCGTAATCCCAGACCCTATCAGGGAGAGTACGCAGTGCGGGACACGGCGTATGAGGTGAGAAAACTCCGGGGAGAAGGGGTGTACGTCCTGGGAGTTTTTGCGGGAAAAGAGAAAGATCTGGCGGCAGAGAAAAAGATTTTTGGGAAAGATTTTGCCTATATTCGGGAGATTGCCAATTTTTCCAGAGTGACAGGACGGTATCTCAGACGGCTTTTGGACTGGGAAGGGGTATAAACGGATTTTTTCTGTATAAAATCTGGACAAATGGAAAATTGTTTCGTATTATAGTAAACGGACATGGCGTGGAAGCCTATTAAATATTTGGAATTCCGCACTACGGATGAAAGGTTGAGAATGGAGGCAGTTTTATGAGACATGAGTTCAGAAAAATAGAGCCCAAGTGGCAGAAGCGGTGGGAGGAGGCAGGTATTTTTAAGGCGGTTGATAACGATGCCAGCAGACCGAAGTTTTACGGCCTGGTAGAGTTCCCTTATCCCAGCGGTGCCGGTATGCATGTGGGACATATTAAAGCGTATTCCAGCCTTGAAGTGATTTCCAGAAAGCGCAGAATGGAGGGGTACAATGTTTTGTTCCCCATTGGATTCGATGCTTTTGGCCTTCCTACAGAGAATTATGCTATTAAGACTGGGGAACACCCCAGAAAGATTACGGATGACAATATTGTAAAATTTTCCAACCAGCTTAGGCGGGTAGGTTTTTCTTTTGACTGGGACAGAGTGATTGATACCACGGAAGAGGATTACTATAAGTGGACTCAGTGGATCTTCCTGAAAATGTTTGAGCATGGCTTGGTATTCAGAGATACGGCTCTTGTAAACTACTGCCCTTCCTGTAAGGTGGTTCTCTCCAATGAGGACAGCCAGGGGGGAAAATGCGACATCTGCCACAGTGATATCGTACAGAAGTCCAAGACGGTATGGTATCTGCGGATTACAGAGTATGCGGAAAAGCTGCTGGAGGGATTGGAGACGGTAGATTACCTTCCCAATATTAAACAGCAGCAGGTGAACTGGATTGGAAAGTCCAAGGGAGCCTTTGTAAACTTTCAGGTAGATGGAAGGGATGAAACCCTTCGGATCTATACTACCAGGCCTGATACCTTGTTTGGCGTAACCTTTATGGTTATTGCGCCGGAGCATCCCATGATTGACCGTCATGAGGGGGATATCGCCAATATGGACGAGATCCGGGCATACCGGGAGGAATGTGCCAAGAAGACGGAGTTTGAGAGAACGCAGCTTGTAAAAGATAAGACTGGTGTAAGGATCCAGGGCCTTGAGGCTGTCAATCCCCTGAATGGAAAGAAGATTCCCATTTTCATTGCGGATTACGTAATGATGGGCTATGGTACCGGGGCCATCATGGCGGTGCCGGCCCACGATCAGAGAGACTATGAATTTGCCAAGAAGTTCGGCCTTGATATTATCCCGGTTATCCAGGGAGGAAATATTGAGGAAGCAGCCTATGCAGGGGATGGGGAGATGATCAACTCCGGCTTCCTGAATGGCTATACCAATAAAAAGGATTCCATCGCCAGAGTGATTGACGAGCTGGAAAAGATGGGCGTGGGAGAAGCTGGCGTTCAGTATAAGATGAAGGACTGGGCCTTCAACCGGCAGAGATACTGGGGAGAGCCGATTCCTATCATCCACTGTCCAAAATGCGGCGTGGTACCTATGCCTTATGAGGAGCTGCCTCTGCGGCTTCCTCCTGTGAAGAATTTTGAGCCCGGTGCGGAGGGAGAGTCCCCTCTGGCTAAAATCGATTCCTTCGTAAACTGCACATGCCCCAGATGCGGCGGCGCTGCCAGAAGGGAGACAGATACGATGCCTCAGTGGGCGGGGTCTTCCTGGTATTTCCTGCGCTACATTGATCCTCATAATGATGAGGCCTTAGCAGATCCCGAGAAATTAAAATACTGGATGCCTGTAGACTGGTACAATGGAGGAATGGAGCATGTGACACGTCACATGATTTACTCCCGGTTCTGGCATCACTTCCTGTATGATACCGGTGTGGTGAACACAGCGGAACCTTATGCCAAGCGGACGGCCCAGGGGCTGATACTGGGGCCGGATGGGGATAAGATGAGTAAATCCAAGGGAAATGTGGTAGATCCTCTGGATGTAGTAGATGAGTACGGTGCGGATGTACTTCGAACCTATGTGCTTTTCATGGGAGATTACGGCGCAGCCACTCCCTGGAGCGAGAATTCCGTAAAAGGCTGCAAGCGCTTCCTGGAACGTGTGGCCGGACTGGTAGAGCTTGTAAAAGAAGGGGATGTGACGCCCCAGCTTGAGACGCTTTTCCACAAGACCATTAAAAAGGTATCCTCAGACCTTGAAGATATGAAGTTCAATACAGCCATTGCGGCTTTGATGGAGCTTTTAAATGCGATTTCCTCCCAGGGATCTCTTACCAGAGACGAGTTGGTTACGTATATTAAGCTCCTGTGCCCCATCGCCCCGCATCTCTGCGAGGAAATCTGGGAGCGCATCGGGGGAGAAGGATTCCTTTCCATGAGCCCATGGCCTGTTTATCAGGAGAGCAAAACTGTGGATGCCACTGTGAAGGTAGGCGTTCAGGTAAACGGAAAGCTCAGAGGCGTAGTGGAACTTCCGGCAGACTGCGGGAAAGAGGAGGCTATGAAAATTGCTTCAGAAGATGACAAGATCAAAGCCTTCCTGGAAGGAAAGAACATTGTCAAGGAAATTTACGTTCCTAATAAAATTGTAAATATTGTTGTAAAATAAGGGCGGCAGTTCCGGTGTGGGTGGAACTGTACGCAGTAAAAGACAGGAGGTGCCAGCGATGGCAGAAAAGGCCTGCAGCAGCACTAGCTGCAGCAAAGAAAGCTGTGAAGGCTGCCCAAGCGCAAAAAAACAGAATGGGTTTGCCGTAGAGCAGAATCAGTATTCAGATGTTAAAAATGTAATCGGCGTAGTCAGCGGAAAGGGCGGAGTAGGGAAGTCTATGGTGACGGCTTCCCTGGCCAATCTCCTGGCAGAGGCCGGATATCGGGTGGGAATCCTGGACGCTGACATTACCGGTCCGTCCATCCCCAGAATGTACGGCCTTCAGGGGCCGGCCATGGCAGATGACGAGGGGATTTACCCCATGGTTACGGAGAACGGCATTAAGGTGATTTCCATTAACCTTCTGATGCCGGATCCCGAGGCACCGGTGATCTGGAGGGGACCGATCCTGGCCAATATGGTTAAGCAGTTCTGGTCAGACGTGATCTGGGGAGAGCTGGATTACCTTCTGGTGGACATGCCTCCGGGAACCGGGGATGTGCCCCTTACTGTATTCCAGTCCCTTCCGGTAAATGGAATTATGATTGTCACCTCTCCCCAGGAGCTGGTGAAAATGATCGTAAAGAAGGCCTACAATATGGCAAAGACCATGAATATCCCTGTACTGGGCATCATCGAGAACTACAGTTATCTTGTCTGTCCTGACTGCGGCAAAAAGATTGAGGTATTTGGAAAGAGCCGGGTAGATGAGGCGGCGGGGGAATTAGGTCTTTCTATTGGCGGCAAGATGCCGATAGATCCGTCCCTTACAGAGCTTTCGGACGCTGGTGAGTTTTACAAAGCAAAGAATCCGTACCTGGCGACGGCCATAGCGGCCTTAAGGGTTTTGGACTCCAGGAAATAAGGAAGCCAAGTTATAAGAATACAGCAGGAATAAAGCAGAAAAAACGGGCAACACTCCCAGTATCAGGAGGTTGCCCGTTATGTATTTATCTGGAATAAAAAAATATCTCACAACTGCTCTCATCCTCATCCTTCTCTCACTGGTTCTTCGTTTAACTGTGTCAGCCGCCCACAAAACTTTTCTTCAGCAGGGGATTGCGGAAGAAGTCCTGCGTTTCCATGTACTGGCCAACAGCGACAGCGAAGAAGACCAGGAAATGAAGCTTTTGGTGCGGGATCAGGCTGTCTCCTGGATGGAAGAGACAGTAGCGGCTGCAGAGAGAGAAAAAGGGAGAGAATTAAGCCGGGATGAAGTGGCTGCGCTGATGAAAGAAAATCTGTCGGATCTTGAACATACAGCCAATCAAATACTTTCAGAACAGGGAGCCGACTATGGGGCTAAGGCTTCTCTGGAGGAATGTTATTTTCCCAAACGTACCTATGGCGCCTGCACATTCCCAGCAGGCTGGTACCAGGCCCTTCGCCTCCGTCTGGGGGAAGCCAAAGGGCAGAATTGGTGGTGCGTCCTCTATCCGAAGCTGTGCTTTACAGACAGCCTTCACGCAGTGGTACCGGAGGAAGAGATGGAAAAACTGGAGGAAGTGCTGACCGTGCAAGAGTATGAGAGCCTGTTTGAAACCCCGGAGGACTGGAAGATAAGCTTCCGGTGGTTTTAGAGCTGGAGGAGAAGCGTCCGTATAATTATACAAGGGATGCCGCAGAAAGTGAGCTGCGGCATCCCTATTTACGAGGCATGAATCAGTTATGCTTTTTTCTTTATGGCTGCCCGCTTCCTGAGAGTAGGATCCAGGATTTTTTTGCGGATCCGCAGGCTCTTGGGAGTCACCTCTAAAAGCTCATCCGTATCGATAAATTCCAGGGCCTGCTCCAGGCTGAGGATTTTTGGAGGTGTCAGCTTCAGCGCTTCGTCAGATCCTGAAGCCCGGGTATTAGTCAGGTGTTTTGTCTTGCAGACATTAAGCTCTATATCCTCCGGCTTGGCGCTTTGTCCAATCACCATTCCAGAATATACTTTTTCGCCGGGCCCGATGAACAGCGTCCCGCGATCCTGGGCATTGAACAGGCCGTAGGCCACGGATTCTCCAGACTCGAATGCAATGAGAGAACCCTGATTCCGGTACTGAAGATCTCCTTTATATGGGCCGTATCCGTCAAAAATCGTATTCATGATGCCATTGCCCTTTGTATCGGTGAGAAACTCCCCCCGGTAGCCGATGAGACCACGGGAAGGAATGGAAAATTCCAGCCGTGTGTATCCTCCCTGGCCAATGCTCATTCCCTGAAGCTCTCCTTTGCGCAGGCTCAGTTTCTGAATGACGCTTCCTGAGAATTCCTCCGGGACGTCAATATACGCAAGCTCCATTGGTTCCAGTTTACGGTTGCGCTCGTCTGTTTTATAGATCACCTCTGCCTTGCTCACTGCAAATTCATACCCCTCCCGGCGCATGGTCTCAATCAGGATAGAAAGATGCAACTCGCCTCTTCCAGAGACTTTGAAAGTATCCGCATCCTCCGTTTCTTCTACACGGAGGCTTACATCCGTATTCAGTTCCCTGAAAAGGCGGTCACGGATGTGGCGGGAGGTGACATACTTCCCTTCCTGTCCTGCCAGGGGACTGTCATTCACCACAAAATTCATGGAGATCGTAGGCTCGGAGATCTTCTGAAAGGGAATTGCCTCAGGAGTCTCCGGGGCGCAGATGGTATCTCCGATGTGAAGATCCGCAATGCCGGAGATGGCCACAATAGACCCGATGGTGGCAGAAGAGACCTCCACTTTATTCAGGCCGTCAAACTCATACAGCTTGCTGATCTTAACCTTCTGTTTTTTATCAGGGTCGTGATGATTTACCAGAACGGCCTCCTGATTGACCCGGATCTCTCCGCGGTCAACTTTTCCCACGCCGATGCGGCCCACATATTCGTTGTAGTCGATGGTGCTGATCAGAACCTGGGTGGGGCCCGTCTCATCGCCCTGAGGGGCAGGAATGTAGTTCAGGATCGTCTCAAACAGGGGCATCATGTTCTTTGGCGTTTCCTGGGGATCCAGGACAGCGTAGCCGCCTTTTGCGGAAGCGTAAACGAAGGGACAGTCAAGCTGTTCATCAGAGGCGTCAAGCTCCAAAAACAGTTCCAGCACTTCATCAATCACTTCACTGGGTCTGGCCTCCGGCCTGTCGATTTTATTGATGCAGACAATAACCGGAAGCTCCAGCTCCAAAGCTTTTTTTAATACGAACTTAGTCTGGGGCATGGCTCCCTCAAAGGCATCCACCACCAGGATGACGCCGTTTACCATTTTCAGGACACGCTCCACCTCGCCGCCAAAATCCGCATGTCCGGGAGTATCGATAATGTTAATCTTTGTTCCTTTATAAAAAACGGCAGTGTTTTTGGAAAGAATGGTGATTCCCCGCTCTCGTTCCAGGTCATTGGAGTCCATAACCCGCTCCGCCACAGCCTGATTTTCACGGAAAACGCCGCTTTGCTTTAAGAGCTCATCCACCAGGGTGGTTTTGCCGTGGTCTACGTGGGCGATAATCGCAATATTTCTCACATCGTTTCTTACCATAATTTCACTCTCTTCCTACTTTTTTAAAAAACGGATGGACAATATAAGGGAAAATATACCCTCTGAGCATTCCGTCACTCGATTTAGTTTATCACATATTTTGCAGATTACAAGAGAAAGAAAAATATAAAGCATATTTTCGGTTCTAAACTTTCCGGGAAGTGAATAAACATATGTAATATAAAATACATGAAGAGATACTTCGTTTGAAGAAGGGAGAACAATAATTTATGACAGATAAGATTATCGAAAACAATCAGGTATCCATCATGGGGAAAATAGTATCCG
>HHCFC01400__coassemble_2476_pt1 | contig 10394 bp, 8 predicted proteins | sample HHCFC01400__metabat2_high_PE_014 | metagenome-assembled genome bin HHCFC01400
GCAACCTGCCATTTTTCTCGTATAGATCATTTTCAAACGATTTCTACTCACACGCCCCTCGCGGGGCGCAACTTATGGTAAATCACGCCATGGCCGCTCCTTCCGAATTTCTACTCACACGCCCCTCGCGGGGCGCAACAGAAGAAAATGGAAATCCATGGGACATAAACTCATTTCTACTCACACGCCCCTCGCGGGGCGCAACAGACTACGCCTGCGCTGCAGGAATGCACAAACCAATTTCTACTCACACGCCCCTCGCGGGGCGCAACGAATTCCTTTTAGGTCTCCAACGGAGGCTTCGTAATTTCTACTCACACGCCCCTCGCGGGGCGCAACCCGTCCGCCACGTTCCATAGAAGGCAGAATAATGAATTTCTACTCACACGCCCCTCGCGGGGCGCAACGTGGAGGATATGGCAGACTGGCTGTGCAATCCGATTTCTACTCACACGCCCCTCGCGGGGCGCAACCCTTGTTTCAGGCAAAGGATATCGCACAATGACATTTCTACTCACACGCCCCTCGCGGGGCGCAACAAAATCTGCGATTGGACGGTTTGTATTTACAAAAATTTCTACTCACACGCCCCTCGCGGGGCGCAACTTGGGCAGAGTGTAATTTTTACGGATGAAATCGGATTTCTACTCACACGCCCCTCGCGGGGCGCAACTTGACTGGACAAACCTGGGAAATCTGATCGGAAACATTTCTACTCACACGCCCCTCGCGGGGCGCAACAAAGCTGGAGCTGTGCAGACTGCAACTCGGTCTGTATTTCTACTCACACGCCCCTCGCGGGGCGCAACTGCTCCGGCAGTTAATCAGTAAATGGGGGATCATATTTCTACTCACACGCCCCTCGCGGGGCGCAACCCTCCCACAGCAACTTCAAACAGTTCGTTGCTGTTATTTCTACTCACACGCCCCTCGCGGGGCGCAACTATCAACAGCTACATTATCAGACTGGAAAAATGGAATTTCTACTCACACGCCCCTCGCGGGGCGCAACCTTCCACCGATTCCCCTCATCCTGCCTTTCAACCATTTCTACTCACACGCCCCTCGCGGGGCGCAACATACGACATCTTCTATCTGGAATGGAATAAAGTCAATTTCTACTCACACGCCCCTCGCGGGGCGCAACACTCGCCGAGTCCTTCCCAGTCTTGCGCCTGCACATTTCTACTCACACGCCCCTCGCGGGGCGCAACAACACGGCGGCTCAGGGGGCGAATACTGCTAAGCAGATTTCTACTCACACGCCCCTCGCGGGGCGCAACGGGCGTCCTCCTGTACTTTCTTCCATTTTTGGAAAAATTTCTACTCACACGCCCCTCGCGGGGCGCAACAGATTATCGACAAGGCTATTAAAAGTACCAGCGAATTTCTACTCACACGCCCCTCGCGGGGCGCAACTCAGGGCGTTTATTTTATCGGCTATTGAAGAAAATTTCTACTCACACGCCCCTCGCGGGGCGCAACTCACACAGAGCTGAAAAAGTGTGGCGGCAGTCTCATTTCTACTCACACGCCCCTCGCGGGGCGCAACTTTCTCTATCTCGCTACTGTCCTCCTGGAATCCTCAAATTTCTACTCACACGCCCCTCGCGGGGCGCAACAGGGATCCGGTCTTTCCACTTTTCATATTGCATGATTTCTACTCACACGCCCCTCGCGGGGCGCAACGTCTTCCGGAATCCTTCTTCCAATCTTCTCTTCGATTTCTACTCACACGCCCCTCGCGGGGCGCAACGAACAGAGAATGGTGGATGCCCGGAAAGTAGAAGATTTCTACTCACACGCCCCTCGCGGGGCGCAACCGCTACATCTTGTAGTTAATCCCAGCACATACCCCATATTTTGAAGAGCGGACTTTTTTTCACTTTATTTTACAGGTTTTTTCACTCAAAAACCTGTTTTTTTCAGGCGAACCTCCTGCATTTTTTCAAACACAGGGACTTCGCCTGATTGATTTCAGATGATAATCACCCCTTCCGGATTATAGGTTTCCTTGGCACCAATGTGCTCCACTTTCTTCTCCCAGTTATTTCCCAGATAATAAAACCTCAGGCTATCTTTTTCCTGATCAATTAATTTTAGCAGTCTGTTTTTCAGTTTTAGAAAAGAAGAATAATCCAGGTCGGCCTCAAAAACAGAGTTTTGCACTCTCTGCGCATGGTTCTGGCACTCTTTTGCAACTTTTCTTAACCTTGTTTTGCCTGCTGCATCTGTCGTACTGACATCATAGCTAATTAAAACCATCATAGTTCTCACCTACTTCAATCAAAACCCTGCTGCAAGCAACAGGATATCCAGCTTGCAGCGCTGCAGTCGCCAACTATCCATACAAGCATGGCTACTTGGCTTGTTGCTCGCGGGAATAAAAGCAAAGTTCTCCTATTTCAATAAAAACGGAGGATACTGCTCCAACTCGCCCCGGATATGTTTTGCCAGAAGATTGCTTTGTACATACGGCAGCAATCCCATGGGAATTTTCTGTTTCAAATATGGATGCACCAGATCCGAACGTTTCTTTTCCTGCCAACGGGCAAGTACTTTCTTGCGGCCGTCTTCATTCAGCCATACCGCGCCAGAAAGCTGTTTTTCAAAGTCTTTTTCGCCGATCACCTGTAAATTTAACAGAGTAATTACAAAACGCTCTACAATACATCTGGCTTCCTCCACCATATCACAGGCCAAAGACACTCTTCCGCTGCGCAGAGTATGGCAAAATCCTATGTAGCTGTCCAATCCGACGGTTTCCAGAGCTGCCGCAAACTCACTTGTCGCCAAAGTATACACGAAAGACAGCGCCGCGTTAATCGGATCAAGAGGCGGTCTTTTTGTGCGCAGTTCAAATGTAAACGGAACTTTTTTATTAGTAATCAGCTTATGAAAAACAGAAAAATAACTCTGGGCGCAGTATCCTTCAATTCCGACCACTTCTTCAATACTCTCCGCCCTGTAGGCTTTATCAATCCCGTCCGATAAAATTTCGAGAACGTTTTGTATCTCACCATCTTCCCTTAAATCACTGTTATCATGCAGGGTACGGCGAATCAACTGCCTTGTATTGCTGAATTTCGCCGCCATTGTATTCTGTGTCAAAGCAAGACCGTTCTCTCTGAACCGGTCGATTTGCGCGACTCTTAAGAAAACGTTGCCCTTTGTTTCTCCGCAGACTTTCGCAAGGAATTTCCCCTGCGGCGATATGAAATTGATCGGAATCATTTTTCCTACACATTTTCCCATAAGAGCCGGGGAGCAGCCTACATAATTAAAGCAGACAATATTTTCTACATTCTCAAAAGGAATACGCAGCTTTATCTCCCCGTCTATTTTGCAGACAAGATTTTCTCCATCCAGCGTCAGATAGGCGGCTTCATTTGTAACATAGATTGTATTCAAAAGCTTTCTCATAGCGTCGTCCTCTTAATCCGTTCAATTTCCAAGCGGATATCCTTCACGCCTTTCAGCGATGGCATACACAAATCCTTCATCGAACAGCCGCTGCATTTCTGGCCTTTCCGAATCTGCGGAATCCTGCCCCGTTTCAAATGATCCCGCATCTCTTCCAGTAAAATTTTTAACTCATGATCATATAGCTCAAAATTCTCTTTCAATGGAAGATTCACACGCTTTTTCGTGTTCCCGTAATAGAGCACGCCCGCAGCATCGCCTCCGAAGACAAAATCCACACATAATTTCTGCGCAAACACCTGCATCAGGTCATCTCTGCGAAACGCTTCGTCACGGGGAGCGGTGGGCTTATATTCCACAATGCAAAGCTGATATTTACCATCAAGTCCATCAATGGAAATGCCACTCCGATCAGGCGTCGCTTCCAGACAGTCAACCATGCCGTATAAATAATACGGTTCCAAATCATGATAAACCGGTACGGAAGAAAAAATTTTCTTTCCCCTTGAAGCATAATGATTGTCTGGATTGTGCACTCTTTCATGAAGCAGATTCGCTTTTGTTACAAACAGATTCTCCGCCCATGCCTTGTCAATTTCGATCAGTCCCCATCGATGCGGACAGTACAGATAATGCTGAATCGAGCGAATTGCTATTTCTTCTGTGTTCATAGTTTTTCTATCAGCTCTACTCCATCCGGCATCTGCGAATCAATAGTAATCTCATAGTCTTTATAGGAACGCGGCGCTTTGTCGTCAATCTTACGAACTGTGATCTTATCAAACAGAAGATGGGACGGACAGTTGCCTAACATACTCTCATGCTTAAATACATACAATTTTCTCATACACATTTTGCCTCTGGCCGCACTGTGGTCATTCTCAAACATGTTAATAATTGCCTGCCACAAAACCTCTAAATCCTCTTCTAATAAGCCTGTAATTTTATCCGCCAAAGACGCCGACACATACCCCTCAGCTCTGTACAGCGCATACGGAATAATGCTTTTCTTTCCCATTTCCGTCTCGCCGGTCTCGGTTCTCTCCTCCGTTGTCCTCGCCTGACGGGTAATCGTCACTTCCTGCGTATTAACCGGTGAAAGACTTCTCGCAAAATTAATCTGTACCGGCCCTCTGACGATACCGCAGGGGTCTTCTCCTGTTGACATCACTGCGCCAAACGTTCTGACGTCAAAATAGTTTTTGCACATATAATCCCGTGCAGCTTTCACGGCATCGGCATTTTTTCCTTTTTTGCCTTTTTCCAGCCCGGCGGCTTCATACGCTGCCGTGAATTTTGCATTTAAAGACCTGTCCGGTTTGATCAGAATATTGTAGCCCGGCTCGCCCTCTTTCACCAGCTCTACGTAATTCCGGATTTTTCGTTTCAGGCACACATCCGTAACATAGCCATATCCGGTCTCCGCATCTACTCTCGGCATGTTTCCCGCATCCGGATCCCCGTTGGGATTTCCGTTCTCCACATCAAAAAGCATCACAAAATCGTATCTGTTCTTCAGTGCCATCTTACTCTTCCTCCATTTCTTTCTGCCCTTTGTCAAAAAAACTCTGATACTGCTGATAATAACCGATAATAAACTGTCCCTGCTCTTTCATTGATAAAGTTTCTTTAAATTCTCCATCAATCTTATTGGTGATTTCCCCCATGAGTTTTTTGTAAACAACCGGATATTTTACTTTATTTAAGTGATTCTGAGCCAATATCATGAGCTTCGGAAACACAAGCGCCGGCGTTGATACTGCCGAGGCAAAATAGGCGTCCTTAATCGTTCTGTTCAAAGAGTTATTGGATGCCTCCTGCTGCAGCTTTTCCAGAACCGCAAACAACCGTCCGAACAAATAGGCCTGATTTTTGTTTTCCTTATCTAATGCCACTGTAAACTCCTCCTTTGGGTAATTTCTGTTGATGTACGCTTTGATGACTCCGGCCCGGATCCGATTCAGCTTTACATGATCCGTCTTAATCCGTCGAAGCATGGTCTGATATACAAAATCCGGATAATTTCTGCCATAAATAATTGCTTCAAAAAACTTTGCAAACACTGCCGGATCTATCTTATCGTTGCTGCTGACCGGTGAAACCAGTTCCTTTTTTATGCTGGAAAGCGAGACGGTGTGAAAGTTCTCCGACACCTGCAGATCCTGTTGAAATCTCGCAACATTCCATAACACATCCGCATATTTTTTCCGTATCAGAAATTTCATGGACAGACGCGACGAATTTGGTTTTAATCCCAGCATATAAAAATCCACATCCGGCGAGATACCCTCTTCTTTCTCCAGCGTCTCCAGCCGCAGCCAGCCGTTTCTGGCGTCATCCAGCATTTTTTTGAGTATCGCTTCTGTCTTTTCCGCCTGCATCCCGTAGGCTTCTCCAAAAAGCATCTGCAGAAACAGGCTTTCGTTGCTTTCCTTTTCTTCCATCGCCCAGAAGACAATCGTCATATCGTCTATCAAAACTTTGTGTCTGGGGCTGCCAAGGAGATAATTCAGCGCCTCGGTATACTTTTTCATTGCGTTTTCGGAAATATTACTGTTGTACGACTGTTCATTCCCGTAAGAATTTTCGGATGTATTATTAAATCCTACCAGCACGCTCCCGGTCGCAAGCCCTCCGTAAACACCCTTAATTTTACTGTGAATCCTGGCGATCGGCGCAGCGCTGTCTCCCGTCACCGCACACTGAGCCAGGCAGGTATCGCCGGCTTCTTTGGAACGCTTTGCAAAAGCTCTGTTCCACTTTTCAAGGAGCTTCGCATCCTCATGCAGCAGAACATCCGGATTTCCGAAAAGGCAAAAAACAAAGCCGGACTTCCCATAATCTTTTCCCAGCCTTAGCAAATCCGAATTTTCAGTTTCCGCCTCCGGTTTCCAGTTTAGAAGAAAATTCCGGAAAGCATTGACAATCGGCGTATCGATATCGCTGATAAATTCCAGATTTTTCTCCACAAAAACCTGATGGGATTTCTCCGCTTTTTTTGTCCGGTCATACGGTGTCAGCCGATTGTCCTCCAGATTCAGGCCGAAAATATACAAGGGCCTGTGATCGACAATATTCGCATCGATTCCCGGTTTCTCAGTTCTCTGAGGCAGAATCATTTCATCGGGTATTTTTTTCTCTTTTGTCTTTTTTCCGACTTGTTCGGTTTTCGTTCTCTGACAGTTAATGATTTCACCGACTGTCCCATCCGCATTCAGACCGATTTTATAGCTCACATTGACTTTAGAATAGCCGTCCGGGAGAACTTTGCCTGCTTTTGAAAGGACATCGTAATATTCACAAAGTGCATGGATCAGCATTTTAATTCCTCCCTGTATTTCTGCACATCAATCACTCCCCCAACCATGTGCGGCCTGTAATACACCGTTGACGCCCGATCGGAAAATCTCGGATTTTTCCAGTCGTTATTGACAGGTATTCCGCCGTCTGAGAACTTCACTTTATAGCTCATGTATCCGAAATCCACATCCCCGAGGCTGCGTATTTCATCACTGATCAGATTTTCGTCAAACTCGTCAATCAGCTCCAGCCGTTTTACCGGAAATTCACTGCAGCCAAAACACGGCGTGCGAAAACACTGCCCCTTTTCCAGACGGCGTTTTATGATATTGTAGTGCTTATTCTCTGCATCGCTTTCATCCTCACATTTTAACCCTGTCAGCTCAAAATGAAATTCAATGCCATATTTTACATTTTTCAGCACCATAGATGCTCTCTGGCTTCGGTTTTCCGAGGTATAAATACACGGGTCGCCGCCTTTGCCGTTCATCTGACTTTTTACCGCGCTAAACAAAACTTTGTCCTTAACCTCGTTTCTGCGGATATTGGCAAATTCAATCTTATTAAACACAATAATTTTATCTATGACGTAGCGGATCGCCGGCTTCCAATAGATACTCTTTAACAGACCCTCCAGCGCCCCCGGCACCGGAACATCATAGCTGACTCTTTCCACTTTTAACTCCGGTCTCGTAAAACAGGCATAATCCCCTTCCACCATAATCTTAAATCCATAGCTCATCGCATCTCACCCCTTTCAAAATAGAACAAAAGTGTGCTTCGCACACCCTCGCGATTACATTTTCTTTCAAGAAGCACACTTTTTCCGCGCCGAGCGTGGTCAGCTTTAGCTGACATCTGCCTTTCACGCGAGTGCGCATCGCCGCGGAGCGTCTTATTTCATAGGAAACGAAGTTTCCTATGAAATAAAATAATCTTTCGCTTCAAATAGAATCCCGACCTCTTCATCGTAATAATCATCATTTGTCAGGCAGTAAATTCCTGTGCCATAATCATCCAGCGCCCCCTGCCCGAGCAAATCATTAAACTCACTCTGCGTTACCGTACATGTATACTTCTGCAATTTTCTCGCATCCGCAGTCTTCGTAAACCTCAACTTCTCAACAAGCTCACGACCCTTCTCATCTTTTCCGGCCGCAACAACCGACATGTTTTTCGAATCTATAATCTTTATATATTCGGCATACGTTTTAAAAGGAATCGAGAAAACATCCGTACACTGACGATGCATGGCATATTCTGTCAAAATTTCCTCATTCATAAAAAACAGCCTGCGGTAATATGCTTCGATACATTCCGCAGAAGAAATATCCTCATACGCTTCCAGGCTGCCTTTGGTAAGGCTGATTCTATCATCCACCGTCATTTTCATTGTCTCATCTGAAAAATCAAACACATAGACATCCGCAGCCGTCCGTCTCCCTTCCCGGTTGCAGCGCCCGCCCGCCTGAAGGATGCTGTCAAGCCCCGCCGTTTCCCGAAAAACGGTATAGACATCCAGATCCACTCCAGCCTCGATCAGAGAAGTTGACAGAATCGTGATTCGCCTATTGTCAGGAACATTTTCTAAATCAGGATAATCTCTTTCCAGATTTTTCAGTTCCTTCCGTATCTGATTTAACACGCGCTCTCTGTCAACCGAGGTCATATACGTCGACAGGTGAAATTTCTTCCCGGTACAGTCCTGATACAGCTTTCTCGCCGCCTTCTTTTTGTTGACAATAATCAGGTTAGACGGATACTCTTTCGTTTTTTCAAGGAGCGTTTCACTGCTTATCTCTCCGAGATAGCGGTATCTGCATTTTTTAAACTTTTCAAATTCCGTTCTGTCACAAATCAAATCCACGATATTGCTGTCCGGCAGCGCATACTTCCCGATTAATTCCGAAAAATACTGCTTCACTGTTCAAATATCTGGTAATAAAAGAAATCCCCTGAAGACAAGGCTGCAAATATTTCTCAGGCATTAAATGCGCCTCGTCAAAAATCAGAATACTGTCCGACATATTGTGCATTTTGCGAAGCCTGCTTCTCTTATTCGCAAAAATTGTCTCAAAGAACTGCACCGCCGTCGTAATGATAAACGGGGCATCCCAGTTCTCTGCTGCGTACTTTGCCGCCTCCCGGTAATCCTCACTTTTCTCTTCCGCATCGTCATAGGAGAAGGTTGACTGGTGACGCAGAATCTCCATATCCTCTCCAAACAGCGTTTCAAACACGTTCACAGTCTGGTCAATAATAGAATTGTACGGAATCACATAAATGATCCTTTTTTTCCCGGTCTTAAGCGCTCTCTCTAATGCGATCTTGACGCTCGCAAGCGTTTTCCCGCTGCCGGTCGGCATATTTAAAAGAAAAATTTCTCCCTTTTGCTCTGCATGTTCAAACGCCTGTGCCTGCAGCAGCGCTCTTGCTTTCTGCAGCTCGGTTTCGCATTGAAACGATGTTATCTTTTTATTGACTTTTTCCAGGCAGCGCACAAAACTGCCCTGCATCGCTCTGGGCCGCTCACGCTCTCTGCAAAACTGCGCCGTATCCTGCGAGTCCGCATCGACCAGACAGGAGAACGCATATCTTGTAAAAAAAGAAAATTTGTCAATCCAATACTCTGCATTTCTCCGGGCATCTGCAGTTCTCTGGCAGTCTCCCGCCATATAAGTTAACCAGGCTTTTGTATCCACCTCCGGACACGGAAGCTCAGATTTGTATGCAGAAAAATCCTCAAACGTTCTTGCCATTCGATCACGAAGTGTAATATCATCCGGATTCTGAGCTGAGATTCCTCCGTCCGGCAGCCCGGAATGATGGCCTGCAATGCAGTATTCCATCATCAACGTCATAATGCTGTCCATTTTGTCCTTTTCGTACCGCTCTTTCACAGCCAGCGCGCCGCAGGTCGAATGCTCCACACGAATATTCGCGCCTTTAATCCGTTTCTGAAAAGACGGCTGAAATTTGCCTGCATCGTGGTATAAGCCTGTCACGTACATAAAATCCTTTAATTGCGAAATTGCAAATCGGCGGCACAACAACGCAGTATTCTCGCTGTGCTCTTTCACGGTCTGTATTTCTTCTGTGTGCTCATTGATATGAGCGATATATTGTTTGTCCATAAAACGCTTCTTTCTATATAAAAATGCAGTGTTAAAAGCTCTTTTCTCGTGACAGTGACAGAATAAATCGTTACCTTTTCACATGCTTCATCTAACTGATTTCTGCCGTTGTCTCTGTACCTCTACTCACACGTCTCTTGCGAGGCGCAACGCTCACCAGAGAGCGGAAGTACGGGTGCTGAATTCTACTCATACGCCTCTTGCGAGGCGCAACAGGCTGGCCTCGGAACAGGAAATGCCCCTATAGAGTTTCTACTCATACGCCTCTTGCGAGGCGCAACTGACTATTCAGTAATAATGGAAATCATCAATAAGTTTCTACTCATACGCCTCTTGCGAGGCGCAACTGGAGGGGACAGTAGAACTACTTCAAAAATGCAGTTTCTACTCATACGCCTCTTGCGAGGCGCAACGTCAGGGCGTTTATTTTATCGGCTATTGAAGAAAGTTTCTACTCATACGCCTCTTGCGAGGCGCAACCACACTATTTATTTTATTTTTAGATTTTAAATAAGTTTCTACTCATACGCCTCTTGC
>HHCFC01400__coassemble_2504_pt1 | contig 10280 bp, 7 predicted proteins | sample HHCFC01400__metabat2_high_PE_014 | metagenome-assembled genome bin HHCFC01400
TGGGTTTAAGCTTCTTAAGGATGGGGGAGAAAAGGAGGTAAAAAAAGAGCTGTTGGCCAGTGAAATCTGCCAATGCTTCGATATTCCTCAGGTGACATATCGGCCATTTCATTTTGAAGGACAAATTGTCACACAAAGCAGCATCATTACCTCAAAAGAATACTCGATCGTTTCAAAGATGGCTTTTGATATTTATGCCTGTAATCATGATTTAAATACGGTTGATTTTTGTAAAAAGCTGGATCCTGTCACTTACTATGGAATGAATCTTTTAGACTATCTGACAGGGAACATAGACAGGCACCCCGAGAACTGGGGATTTTTGGTAGACAACCGAACAAACCTCTGTATCTCCCTGTACCCGGTTATGGATTTCAATCAATGCTTTCTTGCGTATGACACTCTGGAAGGAGCCAACTGCCAAACCGTACTGCCTCAGAATATGACACAGCGGGAGGCGGCCGTGGATGCGGTAAAGCATATAGGCCTGCGCCAGATACAGGAAATGGATTACAGCCAATTTGGCGATATGGAGAAGGAAGCGCAGATGTTCAGAAGAAGGCTTTCAGAGTTGGCGAAAATTAGCTGAGAAGCCGGAGATTCAAGAAATGAAAAAACTCTATGTAGACAACCCTCTGCATAGAGTTTTTCTTTATTTTTTGTGAAAAGTCTCTTGAAAAAATTTGTCTTTGACATTATAATATAGTAAAAAAATTGACTATAAATAAATTGACCAAGGATGGTGAGCCATGAACAAGGAAGATAGGAAAAATGCATATTTGTACTGCAAATTCAGAGACCAGCAGTTTGCCCTGTATGATGAATACGCCAAGCGTCACGGTATGATGATGAAAACCCTGTTGGTAGTCAACGTTCTTTTCTATGCCAAGGAGGGCATGACGCAGACAGAGATATGTCAGAGAACGCTGGAGTCTAAACAGACCGTAAATTTAATTATTAAAAACCTTTTGGCAGAGGGCTACGTTACAGTTACGGAGATGGCGGAAAACAAGCGCAACAAGTTGGTTTGGATGACGGAGGCGGGGCGGTCATACTGTGAAAAGGTAGTCCGGCATATTACATGGGCGGAGGATACAGCCATGTCCATGTTTACACCAGAAGAACAGAGGCAGCTTGTGGAGCTGTCCAGGACATTTACGAAAAATTTGACGAAGCTGGTAAATCAGGAAACGGAGGAGTAGACAATGGAATTTTATGAAGTAATAAATAAGAGAAGAAGCATCCGCCAATTTGAAGACCGGGAAATTCCCAGGGAGGTGCTGGAGCGGATTCTGGATGCCGGCCTGAAAGCCCCCTCATCCAATCATCAGAGAAGATGGGAGCTGCTGACCCTGACAGATAAATCGCTGATTATGGAGCTTGCGAAATTTATACGCCCCTATCCCTGCAGGATTCAGGAACCGAAAACTCCCCAGCAGGAAATGTTTAAGATCGCCTATCCGCGGCAGCGCACCATGATCGAGGAATCCGCCTGTGTGATCCTGCCATACTTTAAACAGAAATATTCCTTTGACAATCCAAAGAACGATTACGGTCTGATGGATTATGGAGCAGCCTGGGCGCTTGTGGAGAATATGCTGCTGGCAGCTGCGGCCGAGGGACTGGGATCCGTGGTTCATATCCCGGTTAAGAAAGAGCCGGAGCAGATTAAAGAGTTCCTGAAGATACCGGAGGGATATTATCTGCCTACACTGGTGGTTCTGGGATATCCCAGTAAAGACGCATTACTGCCGTCCCAGGTCAAGGCTACGGTGGAAAATAAGGTTCGTTGGAACAAATGGTAAAAATCCAGGGGGGAGACACAGATGGAATTTAATGAAGTGATTCAGAAAAGAAAAACCAGCCGGGAGTGGACGGACAGGGAGGTTGACTTTGAGGCCATAAAGAGAATTCTTGAGGCCGGGATGAAAGCTCCTTCCTGGGATCACTACCGAAATTGGCAGTTTATTGTCCTCCGCACAAAAGAAGAGAAAGAGAAGGCTTTTAGCTATGCCAAATATATAGCGGAAAAATTTGATACGGGCCGCTACGAAAACAGAAAGCTGAATCTGGCCCAGGAGATGTACGCATATGCGATGCCAAGACAATTCACTATGCTGGTGGATTGTCCGTATGTAATTGTTCCGCTGTTTAAATGTGCCAGACTGAATGCGGAATGGGTCAGCAAACTGAATCCCTTCTCCACAGCCTGGTGTGTGGCTGAAAACATCATGCTTGCTGTAGTAAACGAAGGCCTGGGCTACTCTCTGCGCATACCTTTAAATAAAGAGCATGACATTGTGCTCGAGAAGCTTGGAGTGCCCAAGGGATGGATGACGCCGTGTTTTATCGGGGTTGGATACCCCAGAGAGGATGAGCGGATTTTGGAACAGTATAGCAGTAAGCCGGATGGCCACATACATATGGGAGGCTGGTGACCATGAGTTTTCCTCTTATTCGTGAAATTGAAGTCAAGAGTATTTTTTCTAAATCCAACCTTCCGGTATGCGAATACTCCGTCAATCCCTATGTGGGCTGTACCCATGGCTGTAAATATTGCTATGCATCCTTTATGAAACGTTTTACAGGACATCTGGAGCCATGGGGAGAGTTTCTAGATGTAAAGCTCTGGCCGGAGATTAAAAATCCCCGGAAATATGCGGGAAAGGAATTGTTCATCGGATCAGTGACGGATCCCTACCTTCCCCAGGAAGAGATCTATGGACGTACAAGGGCGCTGCTTACACAGCTAAAGGGAAGCGGCGCAAGAATCAGCATTGCCACCAAGAGCGATCTGATACTCAGGGATTTAGATCTGATAAAAACTTTTCCAGAAGCACGTGTTTCCTGGTCGGTCAACACACTGGATGAGAATTTTAAGAATGATATGGACAATGGAGTTTCCATTGAACGGCGCCTTGCCGCCATGGAGACTTTTCACCGGGCTGGGATCCGCACGACCTGTTTCGTGTCGCCTATTTTTCCAGGCATTACGGATGTGGAAGCGATTATCAAGAGAGTGAAGGGCCAGTGCAATCTTATCTGGCTTGAAAATCTCAACCTGCGGGGCAGCTGCAAGACGGTGATTTTGGATTATATAAAAGAAAAACATCCATATCTGCTGGAGCTCTATCAGGAGATCTATCAAAGAGGAAACCGCAGTTATTGGGAAGCTCTTGACGAAAAGCTGAAAGACTGCGCTGACCAAAACGGTTTGGACTATGTAACCAATGACGACAGCATGAGGCGGCCTTTTGAAGCGCCGCCGGTGGTGGTAAATTATTTCTATCATGAGCAGATCAAAAAATCGGCCAGAAAGGAAGGTGGCTCCCATGCCTGAATTGCCGGAAGTAGAAGCGGTAAAGAGAGTTCTTGAGCCCCAGATAAAGGGGCTTTCAATCCTTCAGGTGACCGTAAAGCGGCCGGAAGTGATCGCGCACCCGGATCAAGATGAATTCTGTCGGCGGCTTGCCGGACAGTCCATTTCCGGTATGGGACGGCGGGGAAAGTATCTGCTGATTCTGCTGGAAGGCGGAGACCGGATCATTATCCACCTGAGAATGACGGGCCGTCTCCTGCTGACCCCGGCAGATTGGCCGGAGGAAAAGCATACGCACCTTATTTTTCGTCTTAGCAGCGGGGAAGAGCTGCGCTTTGTGGATACCCGAAGATTCGGCCGTTTTTGGCTGTTGGGACAAGAGGAAGAGGATCGGTACAGCGGCATTGGCAAGTTAGGAAAAGAACCCTTTGACCCGGAGTTCTCAGCCCTGTATCTGAGAATCCGTTTTGGGAAACGGAAAAAGGCGGTCAAGGAATGTCTGCTGGATCAGAGCGTCGTTGCCGGCATAGGAAATATTTACTCAGATGAGATTCTGTTTTCTGCCGGTATTTATCCGGCCAGACCTGCCAACAGCTTGACAGAGGAAGAGTGGGAAAGAGTGGCTGAAGCTATTTTGCGGCAGTTGTCATATTTTATTGAGAAAAATCAAATGACACCAGAAGAATATTTGGAAACAAAAGGACAGGATTACCGCAATACTCCATTTTTACAGGTTTATGGAAAGAAAGGAGAATCCTGCCCGAAATGCGGACAGCTCCTTTGCCGTATGGTGATCGGAGGCAGAAGCAGCGTGTTTTGCCCCCATTGTCAAAAAGAAAGCTGATGGGCAGCAGGATATTTTTGCAGCAAACTTCCCGGCGTCCGTGCTATAATATCTTACGCTTTAGAGTACGGAATTCGCACGGGAGGTTTTTTGTATGAGGGAAAATAATGTAAATAAGATAAAGATACGAGGGGCCAGGGTACATAACCTGAAAAACATTCAGGTAGACGTTCCGCTGAATCAGATTGTGGGAATTGCCGGAGTGTCAGGTTCCGGTAAATCCTCCCTGGCCCTGGGCGTTTTGTATGCCGAAGGTTCCCGAAGATACCTGGATGCCCTTTCTACTTACACAAGACGCAGGATGATCCAGGCTGCCAAGGCGCAGGTTGATGAGGTTCTCTATGTGCCGGCGGCCCTGGCTCTCCATCAGCGGCCGGGAGTTCCGGGCATCCGAAGTACCTTTGGTACAGGGACGGAGCTTTTAAACAGCTTGAGGCTGATGTTTTCAAGACTTGCGGAACATAAGTGTCCCAACGGACATTACCTGCCGCCCTCCCTTAAGGTGGCTGCAGGGCAGGAGCTGGTTTGTCCTAAATGCGGTGTCCGCTTTTATGCCCCTTCGGCAGAAGAGCTTGCCTTTAACAGTCAGGGAGCATGCCGTACCTGCGATGGAACAGGGATTGTTAGAAGAGTAGACCGGGAGACTCTGGTGCCGGACGAATCCCTTACCATAGATGAGGGCGCTGTGGCGCCATGGAATTCCCTAATGTGGTCTTTGATGACGGATGTCTGCCGGGCTATGGGGGTGCGGACGGATGTGCCCTTTTGCCGGCTGACGGAAGAAGAAAAGGACATTGTATATAATGGCCCTGCAGAAAAGAAGCATATTTTATACAGGCCCAAGAATTCTGATCAGGCCACGGAGCTGGACTTTACTTATTATAATGCAGTATACACGGTGGAAAATGCCCTGTCAAAAGTGAAGGATGAAAAGGGAATGAAGCGTGTGGAGAAGTTTCTCAGACTGGAGGAGTGTCCCGACTGCCTGGGTACACGTTTGTCTCTGGAAGCCAGGGGGCCCAGGCTTCGTGGGATTTCCCTGGATCAAGCCTGCCGGATGTCCCTTCAGGAGTTATCCAGGTGGGTGGAGGGCGTACCGGAGTCTCTGCCGGAGGACATGCGACCCATGGCGGAAAGCATCTGCGAATCCTTTCAGACGGGAGCGAAGCGGCTGCTGGAACTGGGACTCGGGTATCTGAGTCTGGACCGTGCCTCATCCACCCTCTCCACAGGGGAGAGACAGAGAATGCAGTTAGCCAGGGCAGTCCGAAACAGGACTACCGGTGTTTTGTACGTGCTGGACGAACCTTCCATTGGCCTGCATCCCGCCAATATAGCGGGGCTGGCAGGGGTCATGGAGGATTTGACGGCAGATGGAAACTCAGTGGTACTGGTGGATCACGATACGCAGATTCTCGCCGGAGCTGACTGGCTGATCGAGATGGGGCCGGGCGCCGGGGCGGCAGGAGGATGGGTCATTGCCCAGGGAACGCCAAAGGAACTTTCCCAAAATCCTAACTCTAAGATCGGCCCCTTCCTTTGCGGAGCATCATCCATACAGGTAAAAAAGCAGTTTTCGCCGGAAGAGTTGTTTTCCTGCGGGAGACTCCACCTTTCCACAGGTTCGATCCATACGGTGAAGCCTTTGGAGGTGGATATTCCTAAAGGGAGGCTTACCGTGGTGACCGGCGTGTCTGGCTCCGGGAAAACGACGCTGATTCTGGAAAGCCTCGTCCCGGCGCTGGAAGCCTTAGTCCATGGGAAAAAGTTTCCGCCCCATGTAAAAGCCCTCAGGGCTCAGGGGATCACACAGGTAAAATTGATGGATGCCACGCCCATCGGAATCAATGTGCGCTCCACTGTAGCGACCTATGCCAACGTCCACGATGAACTGAGGAAGATTTTCGCAAAGACGCCGGAGGCAAAAGAACTTGGCTGCAAAGCCGGGGACTTCTCTTACAATACTGGAAGGCTGCGCTGTCCAGTCTGCGATGGAACCGGCGTGATCAGCCTGGACGTACAGTTTTTGCCGGATGTAGAGATTCCCTGTCCCCAGTGCCGAGGCAGCCGCTATGGAAAAGAAGCATACAGAGTGAAATATAAAAATAAAAAAGGAGAGGCTTTTTCTTTGCCGGAGCTGATGAGGATGGATATCAACACGGCTCTGAAGGAATGTGAAGATCTGAAGCTGGTTCACCAGAGGATGCAGACTCTTCAGGAGCTGGGGCTTGGCTATCTCACCCTGGGAGAAGAAACACCGAGACTCTCAGGAGGTGAGGCCCAGAGGCTGAAGCTGGCCAGCGAGATGGGAAAGGCCCAGGGGGATTCTGTTTTTGTCTTTGACGAACCGACCATCGGCCTGCATCCTCTGGATGTGCGGACTTTATTGGGGATTTTTCAGACACTCATTGAGAAAGGGGCTACGGTTCTTGTGATTGAGCATGACTTGGATGTGATAAGGAACGCCGATTACATTATTGATATGGGGCCGGGAGGCGGCCAGGAAGGGGGCCGCATTGTGGCGGCCGGGACGCCGGAAGAGATCCGGGCCGTACCAGAGAGCTGCACCGGAAGATACTTATGATCTGGGTTTACATTAATTTATAAAACCGGTTGACACACTGCCAGGACTGATGTACACTAATCACCGTGCTTTCGGTTCACATTGTGAACTATTTGGGCATGACAATTTAGGTAAATAGGAAGGAGAAAAATGAAATGAATGAAACTGCAGATAAAGCTCCTAAGAAGCGGAGCGTGAAAAAAATTCTGCTGGTGTGCGTGGCTGTACTGGCAGCTCTTCTGGTTCTTGCCGCAGCAGTGATCTGGGGAATCTGGCATAATGAGATTTCATCCGTTATGTCCATGGAACATAAAAGCGCCCGCAACGATGACCATCTGGATGGGTCGGTTTATGAAATGCACGTGTCGGGCGGTTACTACTTTGATGAGTATTTGGAGCAGGGCGGAGCCTCCAACGACGGCGATCTGATTGACTTTATTACAGGAAAGATTACGAAGGGCCTGATTGACATGTCCATCAGTGAGAGCAACATCGGCTGCTCTTCCTTTACAGGACAGACTCAGGACGGAGATCGGATTTTTGCCAGAAATTACGATTTTGACAAGACAAATACGTGTATCGTCTTTACCAATCCCGGGGGAGACCGGCATGCTTCCGTGTCTACCGTTGACCTGCAGTTTTTAGGGATTGATCAGGAGGCGGATGTTACCTCCCTGATGGATAAGATTAAATGCCTGGCCGCGCCTTATGCGCCCCTGGACGGGATGAACGACGCAGGAGTTTCCTGCGGGATTTACATGACCTACCAGGGACCTGGAGACGAAGCGGTGGCCACGGACCAGAATACCGACAAACCGGATCTGACCTCCACCACTATGCTGAGGCTGATTTTAGATTATGCGGACAGCGTGGATGAGGCCATTGAGCTGATCTCTCAGTATGACCTCCATGATTCGGCCAATACCTCCTACCACTATATGGTGGCGGATTCTACCGGAAAGAGCGCTATTTTAGAATGGGTGGGAGATTCAGATGCCACAGATACGGACGGAAGCCAGAGAGAGCTGGTGATTACATATAACGATGCGGATCCTGCCACCGAGACCTCTGATTATCAGTGCGTCACAAACTATATCGTGACTCCTGACTATTATGATTCCGAGGAAGACATGAAGGGACTGGACCGTTACGAGCATATCCTGTCTGGCCTGCAGGAAAATGAAGGCATCTTTGCGGACGAAGAGGATGCTATGACCCTTCTTTCAGAAGTGGGACGCAGATCCTGGGATAATGATGACAAGAACGGATGTACCGTTCACAGTGTCATCTACAACCTGACGGATAAAACGGTGCTGTGGACAGGAAACGAGCACTACCAGGAAGACGGCTACGTCTTTGAATACAGTTTATAGAATAAGAAGACATAAAAAGGCGGCGGAGCTTTGAAAAACAAATCAAAGCTCCGCCGTTTCTGTAAAAATCTTTATCCTTCCTTCTGGGATTCTGTCCCCAGAAGGGCCAGCTCAAGCACTTCCGTAACCTCCTTCACAGGAACGATTTCCAGCTTTTCTTTTACCTCTTCCGCCACGTCCTCCAGATCCTCCGTATTTTCCCAGGGAATCAGGACTCTGGAAATGCCGGCTCTCTGGGCTGCCATCAGCTTTTCAGGAAGGCCGCCGATGGGCATAACTTTACCGCGCAGGGAGACTTCTCCCGTCATGGCGGTCTTGGGATCCACGGGATGGCCAGTCACCAGGGAAGAAAGGGCGGCTGCCAGGGTGATTCCTGCAGAAGGGCCGTCTTTGGGAACGGCGCCTGCAGGTACGTGGATGTGGAGATCCCGTTTTGCGAGAATCTCAGTCTCCTTGGGATAGAGAGCTTTTACCAGCGTCAGGGCGATCTCCACGGATTCTTTCATCACATCGCCGAGCTGTCCCGTGATCAGAAGATTCCCTTTTCCTTTGGTGAGTTTTGTTTCAATAAAGAGAATCTCCCCGCCGGCTCTGGTCCAAGCCAGGCCGGTGGCAATGCCGGGATCAGCCTCCAGAAGGCGGGTTTCCCTGTGGGTATCCTTTCGGCCAAGAAACTCCCCGAGATTTTTTTCCGTGACAATTAAGGAATCTCCTTCATTTTTCACCAGCTTCACTGCTGCGGACCGGCACAGAGTATCAAGAAGTTTTTTCAGTCCCCGGACGCCGGATTCCATCGTATACTCTTCGATCATTTTATGGATGGCCTCATCAGACACCGTCAGGATGCCTTCCTTAATCCCCATGGCCTCCAGGGCCTTTGGCAGAAGGTGCTTCCTGGCAATGTGGAATTTCTCTGTGGGCGTATATCCCGGGAAGCTGATTACCTCCATACGGTTCAGCAAAGGCTCGGGAATCGTATCAGTGGAATTGGCCGTGCAGACGAACAGCACATTTGAAAGATCGTAAGGTACATTCATGTAATGGTCTGTAAACGTGTTGTTCTGCTCCGGATCCAGCACTTCCAGAAGGGCGCTGGCCGGATCTCCGCCGTAGTCCCGCACCAGTTTATCCACCTCATCCAGCACCATCACGGGATTGGAGACGCCGCTGCGCTTCATGCCCTCCATAATGCGGCCCGGCATAGCTCCTATATAAGTACGTCTGTGGCCACGGATTTCCGCCTCATCCCGAATGCCGCCCAGACTGATCCGAACGTATTCACGTCCCAGGGCACGGGCGATGCTCTGCCCGATGCTGGTTTTTCCAGTGCCGGGAGCTCCTACGAAGAGAAGGATGGAACCGTTCTGCCTGCGCTTAAGATCCATGACAGCTAACTGCTGGATGATTCGTTCTTTTACCTTCTTCAGGCCGTAATGATCTTCATCCAGGATCTTTTCCGCCTTATTTAAGTCGATGGAAGAGAACCTGGGAGTTTTCCAGGAAAGGCTGGTTACAAAATCCAGATAATCATAAAGCATTCCATATTCATGGCTTTCTTTCCCTTCCTGACGCATCCGGTTCAGTACCTTTTCTGCCTCCCGTTTCGCATCCTTATTCATGCCGGCTTTGGCGATTTTTTTCTCAAATTTCCGTATATCCGACACGTTTTCGGGATGCATGTCGTCCAGTTCCTTCTGCAGGTAATCGATCTGTTTTTTCAGGGCGGCCTCCCGGTAAAGCTGTTCATGGTCGTCTTTCTGGGCCGCTGCCGCCTCTTCAGAAACCTTTGCGATTTCCATAAATTCGTTGATTGCCTTGGTGATCAGGGCCAAACGTTCCCGGCGGGAATCCGCCGCCAGAATCGCGTACTTCTCATCCGGGCTCAGATTCAGATAATCGGCCAGAATGCAGGCGGTATCGTGGAGATTTTTCCTCTGGAGGATAAAGTTTCTGGCCCAGATGCCCCACTGGTACCCCTGTACAAACCGAAGCAGGGAATTTTTTACCTGTTCAAACTGCTCCTTTTCCTCATCCTCCGTAAGATCCACAATCTCAGGGCGGTTAAAAGCGGAAGCAAACACATGGCCGTCACGGATCTCTATATCAGAGAAATCTACCCGATCCAGGGTACGCACCTGGATGTTGTCTCCGTCTCCATTCCCTTCGATTTTAGCGGAAATC
>HHCFC01400__coassemble_2518_pt1 | contig 10194 bp, 7 predicted proteins | sample HHCFC01400__metabat2_high_PE_014 | metagenome-assembled genome bin HHCFC01400
GCGGAAGAGAAAACCCGTATGCGGAGATCTTCGCTCCGGGAAGATTTTCCTCTGAAGAGCTGCCGCAGATTATGAAGGATGGGGGAAAGGCCATAAAAGGGCTGGCAAAGCGGTTCTTCCAGTTTCCAGGGGAGACGGCAGAAGGCCTGCAGCGGGGGCACGGGGCGGTGGTGGAGACGCCTCAGGGGAAGGCTGGAGTATATAAAACGGAAGAAAATACTATTTGCCAGGTAGATACCGTATGTCCTCATATGGGCTGTGAGCTGTCCTGGAATCCTGATGAACGATCCTGGGACTGTCCCTGCCACGGGTCACGGTTTGATTGCCGGGGAAATTTGCTCAACGGGCCGGCTCAGGCAGGAATTCACCATGAGTGATTATTTTTGATTCAGGATTGCTGCGGTTTGGACGGCGAATATTCTACAGCCTGGTTTCTTCCGCCGCTCTTGGCCAGATAGAGAGCCTTGTCCGCTTCATGAAGGAGCCTGCGAAACTCCAGGTCATCTGTCATAAGCCCCGTGGAATATCCGATGCTGACGGTAAGACTTTTTCCTGGACTAGCAGAAGGGATTCCCAGAGCTTCGATATGGCTGCAGAGATTTGAAGCCAGGCGGCCTGCCTGACGGCTTTCTTCCTGTGTCAGCAGACATAAGAATTCTTCTCCGCCGAAACGGAAGGTAAGCGGATTTAGCTCCAGAAGGGCATCCGCCACCTTTTTCAGACACTCATCCCCGGCGACGTGCCCGAAAGCATCGTTGTATTCCTTGAAATGGTCAATGTCTAGGATCAATACTGCGGCTTTGGCTGGGCCGCCGGAGAAAAATTTTTCCTTCCATTCATTCAAGTAATTTCGGTTCCAAAGTCCCGTCAGAGGATCATGATTTGCTATATAATTCAGTTTTTCACTCTGTTCTAGGATCATTTTATTTTTTTCTTCTATTTCCAGACGATTCAGAAACTCCCGGCGGAGAGAACTGAAGCGGTGGAGACTGATAAACTGAGCCACCAGGGTAAGACCTATTGAGTTTACGCAGACACCGTATGTGTCTTTAATCTCATTTAGGTGCATTCCCAACAGTCCGGTCAGCAGAACCGCTTCGCTGAGAATAAATACAGGGATAGAAATTTTTGGTTGTATGTAGATCAGTCCTGCTACATAGACGGCTGACGTCATGTAAATACTCAGATTATTGGATACCCTCTGATCATACAGAGTCAGGCAGGCAGACCAGAAAAGGAGTGCGCAGCCAAAGAGGGAATACAGATTGAGAAGCCGTGAAAAGTTTTCCTCGTTTTTTGAAGTCCACAGAAGTCCTGAGGCGCCAGCGCCTGCGCACAGTAGCACCATAGCCGCATACAGTCCCATATATACTTTGCTGGCCTGGGAATTCAGGCGAAAATCTGTATAATAGAGAACGTAAGAAATATTATAGACCTGAAAAAGCAAGACAAAAATAAGCGCCACCCAAAAATATTTTCCGGTTTTTTTCACAGTCTTTTGGCGGAAGAGGGATTCCTGTTCCGCTGTCATAAAAAGTTCTTTTTTATTATATATCATGATATTTTTATACTCCTAAATATCCGTGTTGTCAGATACGCTCTGGCTTTTGATTATAACATTGTATAATCTGTTTAACAAGAGACAAGATCATCTGTGTCCGGCTGCCCCCAGGAGATAGAAGCAGTGGCGGACTGGTTCCCTATCTGATATAATACGAATATTCAGGGTTATTCGCAGCCTATGGAATTGTTTCTGGCTAAAAGGATAGGAAGTGACGGAGAGGGAACATGAAAATGAAAAATGTTAGAAAGAAGAGGAAAAGAAAAGGAGGCGGAAGGGCGGCACTGTTTGGCCTGGGAGCTGCGGTACTATTGGCAGGGGGGCTGTCTGCGGCTTTTTTCTTGTATATTCAGCGGGATAATGGTGAAAAGCCCCAGGAAGTTCTGCGGGAGTATATGGACTGCATCGAAGCTGGGGATTATGAGAAAATGTATCAGATGATTGATCCTAAGACTTCAGGAGAGATCAGCCAGGAGGATTTTGTGCAGAGAAATTCCAATATTTATGAGGGAATTGAGATACAAGACCTTCAGATTGAGATAGAAGAATCTCAGCGGGAAGAGAATGCTGTTTCGTATACAAGCACATTCGGCACGGTAGCCGGAGAGATAAGCTTTTCTAACACAGCTTACTTTACAAAAACCAGCCAGGGTTGGAAATTGGCCTGGTCAGACGCTATGATTTTTCCTGAACTCGAAGAGAACGATAAGGTCAGGGTTTCGTCTTGGGGTGCGGAGCGGGGAAAGATCCTGGACCGAAACGGGCGCATGATGGCGGGACAGGGGACAGCCACTTCCGTGGGGCTGGTACCCATGTATATTGAAGATAACACGGTAAAAGAATTATCCGATTTACTGGTGATGGATGAAGAGACCATTGAAACTATGCTGTCTGCATCCTGGGTAAAAAACGATTCTTTCGTACCCCTAAAAACAATTCCTAAAATCGAAGAGCTGGATTTGATAGCGGTCAATGCAGAAGAAGGGCTGCTGGAGGAATATCAGTACCAAAAGCAGCTTCTGGAAATCCCGGGGGTTATGTTTCAGGATGTGCAGGTCAGAGAATATCCCTACAAAGAGGCGGCGGCCCATCTGATCGGCTATGTTCAGAACGTCACTGCAGAAGATCTGGAACAGCATGCAGGGGAGGGCTACCGCACAGACAGCGTGATCGGCAGAAGCGGCATGGAATCCCTCTATGAGAAGGAACTAAAGGGCAGGGATGGATATGAAATTTATATCCAGGATTCCGCAGGAGGGAAAAAGGCCATCCTCTGCAGCCGTCCGGTGGAGAATGGCAGTGATATTACTCTGACCATCGACGCTGAGCTTCAGGAAGCTTTGTATGAGCAGTTTAAGGAGGATCAGGGCTGTTCTGTGGCCATGAACCCCTATACGGGCGAAGTGCTGGCGCTGGTCAGTACACCTTCCTTTGACAACAATTTATTTGTAACGGGTATGTCCCAGGAGCAGTGGGATGCCCTCAATGAAGATGAGAACACACCTCTTTATAATCGGTTCCGGCAGGTGTGGTGTCCCGGTTCTGCTTTTAAACCGGTGATTGCCGCCGTGGGCCTAGATACCGGGGCCATTGATCCTTCTGAGAATTACGGCAACGAGGGATTGAGCTGGCAGAAGGATTCCACCTGGGGAGAGTATTTCGTGACCACGCTCCATGTGTATGAACCAGTAAATTTGCAGAATGCAATGATGTGCTCCGATAATATTTACTTTGCCAAGGCAGCTTTGAAAATCGGGGCCCAAGGACTTCAGGATTCCCTGGAGAAGCTGGGATTTGGAGGGGAACTGCCCTTTGAGATCACCATGACTAAGTCCCAGTATTCCAATACACAGACTATTGATTCAGAGATCCAGTTGGCGGACAGCGGCTATGGTCAGGGGCAGATTTTAGTGAACCCTCTCCATCTGGCTTCTCTGTATACGATGTTTTCCAACGAGGGAAACGTGATACAGCCCAGGCTTTTATATGAGGAAAACGCTCATCCGGTGGTTTGGATTGAGCAGGCCATCTCATACCAGGCAGCGCAAGAGGTGAGAAATGCGATGGATCTGGTAGTCAACAGTGCAAATGGTACGGGATATGGAGCCCATCGGGATGACATTGCCCTGATGGGGAAAACAGGGACAGCGGAGATCAAAGCCTCCCAGGACGATGTGACAGGTACGGAGATTGGATGGTTTGCCGTGTTTACCGCAGATCCCCAGACTCCAAAACCCCTGCTCCTTCTAAGTATGGCAGAGGATGTAAAGGAAAAAGGAGGCAGCGGGTATGTGGTAAATAAGGACGTGCAGGTTTTGAATCAGTATTTCAGTCAGTAGATCCCTGGCGCTGCATATGGTACAGAACGATATCGGTAATATACGTGTGCTCCTGCAGGCTGCTCTGGACTGTACCTGAATATTTTTCGGCAGTACGGAGGACGTTTTTCATACCGGTGCCGTAAGGTTTTAAGCTTTTTGCCCTGCTGGGATTTTCCATGTGAAACAGCAGGGTATTTTGCTGATATACAATGGAGAACTGGATTTCCCTGGAACTGTCCCATTCCGCGCAGGCTGCTATGGCGTTGTCCAGAATATTCCCAAGAATCGTGACTGCGTCTGAAAAAGGAAGAGGAAGCCCCTGGGGAATGGAGAGCCGGGGCGTGCAGCGGATCCCCTTTTCACGCATTTCCGCTGTTTTCATTCCCAGAACCGTGTCTATAGCCGGGTTGCCGGTAGAGATAAAAGATTCAGTCTGGTACAGAGCATGGGATGCGGTGTCAAGATACTCAAGAGCCTCCTGCTGTCCTCCCTGCCGGCAGAGCAGGGAGAGGGTCTGAAGATGGTTTTTCATATCGTGGCGAATAGATTGAATCCTGGAATGTGCGTCCAGAAGATCTCTGTAATGCTGCTCCTGAACTTTAAGCTGCTGTGAAAGGAGAACTCTTTCCTGTTCTTTTTGATAGTGAAGGCTGAAGCGGCGGAACAGATCGAAAAGTGCCAGATTGATAAAAAGAAAGGTAGCCTGTATAAACAGATGCATCAGATCTGAGGACGGACGGTCCACTCTGCTTCCCTGGAGAAGGAAGAGAGACAGGACTGAACTGGCGAGGGTTATAAAAGGGATAAAAAGAAAGAAGGCCCACAGGGAAAAGGGCAGATTTTCCGTGGATCTGCGGCATAGTTTCAGACAGAGAAGAAGCAGGCTCCACAGAACGACATGGTATGCAATGTGGTACCACATAATCCAGATTTCCCCTTCCTTGGGAATCAGGTTCGTAACGTCATTAAAGATAAATACGTAGGAAAAGACAATGGTAAAAAGGCAGCTCTCAAAGAGCAGCTTTTTTTGTGGGTTCTTTGGATAAAAGGGCAGCAGCAGGAAGCTCAGGGGCAGGGTGAGAAAGGTATTATCGTAAGGTGAAGGCATCCGTATCAGAACCAATATGCCTAAGACACATATGCATCCCATGAGTCCCTTATGTTTGGGAGAACCGTACATGCGGCCCATGAGCCTGGCAAGAATGAAGAGGTCAGCGGCACAGAGAAGAAAATTTAGCAGGATATCGCAGCGGGTTGTGAAAATCATTGGTGGGCCCTCCATTTTAAATACTGCAGATGTTTAGTGCGAAGTTCTTTGCGGTAGCGTTTACTTACGGGAATAACGGCGCCGCTGCGCAGAATAAGGCTGGTATTCCCCAGGGAAAGAATATATTCCATGTTGACAATATAGGAAGTATGCACCCGGACAAACAGCAGTTCATCCAGAGAAGAGCTAATTTCTGACAGCTTTCCATAAAACTCATAGACTGTTTCCAATGTGTGGAGGCTGATCTGCCGAAGTCTTGACTCGAAATAAAGGATTTCCTGAAGGGGAACCTGATACTGTCTTCGCTCAATATGAAAATGAAACAGTTTGGTTCGGTTTTCAAGATAATTTAACGCATCAGCCAGAACCTTTTGAAAGACAGCCTCATCCACCGGCTTAGTGATAAAGCGGAAGGGCAGGGTTTCAAAAACTTGATATACATATTCTTTATAATCCGTGATGTAGATAAGGAGAGCGTAGGGATCCTCCCTGCGTATGGCAGCGGCAGTTTCAATGCCGGACAGGCCGGGGAGGGAAATATCCATCAGATACACGGAAAAATGAATTTTTTCACGGGACAGACAGGCAAGCAGATCTTCTCCGCTGGAAAACACATCCACAGAGAACTCAGGCAGAAACCCGGTAATAAGGGCTTCCAGGTGTGCCTGCACAGGCCGGCTGTCCTCACATATTGCAACCGAAATCATAATAAATGTTTCTCCACGCAAAAACAGGGAACAGGTATCGAAAATATTATAAGCGAGACAGTTGGAAACTGCAAGAGATCCGGAGCGATAAAATAATGATGGCGTAACTGTGCACAGCCCGTTTGGCCATTTTGATGATGGCGAAACTGTTGTAAAAATGACAGATTACCCGGCCAATCATGACACCTGTCAGAATCTGTGCCTGTTTGATGATAAGATGGCATTCAGGAATGATGCCGACATTCTTGCCTCCTGCGGCTGTCCAGGAAAGTGCGGCAGTGCAGAGGCGGAGCTGGAGAAAATTAGATAACAGGTAGGAGGGCGATTACTATGAAAAAGAAAATGGGTGTATGTTTTTTGGGGTGTTTTTTACTTTCAGCTTTGCTGTCCGGCTGTTCAGCCATAAGGGATTTAAGCGAATTTGATTTTTCAAATTGGGAAAGCGGGGCAGACAGGGGAGAACATGACTGCCGGATCGTTGTCCGGGACGGAGAGGGGGAGATTGTAGGCAGAAGCAGCGAGCCGGAGGTGATCCGCACCTTTGCGGCGCTGGTGGATAAGCTTATGGAAGATCAGGTGGATTTATCCTTCCGCAGAGGAGAAGACATTTTATATCAGTACGATGCCTGGGATAATGATAAAAAGATTTCTTTTTTTCTATTTGATGAGGGTGAAGTTTTATCCTGCGGTGTGGGAAGCATGCAGGTTTACTTTACTCTTACGGAGGATCAGACAGAAAGTCTGTTGGAGCTTGCGCAGACGATACAATAGCGGTAGAAAAATTTTTTTAAACATGACATACTAGTGTCATGAATGTTAAGGTATAATTATCAAAAACCTGGTCAGAGCTTGACAGAGAATTTTGGAGGATAGAATATGGCATTTGATTATAAAAAAGAATACAGAGAATTTTATCTGCCGCCGAAAGAACCGCAGATTGTGGAGATTCCTTCCATGAATTTCCTGGCCGTCAGGGGAAAAGGCGACCCCAATGAAGAGGGCGGCGCTTACAAAACGTCCATTGGGCTGTTATATGGGATGGCTTACACCATAAAAATGAGCAAAATGGGCGCACACAGAATGGAAGGATATTTTGACTATGTAGTACCGCCGTTAGAAGGATTTTGGTGGCAGGAAGGAGTGAAGGGCGTAGATTACGGATGCAAGGAAAAGTTTCAGTGGATTTCCCTGATCAGGCTTCCAGAATTCGTTACGAAGGACGAATTTTGTTGGGCGGCAGAGGAAGCCTCCAGGAAAAAACAGATGGATTTTTCAAAAGTTGAATTTTTTACTTACCGAGAGGGACTGTGCGTACAGTGTATGCATATAGGACCTTATGACAATGAGCCGGAAACGGTAAACAAAATGGAGCAGTATTTGGAAGCGCAGGGATATGAGCTGGATTTTTCGTCTGAGAGGTATCACCATGAGATTTATCTGAGCGATGTTCGGAAATGTAAGCCAGAGAATTTAAAGACTGTGATCCGGCATCCGGTTAGAAAGCTGTAAATACTATGAGCCTGTGAACTTAGATGAAATCATCGCCCAGGGGAAGGCTTTAGGGCCGAATTATGGGATGGACAGCGCAGTTTTTATTTCAACAAGGACAATCAGCTTTTGCTGACTGCCCTTGTCTGTGGCGCAAATATGCCGGAATCAACAATATCTTTGCAGCAGCCGCAAAAGCTCCGGCATATTCAGCGGCTTAGCAACATGTCCATTCATTCCGCAGTCCAGGCAGGCTTTTACATCGTCAGAAAATGCATCCGCAGTCATGGCAATAATGGGGATCTGCTTAGCATCCTTGCGCTCCATAGCCCGAATAATCTGTGTCGCTTCAAAGCCGTTCATTTCCGGCATCCGCAGATCCATTAAAATCGCGTCATAGTACCCTGGCTGTGCAGCCGTGAATTTTTCCACGCAGAGTTTTCCATTTTCCGCCCAATCAAGAACAAACCCTACACTAGAGAGAAGCTCGTTTGCGATTTCCCAGTTCAGTTCATTGTCTTCAGCCACCAGCAGCCGCCTGCCGCTGAAGTCAATCTGCGGTTCAGCGGGCAGATCTACGTCCTGAATTTCCTGTTCTGCGAAGGGCTTCAGAGAATGGTAAAGCGTAGATTTAAACAGCGGCTTGGAAATGAAGCCTGATATGCCCGCAGCCCTTGCTTCTTCCTCGACATCATCCCAATCATAGGCGGACATCAGCAGAATCGGCACATCATCACCAATACGCCGCCGCATTTCCCGGGCAGTCTCAATGCCGTCTAACTCCGGCATCCTGCAGTCCAGAAGAACCAAATAATAATCTTTGTGCTGCTTATGCCGTTTCTCCGTCATTTCAATAGCAGCAAAACCATCCAGCGCCCATTCCGCATGAACGCCGATTTCATTCAGGGAATCCGCTGCACTGCGGCACAGTTCTTCATCATCGTCTACCACAAGGACTTCCCATTTCGGCAAAATCATTTCTTCCACGCTGGATTCACCCCGCTCAAAATCAAAGGTGACATGGAATTCCGTACCTTTATCCGGCTCGCTCTCTAACTCAATGCTTCCCTCTGATTTATCTACGATGTATTTTGTAATGGCCATACCAAGCCCCGTTCCTTCCACTTTGCGCACACGGGCGTTGTCCTCACGCACAAAGCTCTCGAAGATCTTCTGCTGGAATTCCTTTGTCATCCCGATTCCCGTATCTTTTATCCAGAAATGAGTGCGGACATATTTTTCGCCTTTAGGGGAATCCTCCTGCTCCACAGTTACGGTAATGTCCCCGCCCTCCGGCGTGAACTTCATAGCGTTCGAGAGCAGATTCAGCAGCACCTGATTCAGGCGCACACTGTCGGCATAGATATTCTCAGTCTGGATCTTGCGGATAAAGACATTGAAAGATTGTTTTTTTGCTTTGACCTGCGGTTGGATAATACTCACGATACTTTCCATCATTTCCCGCAGGGAGAGCAGGTCAACATTCAAAGTCAGTTTTCCGCTTTCGATCTTCGACATATCCAGTACATCGTTGATCAGTCCCAGCAGATGCTTGCTGGACAGGGTGATTTTCCGAAGACATTCCAGAACTTTATCCCGGTTATCCACATTTGAACCTGCGATTGCCGTCATACCGATAATGGCGTTCATGGGGGTTCGGATGTCGTGGCTCATATTGGAAAGGAATTCGCTTTTTGCCTTATTTGCCGCAAGCGCTTCCTCTTTTGCGTCAGCCAGCGCCCTCATCTGGCGGATGGAATACCGCCAATAAATGAAGTAAACAATCAGCATAATGCACATAATGATGCCGCAGCTTAACAGGGAAGAAAACACCCTTTGCTCACCAAGAGAGACGAGGGCTTCATCTAAGACACCGTGAGGCATCACGGAAACCATCATCCACTCCGTATGGTTCAAAGGGGTACAGCGGAAATGACGCAATTCCCCCATAATAGGGACGATCCCGCTGTATGGTTCTCTCTTTGATACGGATTCACGAAAATCCGCTATGACCTCTTCGATATCTTCCATATCGGCGTCCTGTCCGTTTTTCAGGAGCCAGTCATAACAGGTTTCCTCCGTAATATCATAACCAGAGTTGTTGATAACAAAAGTCCCATCCGAGCGAATAATATTGGTAAAAATCAGCGATTCATTCGCCCCCAAAGAAAGAGCGGCTGACAGATTCTCAATGGGGACGCCCACTAACAGCGCAGTACACTGATTTCCATTGGACAGGGGATATCCCGCACTCTCCGGATAACCCACCGAAAGGCCATAAAGGAGGACGACTGTCCCATCCGCCTCCACACCCAGCGAAACCATGGTATCCCCTCGATTCATGGCGGCAAGGAAATTTTCGGTATCCTCAATTTCAATGGGATCGCCTAAAATAGTCTCCATATTGCCGTCAGTATCCAGCAGATACGCATGGGTGAAGCTTCTCGACTGGGCAATGGAGGACAGTCGTTCACGCACAGCGTCATCCATGACTTCCACATTCTCCGGAGGAAGTGCCAGCAAAACACTTTTCACCTGAATAAGCCGCATATTCACCAGGGTATCGAAATGATTTTGGAGCTGGACGCTCATTCCATGCATATAGGTGTCGGCAACTTGATTCAATGTACTGGTGTTTTGCCTTGTCATATATATTGTAATAAAATAGAACACAAGAACACAGAGCAGAAGCGTACCGACAATGGTTGCAGGAAAAACTTTCAGGGCTTTTTTGTCAATTTTTTTATCCATGTCAATCATCCTTCGTTTCTTTTTTGGGGCTTCGATGAGGTCTTTTTTACAACGCTCTCATTTTGCAGTTATATTTAATTATACATGGAATGTCATATT
>HHCFC01400__coassemble_2620_pt1 | contig 9756 bp, 6 predicted proteins | sample HHCFC01400__metabat2_high_PE_014 | metagenome-assembled genome bin HHCFC01400
CAATGTTTACATATTTTGCTTTCTGGTCTATTGGCATGTCCGGAGCCTCATCCAGCAAACTTAAATAGCCTATCACAGAAGTAAGCGGCGTCTTTAAATCATGAGCCAGATATGCAATCAGGTCATTTTTTCTTGCAGCTTCATCTTTCAGCATTTGTTCATGGCGCAGCATAGTGGATTTAATCTCAGACATCTGTGCCGAAACCTCCGCATGTTCTTTTTGAAATACATCCGACTGTTTCTCTTCCTGCTGCATATATTCCTGTATCTCACGGCTGATTTTAGTTACTAGCTTTCGCTCTTTTGACCTTGCATAAAAATGCGAAACTACAGTTACAATTATCGTCCAAAACACAACACTTACACACAACACCGAAAGGATTAACTCTTTTACATGGGACCAGATCGGTTCACGTATAAGGATACTTTTCCCCATATAAACAGAATCATATTCCATCATATATTCCCTCATAAACCAATCCACAAAATAACCGTTCCACACATGATCTATGAAATAGTATATTCCATAACAAATAAGCACACCCAGGACACAAAATACCACTCCTTTTACAATCACACGACCATTAGGTTTCAATTTTATATCCACACCCCCATACTGTCTTTATATACTTCGGCTCTTCAAAAGAATCCCCCATCTTCTCACGCAAATGCCGGATATGAACTGTAATCGTATTATTACTTTTGCTAAAATACTCATCCCCCCATATTTGATGAAACAGCTCTTCTGAACTGACCACGGTTCCTTTGCGCTGGCACAAAATCTGAAGAATCGAAAATTCAGTAGGCGTGAGTGATAGAGGCTTTTCATTCAAAATACATTCATGGGTTTTGATATTCAGTACAAGTCCTGCATGAGTCAGTATGCCATCTTTATTTTCGCCGCCTGTACTATTATTGTATCTTTTATATCTCCTAAGCTGTGCTTTTACCCGTGCTACCAGTTCCAGAGGAAGAAAGGGTTTAGTTATATAGTCGTCTGCTCCCAGCGTAAGTCCCGTAATCTTATCGATTTCTTCGCCTTTTGCTGTCAGCATAATAACGGGATATTGATATTTTTCCCGTATTTTTTTACAGAGCTGAAATCCATTCATATCCGGCAGCATGACGTCTAAAATTGCCAAATCTAAAGTTTCGGATTGAACACATTTTAATGCGTCGGCTGCATTATAGAATTTAAAAACAGTAAAGTTTTCATTTTGAAGATAAAGAGAAACAAGATCTGCAATTTCTGGTTCATCATCTACAATCAGTATTTTATCTGTCATAAGGATGCTTCCTCCTATAAGATTTGCTATTTCATAGCATAACAGATATGAAGGAACTCTTTCATAGAATTTCAATAATGAAACATTAAGATTTTCCTAAGGGTCTGGAGCCGCCACGTAAATGAAGATTCCGATTCAGTACAATCCCCCTCCCGGACATCACCATGGCCAAAGTACACAGAAGGATATTAGCCGCCGCTGCCAGTCCAATCCAGCCTGGGGAAATGCCTGGCTGGGGATGCAGGTACAAGTACACGTGTACCATGAAATAGTACAGAATCCTTTGGACCGGGAAATAGACAGCCAGAATCGCAAGGCTGGAGCAGATTCCATACCGCAGTCCTTCCCGCATTAACATCTTCAAAAATCCCGCATCCGTAATTCCCATGGCCCTCAGCAGCGAAAACTCATAGCGTCTCTCTGCCACAAGATACTGCATACTGTTTAGAATATGAATCAGGCTGATCGCCAGAAGGACAGCGCCGATTCCGTAAAAAAACATCATCTGCTGGCTCAGGTACAGATTTTGGGCTTCAATCTGACCAGAATAATCCTTTACCACGCATCCGGGAATCCCTTCGGTCAGGCTTCGTATCTCTGCCGCCGTTTCCCCGGCATCCTCTTTGTCATTTACTGAGATGCTGACGGAATAGTAGCCAGTGACGCCGAAGTTTTTCTCCATCTGCTCATTAGTCATAATAAGATCCACGGAATCGCTTCCATCATCTCCTATAAAACTGTCCACTTTACCCAGAGGCCGGCTGACTATAGCCGACACCTTAAACGCCCTGGTGTCATAGTTTTCTTCCGGCAAAAGGAATTTAAGCACCTCTCCATCCCCCTCCAGGTCTTTGGGTGTCCGTACTGTCACATCGTCACCAGGATGGATGGAAATTCCATCGTGATTTCCCTGTCCGTCCATAAGGGTTTTAAAGATCACTGTATTCTCTTTCCGCATCTGATCTGGATCGATCTCTCCTTCCAGCACATAATCTTCCAAGCTTTCCAGCATCTGATCCTCATAACCGTAAATATTTACTTTCACCGCATAATCGTCCTGGCCCGTCTTTACGAACCGTCCGTTGTATTTTTCCATCAGCTCAGGATCCGGTTCCCAGCCTTCTATGCCGGCAATCTCCGGCACAAATTCTGTCCATAGCAGGATGCCGTCCCGCAGGGGTACTTCCCCCAAAAGATACCGAACCGGCAGAACGGATTCCACTGCAGAAACCTTTTTTATGGCTTCCGCAGTCTGCTGGGGGATAACCTGGCCAAGCCGGTCTGAATCTTCGTAAACCTGTATTTCAGAACCAAGGCCATCATCCGCCGCAAAGGTCAGTTCATTGTTAATCTTAGTATTTTCCGTCACATAAGAGACGCCCAGAAAAATCACGCTTCCCACTGACAGAGACAAAAGAATTCCCACAAACGTCCCTCTTTTGGAAAGCATAAATCTTTTTGTCAGAATACCGGTGAGATTGCCCCTCTTCATGCTATAGATTTTCCTGTTTTTCCTTTCTCCCAGGATCTCTTTTGCCATCCTCTGGCGGATAGTGAGAGATCGCATTTTCCTTATCAAGACCAGGCTGATAATACCCAAAAATAAAAACAGGAATCCTGCCGCAATCCCTGCCATGTGCAGATCCGGCTGAAAGCTTCCCGCATCCGGCAGATTGGACACTGCCAGGAGTGAGGCCGACTTGGACAGATCCGTTCCCGTATGGAGGGTTATATTTCTGGTTATAAAAATTTTCCCCACTCTCTCATAGATCCATGCCGCCGCTCCATTTCCCAGAATACAGCCCGCTGGATAAGCGCCCAGAAAAATCACAAACAGTTGGAAAAACAGCATCAAAAAGGCGTTTCCGTCTGTCATTCCCAACGTTTCCATAACACTGTGCTGAGAAATCCGTTTCAGCAAAGAGATCTGGAAGATGCTGTAAATGATAAAGATCGAAAAGATTCCCAGGGCCGCCAGGACCGCTCCCTCGGTCATCGCCTCGTTTTCATTGAGCATCCCCCAAACGTAGGGAAGTCCGTAACCGGGCATAGTCAGCCCCTGCCAGATCTCCTTTAGTGATACCGTTTCCGGCTCTCCTCCCACATAACCTGCAAGGCCATTATTCCTTGCGACGGAAACCTCTATCCCGTACTGTTTTACAAAGGCTTTAAGCTGTGAGTATACTGACTTGGATTCATCAAATTTCAGGTACAGAAAACTGCCGTTTTTCCCATAATCAAGATCTTTACTCACAAAAACCTGCATATAGTTCCCCATAAGTTCTCCCAGGCGGACTGGCATCTCAGTAAGAATTCCGCTCAGGACAAAGCTCTCCCCGTCCAGAATCACCTGGCTTCCCAGCTTTTCTTCCACTCCAAGGTTTAACAGCGTATGGGAATCCATGGCTATTTCATTCTCTTTTTGCGGATAGCTTCCCTGAATCAGCTCTCGCCCCATCATAGAAAGATATGCGTCGTCTGCCCAGACCATCTGGATCTCAAAGGGCTCTGAAACAGCTTTCTTTACAATTTCTACTCCCCAAGCCTCCGCCACAAAGCCCTCTCCCACAGGATTCTCCGTAAATGTTTCAAACCAGGGAATGTCACAGCGCACGCTGTAATGCCAGTCTCCGTATTCTTCCCTGGCGTTTTCTTTAGAAGCGATTTTGCCGCTGGAAAAAAGGGAAGCCACACCGGTAAGCAGAGCCGCTGACAGCAGAATTCCCAAAAAGAGCGCCCCTGTCTGCCTTTTATAAAACCGAAGGTATGCAAAGGAAAGACGAAATATACTTCTCATAGCTGCACCCTCCCGTCCTCAATACGGATGATTCCATCCGTCGCCTGTGCCAGCGCCTCGTTGTGGGTCACCATAAGTATGGTTTGATGGTATCTGCGGCTGCTTTCTTTCAGAAGCCCCATAACCTCCACCGTCGTCCCCGAATCCAGATTTCCCGTAGGCTCGTCCGCCAAAATCAGAGCCGGCTTGTTGGCCAGGGCACGGGCCAGCGCCACTCTCTGCTGCTGACCCCCGGATAGCTCCGAAGGATACCTGGTTCTTTTTTCCCAGAGGCCCAGCTCCCTCAGCAGTTCCTGAATATAAGGGTGGTCTATATGCTTTCCTTTGTCAAAAGTCACTGGCAAAGCCACATTGTCGTATACGTTCAGGACAGGCATCAGACTGTAATCCTGAAATACAAACCCAATATTTCTCCTGCGGAAAATCGTCAGCTCCTTTCTTTTCAGAGACCCAATATTGCGGCCCCGAATCACGATTTCTCCCTGGGTAGGCGTATCTAAGCCCCCGATTAAATTCAAAAGAGTACTCTTCCCAGAACCGGAGGTTCCCACGACAGCTATAAAAGCTCCCTGCTCCACAGAAAAGGAAACATCACGCAGGGCATACACCTTGTTTTCTTTTTCCCCGTATATTTTATGAACCTGTTTTACCTGCAGAATTTCCATAGGTATTCTCTCCTCTCACATTTTTTGATCTGAGTAAAGAATAACAGGCGGATCTTTCATCCGGCTTACAATTCTGCTCCCTCTTTCTGACAGTTTTGTAAGAAAACAGAAAAGGTGCTGCCCTCCCCGGGCAGTGAGTCCACGGTCATGTATCCTTTTTCTTTCTCTAAAATCAGCCTTGAAAGATACAGTCCTATTCCTGAACCTTCCAGATTTTCCACCCTGGGACTCCTGTAGAACCGCTTAAAAATCTCCGTCTGCTCTTCTCTGGAAATTCCCATTCCTGTATCCTGTATGTCAATCTGCGTATAGATCTCCAAAGAGTTTAACCGGATGCGGATCTCCCCTCCAGAATCCGTATATTTCACTGCATTTTCCAGAAGGTTTACCAACACCTCTGCCGTCCACTTCCGGTTATGGTAGAGAATTCGCTCAGGAACAGGTTCCGTTATAATGGTAATCCCTTTCTGATCCGCCTTATCCCAGACAGCGCTTACCGCATCCTGAATGGTCTGCCGAATGGGAAGCGGCTCTGCCTCAAAGACAACAGCGCCCTGTTCCAGATTCACCATCTTGAACAGGGACTGCAAAATCCAGTCAATTTTTTCTGACTGCTGCCTCATTTTATTCAGGAAAGCCCGCCGCTGCCTGGAAGAAAGATTTTCATCCTCCAAAAGCTCCCGGTACATCATAAGTCCTGCCAAAGGCGTTTTCAACTGATGAGACATATTGGATATGAGACTTTTCACCTGCTCTTTCTCCGCTTCCGCATCAGCAATGCCAAGCTCCACTTTCTCCCGGATCCGCCTGGCCTTAGAAGCCAGGGCAGAGATCTCCCCTTCTCGGATATCTGACACCGAAATCTCATCACCGTCTAAAATCTCATCCAGCATCTGGTCTATCACCCGATACATCTTCCGCTTCCTGCCATAGACCAGGGCGCATCCTGCCAGGGACAGAAAGAGAAAGACTGCCAGGATTTCTGTCATTCCTCTCCCTCCTTCCAGATATATCCGATTCCGTGAACCGTTCGGATTCTTACAGGATGGCCAGGATCCTTTTCTATTTTTCCTCTGAGCCTTCGGATATTCACCGACAGAGTATTCTCATCCACAAATCGTCCCTGGCTGTCCCACACGTGCTCCAGAATCTGCTCTTTGGACAGCACTTGCCCCCGGTTTTCCATCAGATAAAGAAGAAGCTGATATTCTATCTTGCTGCAGGAAACCTCTTCCCCATGTTTTCTGACTGCGCACGTATCTTTATCCAGAGTAATCCCTCCTGAAACTAAGCGGTTCTCCTTCCTGGCTCCCATAAGAATTCTGCGTATCCTGGCCTTTAAAACTCCCAGGGAAAAAGGCTTGGACATATAGTCAGCCGCCCCCAGTTCCAGGGCCCTTATCTCATCCATCTCCGTATCCCTGGCTGTCAGGATCATTACTGGCGTATCCCCGTACAGTCCCGCTTCCCGGCACAGGTCAAATCCGCTGCCATCGGGAAGGTTGCAGTCCAGAAGGATCAAATCCCAGGACTTCCCTTTCATAAGCCGCAGTCCTTCTCTCTTTGTGCCGGCTGTCTTCACTGTATAGCCTTCCATTTCAAGGGAAAAGGAAAGCCCCTCCCGAAGATCTTCGTCATCCTCAATAATCAGTATTTCCCTCATGGCTCTTCCTCTATTACCGCCAAACTCCAGGGAGACAGGCAGACCACGTCCTCCTTCCCGTACCTTTCCTCCGTAAGAAGATTTCTGCCGCTGCTTCCTTGATAGAAAGCCTTCTGTTCCTCCTGAGAGTAATTGAGATAATAATAGATCTGTTTTCCAAAATCATTCTTCCCTTTTCTCACGATCACAGGGAACCTTTCCCTATTTCTTTCTATTCCAGCCTCTTCGCAGGCATCTGCAAGGATTTCTTCCAGCAGCTCCCTGCTGGTCATGCACCCTATATAGTAAGCTTTCCCCCGCCCATAGCTGTTTTTTGTGACAGCGGCGTATTCCTTCCAGGCATAATGGCTATAGGAAGCCAGAACCTCCGCCTGCTCCGGAAGCAAAAGCTCCATAAAAGCCTGGGCCTCCAGCTCTTCATGGCCCTCTATAATTTTTCCCGTAAGGGTCACGTTTTTAGGCAGGGCAAACTGGTGATACCTTACGCCCAGACATTCCTTCAGAATATGAGGCTGGATCTCATGGCTTACCTTGAGATTTTCATTGGTAAATGCGGATTTAAAGGTAGCCGCCAGGATTCCTCCTTTCCGCACATACTCATTCAGTCTCTCCAGGAGAGAATCCGGCGCCGCATACAGGGCAGGAACCAGAATCATCCCGTAGCGCTCCAGATCCCTGGATTCCGGCCAGATAAAATCACACTCTATGTTCATCTGGTATAAAGTATCATAGATCCACCGAACCACATCGTTATAGCCGATTCCATGGTTTCCCGCCGCCGTGGCCTCTATGCCGAACCATTTCAGCCCCGTAAGCGCCTCATTGCTCACAAGGATGGCCACCCGGTTTTCTTTTCTCAGGTTCACTAAATGTCTGCCGATCTGAGAAAACTCCCTTCCAATGACACAGGCCTCCCGGTATGTCTCGTTTTCCTGAAAATCATGGCTCAAAACCCCTTTCCAGTACGTCTCAATGGCATTGTGCAGGGAATGCCAGTGCCAGTACATGACACTGTTGGCCCCGGAAGCCAGATGGCTGTAAGCCTGCAGCCGAAGCTGTCCTTTATAGGGCGTCCAGCAGGGGAAACCCTGGGCCTCCGTCTCCAGAACCAGATAATTTCCCTGCTTCAGGGATCTTGCCATATCTCCCCCAAAGGCAATCTCAGCCCCGGTTAATTCCTCCTGGCTTGGATGGTAAATATCCACGCCCGCTATGGTCAGGGGCCTGGCCGCATGGAAATGGTTTACATCCGGCTGTACTCCGTAGGAATGTCCTCTCCACTCAAAATCAAAATTGTGGGTGATAAACTGATCCTCTCTCTTATACTCTCTCACGATCCCAGCCTGCCATTCCAGATACTCGTCTACAAGTGTCCGCTGAAATTTTTCAAATTCTGCCCCCAGGCTTCCGTTGATGGTTCCCCTGACATCCGGGAAATCCTCCCATGCGTCAATCCGGTTGCTCCAATAATCCAGCCCGAATTCACGGTTCATGGCATCCAGATTGCCGTTAAATTTCTCTCTCAGGTATTTTACGAATTTCTCCTGGACATTTCTCCCTGCCGTCCCATAGTATTTTGTCTCATTGTCCACCTGAAATCCGATGACGCATTTTCTGCGGGCCGTGTGTTCCATGAGCCTGCGGATTACCCTCTCCCCATAATATCGGTATACCGGGTGGGTAATATCCATAATCTGCCTTGGCCCGTAGATTCCTCGACCCTTTACCGTGTCAGCCAGCACATCCGGGTAGGATTTCACCATCCAGGCCGGTACCGCATAGGTCGGCGTACCGATGATTACGTGAATCCCTGCGTCTTCCATGGCATCCATCACCCGCTCTACATGGGAAAAATCGAACACTCCCTCCTGGGGCTCACAGGTACTCCAGGTAGACTCCGCGATTCTCACCGTATTGATCCCTGCTTTTTTCATCAAGGCAACATCCTTCTCCAGACGTTCACAGGGCATATATTCATCATAATAGGCTGCTCCAAAAAGAATTTCTTTCATGACAACGCTCCTTCCGCCGGGCCTCACCCGTATTTTCACTCTCTTTCCCTCTATTGTGCAGAATCACAAACAGGATGTCAAGAGATCTCCTTTTTCATTTATCTTTAACGACAATCCACTGTCCTTTTCGATTTGTCCCTTCTCTTTTTAAGATTTTGCTTTTCTGCAGCTTTGCAAATAATCGCTTCACTGTAGAGACAGATACTTTTAACTCCTCCGCATATTCCTTCTGTGTCTTTTTACTATTTTGTTTTATACACAGCAATAATTTTGTCGCCAAATCTGCCGTTTCAAAAATAGTGTCATTGGTACCAGGAACAATATCAATGGTATCAAGAATAGTCTCAATGGTCTCATAGTCATAATTTCTGATACTATTCATAGATTCGGTTTTTGCAAAATCATAAGAATATGTCTCATCCAATGGCACAATGATCCTAAATACATCTCCGTCTATAAATTGTGGTTCCTTTCCTGAATAATATTTACTATATTTAAACAAATTTCGAACCCCCGACCCTAGTTGGTCCGCATAACCGATATTTCTAAAAAAAGCAGCAATAATCGGATTCTTAGGATTAGGCTCTAAGTTATCCATAGTAATATATCCACTATTAAAAGCACGATTTGCATTTTCCACATACATGCGTTCTTTTTCAATCACAAACTTTGCAGTATAACTGCTCGAAAATTCACGATGCATTAAAGTATTGCTGATCATTTCTCTGATAATTGTGTTTCTAAGATTCTTATTTATAGTTTCATCTAAGAAAAATTTATCCGGTAAATGTTTTCTCCCAAACTCAAAAAGTCTGTCATAGCTTTCGATCAGATTTGTTTTTACAATCTCTCGGTCATCATACCTATTTACATTTACTCTGCGTACCAAAGCGTCTGTAACGTAGGCTGGTACCGCATTTAATATGACTTCGTCCCTCCCCAGCAGCATAATGGCTGCAAGATTATAACCTTCCTCGCCGGTTACAATATCCCGTCCATACAATCCGGCACTTTTTAATAATTCCAAATCATCCATAGCTGTCCATGGGTGTTGCCCGCCTGCATGGTTCTGCGCCATTACTCGAATCTTTGGCAACAAATCTAAACGTAAATCTTCTGTTTTTGCGTAAGGATAAATTCTTTTCTCCGTAAAAATATTTTGCTTACGAATATACATTTGCGCAATTACATTAGTGGATGTTACTTTCACATCTGCATCATCAACACGGTCAAAGATAACCTTTTTATAGCTGTGTACTTCTGCGCTTGGCGGAACATGCACATGAATAATAGAATGTTTTTCATTATATCTAATAATTTCAGGAACTAAATA
>HHCFC01400__coassemble_2651_pt1 | contig 9610 bp, 9 predicted proteins | sample HHCFC01400__metabat2_high_PE_014 | metagenome-assembled genome bin HHCFC01400
GAAGGATTCTCTTTCATCTTTTTCCCCGCAAATACTAAGACAAGGGCAATTATACATCCATTGAAAAAAGCTATTTTATTCCGAAAAGTCAGATAAGGCAGAGAAGAACGGTAATAAATGAATTCCCCAATTACTCCAGTCAACGCATATAAAATCAAGTAATCATACCTTCCACAGGCCGCATAAATTACTGCCAGTCCCATTGTTATTCCTATAAGACAAAGCAGAAGAAAGGAGAGAACTTCATACTGCCCCCATGAAAGCTCTTATTCATTGACAACAAACAATGGCGTTAATACGCAGTGCAAAACTATCGTGGAGCATAAAAAGATTACCGTGCCTTTGTTTCGCTCACAAAGCACAAGCAGTCTCTGTACAACCTGGCCTTGTAATCCTGTTTTAAGAACTCCATAAGCCGTACTCTCGCTTTCATCCTCCGAGATTTCCTCTTCTTCCCGCAGAAGATAAATCTGATTCAGAATTTTTTCATATTTTTTCCACAAGACCACTGAGATAAAAGGCAGTATCATACACGCCCATCCCCACATGGAATATCCTACAATACTTTCTCCTGCAGAGGCATCGATAGAAACTGTATAGTATGATATAAAAACAATAAAAATTCCTGTAACGACAGCCGAGATTTTCCCTATGCTGATATCGAAGATACCTAAAGCGATATTTAAAACTTGTACTCCCAAAAATACAATAATCAAATAATAAAACAGCGTCAGGAAATCATCAAACCCCTTGGCAGTGTCTGAATCAGAAAAAGCTGATAAGATCCCCAGCAGCTTATGTGCCTGGAACAGTGATAATTTCCCCTCCAGCAGACTATGGTATACATCTGCTGCTGATGAAGAAAGATACTCTTCTATTTCCAAAAAGCCAGAACCAATATTCAGATATGTAACTATTCTTTCCGAGACTCTAAAAAAGTCTTTAAAATATGCCAACAACAGAGTACATAGACTTAAGAAAATGGAGAACCATTTATATTTTGCTGCCAGTATACGCCTTTTCCGAATTCTTTCCATACTTTTTCCTCCATCTATTTAAAAACAATCGCACAATTTAAAGGTTCTCTTTTAATATACGGCTAAAGCTTTCCGGTGCCATGTGCAGATAAGAAGCTATGTCCTTTTTGCTGACCTGTTCTGCAAGTCCAGGATATACCTCCGTAAACCATTTATATCGCCTTCTGATATCATAGGAAGCGATTGTTTTCTCGTGTTCGATTCCTCTTTTTAGCGAAAGACTCAGCATTCTATTATAGATCTTTGCAACTTCAATATTGCTTTTTACTAACTCAACTAAATAATCCAGGGACACGCATACCAAAGTACACTCTTTTACTGCCACTATCGTACATGCCGCCTTTACTCCCGCCTTCAGGCTTGATATGGAGGTAGCTGTTTCTCCTGGTATATAGCCAAAGCAGTATACTCTGTTTTTCCCAAACTCATCTTTGTAAACAGCTTTCAGCACTCCAGAAACAATAAACGGTATTTCCGTTACCGTATCTCCCTCCCCAATGACCTGATCTCCTTTCTTTAAATGCCATATTAAAGAGTGCTCATCTAATTCTTCTGCCAGAATATTGTTTTTCACGCCTACAACATTTTTCCAAAACAGTCTTTTGTTAAGCATTCCAAATTCTCCCAATTTTTGTCTAATTATAGCATATCCATTTCATTTTTAGATTTTAGCGCTTGATATAGATCAAGTTATTACCATATAATTTTCCTATGGGCATGAATAATAAAAACCATGAATTTCAAATATGAAGCGCACCGCGATATGTTTCTAAATAAATACATTGTACTTTTAAAAACTCCGTGGTATACTCCACCTGTAATTGTATTGTATCCCGTTTAAAAAGCCCACATCTGGCCGCTCACGGCCGGGCAGCAGTATTTCTAGCGGCTGACTCGCCATGCGGAAGGGTTTTCCTTCTTCTGGACTGTACCTCCAACGGACAGGACCGCAGCATGGGGAGAGCCGGTGGTTTTAAGACGGCTTTCTCGGGAATAATAACAAGGAGGAATTTTATATGAAAACAAACACCAAAGACACTCGTTGGCTTGTTAGCTGCGCTCTTCTGGCCGCCATTGTTATTCTCCTGGCGAATACACCTCTGGGACTCATCCCTCTGCCAGTTGTCAGCGCCACTACCGTCCACATCCCTGTTATCATAGGCGCCATTCTTTTAGGCCCCGCTGCGGGAGCTTTGCTGGGCGGAGTGTTCGGAATCTGTTCCATGATCAACAGCACCTTTTCTTCAGCGTCCCTTCTTTCCTTTGCCTTCTCACCTCTTCGCAGCACTACTGGACTTCCTGGCGCTCTGAAAGCCATTTGGATTGCCCTGGGCTGCCGGATTCTGATCGGGGTTGCAGCGGGCTGGCTGTGGATTCTTCTGAAGAAATTAAAGGTGAACACAAATATCGCCCTGATTATCACTGGCTTTGTGGGCTCCATGGTAAATACCATAACTGTAATGGGAAGTATTTTTATTCTTTTTTCCCATCAATATGCGGACGCTTTAGAGGTGGCATACAGCGCTGTATTTGGCCTCATTATGGGAACTGTGGCTACTTCCGGGGTTCCTGAAGCCCTGGCTGCCGCCATCCTGGTCTGCGGAATTACAAAGGCCCTGCTGAAAGTTAACGGGATCGTCCTTCCCCGCATACCGAGGTCATCTTCTACTCACTAGAGTGTGACACGCTCTAAGGAAGTGGTGATGGAAACAGCGTCCCCCTAAGCAAACTGCCGGGGACGGCGACATACACAGAGAAAAGGAGGCTGCCCCATGATCCTAGCCATTGACATTGGAAATACAAACACCGTTATCGGCTGCTGCAAGGACAATGAAATTTTATTTGTGGAGAGACTTTCCACAGACAGTTCCAGAACCGTCCTGGAGTACGCCATCAGCATTAAAAACGTTCTGGAGCTTTATCAGATTCAGCCAGGAGCCCTGAAGGGTTCCATTATCTCTTCCGTGGTTCCTCCCCTGACGAATCTTTTCCGGGACGCCATCCGCAAGATCGTGGGGAAGGAACCCATGATTGTGGGGCCCGGCGTGAAAACCGGCCTCAACATTCTTATGGATAATCCCGGCCAGGTGGGAAGCGACCTGATCGTAAACGCCGTAGCCGCCCTGGCAGAGCATCCTGTACCTCTGATTATTATTGATCTTGGGACTGCCACTACCATCTCTGTTGTGGACAGCAAGAAAAACTATATTGGAGGGATGATTCTGCCGGGCATCCGGGTATCTCTGGATTCTCTGGTCAACCGTACCTCCCAGCTTCACCGGATCAGCCTGGAGGCTCCTAAGCGCCTGATTGGAAAGAACACTGCTGAATGCATGAAAAGCGGAGTGATCCACGGAAACGCCGCCTGCATTGACGGGATGATTGACCGCATTGAAAAAGAATTAAAGACGAAGGCCACGGTGATAGCCACCGGCGGTCTGGCTGGTTCGATTATCCCTCACTGCACCCACGAAATCATTCTGGATGACGCCCTTCTCTTAAAGGGACTTCTCTATATTTACAAAAAAAACAGTTGAAATGAGGGGCTGTTCGAATGAACCGCCCCTCTTATATTTCTTCTGCGGCTGTGCCAAGAATTTTTGCCCGCTCCCACAGCTCACGATTCTTCTGATTTATAGTTCCAAAGTTATCCAAACAACAGAGAACTTTGGGGCATTTCTCCAGGACGGCGGCCGCTTCCAGGAAGGTTTCTTCCCGAATCGCTTCAAAAGGCTCTTCCCCGATCACGCTGGAAGCCAAAGCTTTAGCCACCTGATAATCCACGTCATTTTTGTGCAGAATTCCCGATGCAAAGGGAATCCCCTGACGCTGCAGTCTGCGGTAAAGGGGAATCCCTTTTCCATTTCCTCCAATGACAAAAACTTTCGGCTCTCCTCTGCAGCTTTCCATTTCCAGGCACCCGAAAGCCGCATTGTAGCTGCCTTTCGTCATTCCATAAAGCTGCCGGATGTAATCCTCTGTGAAAATCTCCTCCGGCGTCCCGTATTTCTCAATCCACTCGCCCTGTACGCAGATCACATGATCAGAAATCTTCTGGGCAAGATCCAGCTCATGGAGGGAAAGAATAACAGCCATATGCTTCTGACTTACCAACTCTTTTAGAATGGTCAGAAATTCCAGCTTGTGCCGGATATCAAGAAAAGAGGTGGGCTCATCCATAATGATCAGCTCCGGCTCCTGGCAGATGGCCCGGGCCAGCAGAATTCTCTGTCTCTGTCCATCGCTGACCGCCGAGAAATCCCGTTCCCGAAGTTCTGTCACATGAACCATCTCCATGGCTTCCCACACCTTCTCCCAGTCCTCACGGGAGAGAATCCCCAGAGTTCCCGTATATGGATAACGCCCGGTAGATACCACCTCCTGACAGGTCATCAGCTCTGGCCTGATCCTCTCTGTCAACACTACGGACATTCTTTTGGCAGCCTCTTTTCCTGACATTTTCATAAGACTCTGACGGTCCAGATAAACCGTTCCCCCAAGAAGCTTTAACTGCCTGGTGATGCTTTTTAAAATCGTGGATTTCCCAGCGCCGTTAGGTCCAATCAAAGTCAGGATCTCTCCCCTCTGAAGCCGGATACAGATCTCTTTTATCAGAGGTTTTCCATCGTATCCCACCGTCATTTCATCTGTGTAGAAAAAATAATCCTTCATCTTCAGTCCTCCGCCTTTTTCCGCCGTATCATAATATAAATGACAATGGGCGCCCCAAACACTGCCGTCACAGAGCTGATGGACAGCTCTGTGGGAGCAAAAACTGTCCTTGCGATCAGGTCGCAGAACAGGCAGAATACAGCTCCCCCCAGAAAGCAGGCCGGGATCACCAGAATTGGCTTAGCTGTTTTCAGGAGACTTTTTGACAGATGGGGCACGGCAATCCCCACAAAGGAAATAGGTCCCGCAAAGGCCGTGACACAGGCGGAAAGGATACTGGAAAGCAAAATCAGCGCCAGGCGGAACAGCCGGATATTCACTCCCATATTTCTGGCGTACACCTCTCCCATCTGATAAGCGCCGATGGGCTTTGACAGCAAAAATGCCCCAATCATAGCTGCGAATACAACGCCAGCCAGGACAGCCACATTCTCCCAGGACATGCCTGAAAAGCTTCCCATGGACCAGTTGTGGAGATTCACAATATTAGAATCATCGGCAAAGGTCACCGCAAAATCCGTCACCGCAGAACAGATATACCCAATCATTATTCCACAGATCACCAGCACGGACATTCTCTTTACCCTGCCGGACACTGCCAGAATAAAGCCCATGCAGATCAGGGATCCTACAAAAGCGGAAAGAATCAGCAGCCAGGAGCCTGCCACGTAAGAGTATTCCAGACAGGCAATCATCACCAGAGCTACCACCAGCTTGGCCCCTGAGGAAATTCCCAATACAAAGGGGCCTGCGATGGGATTGCCAAAAAAAGTCTGCAGCAGGAAGCCGGATACAGAAAGAGCTCCTCCCAGAATCATGGCCGCCGTGATTCTGGGAAGCCGGATTTCCCACACAATATTGTAGGCAGTCTCATCCTCATTTCCCCCTGTAAGGATATGGAAGATTTCCTTCACCGACAGATCAATGCTACCTGCATTGATATTCCAGATGAAAAAGAATAGAAGCAAAGATAAAAGCACTATAAAGGCAATGCTGTATCTTCCGTAATTATTTTTGTTCATTCTGTCACTCCCGTCACTGAAGCTTATGCATGTAAGTCAGTTCTGTCAGCTCTGGATCTTCCGTTGTCATCATCTGATGCATGTCTGCAATCATAGTGCCGATCCCTGTGGTTTCCTGGAAAAGATTTTTTCCGGTACACCAGGCATTTCCGTTCTGGACCGCCTTAAAATCACCCAGCAGGCCGCTCTTTTCCAAAAGCTGATCTATGGTTTCCAGCTCCCCGTCTATGGTGCTGTTGTAGATAATATAATCCGCATCCTTTGCACCAGCGTAGAAATCTTCCATCTGCATATTCATGGTAGAAAGCGCATTGTCAGAGTCGCCCAGGTCGGAAAAAACGTACTCACCCCCTGCCAGCTCAATCATCTTAGACACATAGTCGTTAGATTTGCGGACATTTACATAGCCGTTAGAGCTGATATAGAAAAAAGCCACGGTTTTACCTGTGTTTTCTTGGGTCTGGATTTCCTCCGCCAGATCCTGCTGCTCCTTAAAGGCAGCTTCCGCCTCCGCTTCTCTATCCAGCAGCACCCCGTAAAGCTTCATCCACTCCATCCTCCCCAGAGGATGTGTCTCATAGCTGGAGCGCTCCACCAGAACAGGAATCCCAAAGTTCTCCAGCATCTCCTTCACTTCAGGAGTATGCAGGATCATGGTGGATTCCACGGCAAGTCCGCAGTTTTCCGCAACAATTTTCTCATAATCCGGCGCACTGTATTTTCCCGCATAAAGAATGTCTCCATTCTCCATCGCCTCTCTGGCCTCTTCAATATACCAGCCCTCCGCCTCTGTTCCTGAGAGCCGGATGCTTCCAAGTCCACCCACAGCCCTGAAAAGATCCATGGCTGAAGTTGCCACCAGATATATATTCTCAACTGGCTGCTGCAGGATTGTTATATCCTCATCAAGCTCAGCCGGCGCCTCTGCCCCCTCCGGCACAACCAGGAAGCGGCTTCCGTCCTGAATGGAGATCAATGCATAATCTTCTTCGTAATAGTCCACTGAAAACTGCTCCGCATAAGAAAGTTCCAGGCTGCCCGTATACTCCAGGCCAGCCAGAGAATCCTCTTCTTTCGCCCCGGCATACGCCCCGGGAAACATAAAGCACAGCAGGATAAGGGCCGCCTGTCCCAGGATCCGTGTTTTTCTCATAGCTTTCCTTCCTTCTCTGTCACTGGGTGATTGCCTCTACGGTTGAAGAATCATAATAAAGTGTATAAGAAATCTCATGAGGTTCACTCATAGCGATCGTATCCGCCACCACGGCCTGCTCTTTGTCAAAAACCGTCACCGGAATCTCAAAAGCCGAATTTCCCTCTGTGTTCACAGGCTCATATTTCACATCGTCTACAATCATATAATCATAGTATGGGCTGCTGAAAATAATCCTGGCGGTATAGGAACCGTCTTTTACAGTGAGAACTGCCGGTGACTCCACCGTAGTTCTACCTGATCCTCCCGAGAGTTCTACCTGAATCTGGTATTCACCCTCTGCCAAATTAAGATCCTCAGGCGTCGTGTAGCTTCCCTCTTTAAAGGCTTCCGTGGGAAGAGAAGAAGCCTTAAAAACCAGCGTTCTGTCATACCATTTTTCTTTCCTTCTGCTGAAGGCGGCGCAGGAAATCCCCATATCCAGCGCTTCCACTGGCACCTGATACGTCTGCTGCCCCTCATCGTTTTCTGCAAAGGGAATGTATTCCTCTTCTCCGGCTTCTGCCGCCTCTTCTCCCGTACCCATAAAAAGCTTCAGATATCCATCGCTGCTCATGGTCATAAGGGCTGTTATCTCTCCCTCCTTTACAGTGAGCTGGCAGTCAACGATCTTAAACATAGAAGAGCTGGAAACCACCTCCGCATCATACGTTCCGTCATTCAGCTCATCTCCGTAGATGGGAACCATCCCCTCTTCTACCACCTCTTCTACAGGCGCCATCTCATCCGCTGAAGCCACCTGGCTATCTCCAGCCTCGGTCTGTTCTGTCTGGTTTCCCCCGTTTTCTTCTGTCTGCACCTCTTCCTGAGCTGATGCCAAAAGCACCGCCGCCCCGTCTCCTGCTGTCAGAGAGACTGCAAGAAGCAGTGCCGTCCATTTAAATCCTGTTTTTTTTCTCATAATCCTCACCTTCATAAAAGCCTCTGCAAACCTGTTTTTTCCTGTAGACCTTTTGGCAGAGAACACAGCCCGCCATTTTAGATCGCCTGAAGCGATAGGCGGGCTGCGTCATAAACAATTATTTACGTGTTACTCAGCCAGAGTATCAATGGCCGCCTGCGTATGGGCTACATAGATATCCTGAATGGCTTCCAGCTGTCCAAGACCCTGGATCAGGCACTCTACCTCATATCCAGCCGCCTCAAACTCTGTCTTCCAAGAACCTTCTTCATCCCCGGCCATATCGTTGTTTGCGTGGTCTCCTGCCACTACCATCAGGGGAGCAAGAACCGCTTTCGTATATTCCCCTTCTCCTACAGCAGCCAGGACATCTTCCAGAGTAGGCTCTGCCTCTACAGTTCCTACATAGTAATTTTCATAGCCGGCCTCTGTAAGCTTATCCTGAAGAGTCGCATATACCTGATTGGACTCAGCCTCTGTTCCATGGCCCATGAAGCAGACAGCAGTTTCTCCATCGTCATATTCACTGGTGGCTTCCGTAATAGCGGAAATCACTGCAGCATAATCCTCATCGCTGGTAAGCAGGGGCTCACCCATAACTACTTTCTCAAAAGAGTCCGCATACTCTGCCACTTCGTTCACCACATCGTTGTACTCCAGGCCATCCATAAGATGTGTAGGCTGGATCACCAAAGTGGTAATTCCGTCTTCGATGGCCCTGTCAAGAGCTTCCGTGACATTGTCGATCTCAAGCCCTTCTTCATCAGCCAGCTTGTCGATAATGATCTGGCTGGTGAAAGCCCTTCTCACCTCATACTCCGGAAAAGCTGCCGCTACAGCTTCCTCAATGGCGCCGATGGTAATATCACGGCTGTCATCGTAGCTGGTTCCAAAGCTTACAACGAGAATCGCCTGATTTCCCACCGCCTCTGTCGTTTCCTCCGCTGCTTCTGTTACTTCTTCTGCTGCTTCAGCGGCCTCCGTCACGGCATCTGTCTCCTCTGCAAAACAGGTAAATCCCCCTGTCATGAATACAGCCATAGCCGCTCCCGCCGCCAGCACTTTTTTGAATCTCTTCTTCATTTTCTGTTCCTCCTCTTATTCACTCATATGAATGTCCCTGAGTCTCTGAAAAATCAAGCCGCATGCAAGCTCAGTTCCAAAGATTCCCGGGAACCTCTCGGCAGATACCCGGTACAGAATTCAGGTATTCAAAAAAGCGCTTCCCCCAGAACTTTTTGCTGTATAAGGAAAAATCCCCTAATACAACAAAAACCCTTTACCGTGTGGTAAAAGGTTGTGCTGGAAATAAGACAGGATCCCTGCCTTAACCGGTACAGCCAATTCCTCGTGGCCTGAAAATAAATTTCCGTACCCACAGCAGGCAGGTCTCCTGACTTACGGATCTTTACGGACAAACCGCCTTCCCAGTTTCCCAGTGACTGCCGCCTGCAGTGCCTTCTTCTCTGAGCTCACTTGAGTCAAAGACATCTGCCGGCAGCGTGATTTGCCGTTCCCCGTTTACAGTGACGAGATCGTACAGGATTCGCACCTGTTTCCCTTTTCACCGGAACACCTTCAAAACATGAAGCGTCCCGACACCTGCTGCGAACTATTCAGTTATATCTGCTGCTAAAAATATAGCATATTTGCATATAAAAAGCAACTCCTTCCATAAATAATCCGTCTTACTGTATAGTTCCGGTGTTACGGGTGTTTGACAGTTGAATAAATGAAAAAGTACTTGCAGGCCGCATAAAACCTG
>HHCFC01400__coassemble_2722_pt1 | contig 9302 bp, 8 predicted proteins | sample HHCFC01400__metabat2_high_PE_014 | metagenome-assembled genome bin HHCFC01400
ATCCGTCTTTTAAAGGAAAATCCGTCACAGATTTTACTGTGGATGTGCTGGATCAACTGGGAGCTCTGGATATTGAAGAATATCAGGAATACCTGAAGGTCTATGAGGGCGGGGAAAAAGTCCAGACTAACGGGGAGCGGGGATTAAAGCGGAAAATGTCGGCCCTGCGCAGTTTCTATGCCTATTACTATAAAAGAGAAATGATTAAGACGAATCCCACTCTTCTGGTGGATATGCCGAAGCTTCATGACAAGGAAATTATCCGTCTGGACGCAGACGAGACGGCTCAGCTTCTGGACTACATTGAAAACTGCGGCGGTGAGCTTACCGGTCAAAAGAAGCTTTAGTATGAAAAAACAAAATACCGGGATCTGGCCATCGTCACTCTTCTGCTTGGTACAGGTATTCGTGTCTCAGAATGCGTGGGGCTGGATGTAAATGATGTAGATTTTAAAAATAATGGAATCCGGGTAGTACGCAAAGGCGGTTCAGAGATGATGGTTTACTTCGGTGAAGAGGTGGAGAAAGCGCTGAAAGATTATCTGGAGATCCGCCGGGGGATTACGCCTGTTGCAGGACATGAAAACGCTCTCTTCTACTCTACCCAGAGGAAACGCATGGGAGTTCAGGCTGTGGAAAATATGGTAAAAAAATATGCCAGGGAAATTACCTCCACGAAAAAAATCACACCCCACAAGCTGCGCAGCACCTACGGCACCACTTTATATCGGGAAACCGGCGATATTTACCTGGTAGCGGACGTGTTGGGCCATAAAGATGTAAATACCACCAGGAAGCATTATGCGGCTCTGGATGACGACAGGCGCCGTAAGGCCGCCAAGGCGGTTAAGCTTCGGGAAGCTTGATTCCGAAATAAGGTTTACATAATTATATTATGTAAACCTTATCGCTTTTATCATGCATTCCTTGCGGTAAAAAGCAACACCGTATTTTAGAATATCCTTATATCCTTCTTGATGCAAATGTTCTTCATACCTCTGTTTTTGAATCTGTGCCAAGGCTTCCAGACATTTTTGCTCCATCTCCTGATAAGATTTTGTCACCTTCAGCTCCAGGATTACTGCTTTTCCTTTCACACTGGGAGACTTTATAAGAATATCCGGCCGTCCGGTTCCTGATTCTCGGTTAGAAAGGATAATATAATTGTTCATATTTTTCAGCATACCGGCGAGGAATCCATGGTAATAGCTTTCCTGATAGTCATAGAAGCTGATGGTTTCTGTCAGGTTTTCAGATAATAGTTCTGCCGCTTTTTCTCCATTTCCATTCAGAATGCTTTCGTAGAGGGGGGACAGTTCTTTTTGTTTAATTTTGGATTCAAACCAACGCAAAACGGTTGTTTTATAGATATAGCGGACTTCCAGATTGGGGATGCTCAGTTCCATATAAAGAATCCCGCTTTCCTGCCAGCTTCGGTTTTTCTTCAGATATCCTGTAAAGAACAGAAAGTTCCAAAGATTTTCCTGGGTGGATTCTATATCTTCATACGTAATATCTTCGTGAATGGGTTTTGTGATCGTTTTTCCTTCAATCAAATTTTCAATTTCCTGCTTCACCGACAAATCCGCACGTTCAACCAGGCTGCGTACGATACTGTTTGAACTTGTATTGGACCAATATGGAAGAGGCGGAGCATTTTTATTCCTTTAACAGGATTTAACGTAGTTGATCACACTCCAGGGATTGTATACGTCAACAGTTCCGAAGCGATAGCCGTTGTACCACAGGCTTACTGTCTCACTGTTTTTCTGGAGTCCGTACTGCTTCAGCATCGTTTCCACTTCTTCCAGCGTAAAGCCAAAATGCTCTGCGTAAAGGTCTGAGATGACAGAATTAATCTCCAGGTTGTTTAAGCTTGTAAAGATAGATTCCCGGGTTATACAAAGACAGCCTGTAACGACAGAGAAGGCAAGGGTACGATTGGATTTAAGGGCTGATTCAAACAGGGAACGAATGATGCTGCTCATCTCCTGGTAAAAACCGGAAAAATATGCGTTCTCCAACGGAACGTCATATTCATCAATCAAAATAATGACGGAATGATCCATACATGTATACAGACATTCTGAAAGAAAGCTTAGAGCATCCGTGTAATCTGTCTCTTCTCCCTGGACATCTCTAAGCCGCAGATAACGTTCTTTCTTTGCTTCTGTCAGACGCCCTGTACGGGAGACCGTATCCCAGTGCCTTGAGAATTCACGGCCGATTTCTTTTTTCAGCATATCCATAGAAAGATGGAAGGTGGGCTGTTTCATAGACTTCAATGAGATGCTGATAACTGGATATTGCCCCATATGCGATAGATAGAGGTCTCCGGCATTCAGAATTTTCATTCCCTGAAAAAGCTGTAAAATCTCTGAACGTCCTTGGTCAGCGGAACCAGAAGACATCCTCCGTTCAAAAAAGCAGCGAAGCATACTCATATTCAATGATTTCCCAAACCTTCTGGGTCTTGTAAAAAGATTTACTTCTCCTTTCATATCCAGCAGATCCCGGATCAGAAGTGTTTTATCTACATAGTAATACGATTCACGGATCAGTTTTTCAAAATCATCTACACCAATGGGCAGCGGCCGCCATTTCATTAAAATTTACCTCCTGTCCTTAGAAAGTTCCATCATCTGGTTTTATTTTACTATATCAGAAAGCCGGGTGCAAGAGTGCTTCACCCGGCTTCTGTTTCGTTTGTAACCATCACTTCCATCTCACTGATCAGAGGGCGGTCGGAGGATAGGACGAGGCTGCCTCCCATACCAGAGCTGAGTGCCGCATGCTCTTCGTCCATGGCCAGGATTTCCACAGGCAGTCCCAAAACGGTGTAGCTCTCTCCGAAACGGTTATGCTGCGGAAATACTGTAAAAATCATCGGATTTCCCTGTCCGTCCGAAAAAAGAGCAGACAGAGGAACGATATGTTCATACTCTTCTTCTTCCCCCTGTCCATGGATGGTTCCCGGTACGGCATCCCCCATGGTCACCTGGGGAAGCCGCATCCTTTCCACCTCAGCGGAGGCGGCTGTACAGAGAAGCAGCAGCCCCAGCAGACAGAGAGAAAGCCGGCGGATCCAGCGCTTTCTTCTAAGCTCACGTCTCATAAGAGCAGTCTGCCGTTCAAATTCCGTTCGCTTGGTGCGAACTTTTTTATGTGGTTTTCGATGGCCAAAACCTTGTCTTTTTTTCCGTCTCATGGGACACCTCCCGTTCTTTCCTTATCTAAGGAGCGCTGTCTATTTGAGCTCCGAGGCTGAAATTCCGCTGATCAGCTCGTCACGGAAGTAGGCGAACAGAAGCAGAACCGGAAGCATGGCCAATACTCCGCAGGCAAAAATCTCCATGCCGCTCTCCTGTATGGAATCCGCCAAAAAGATAGAGAGAGGATACATACTGGAGTCTTTGAGAAAGACAAGGGGCTGCTCTACCATGTTCCAGTTGTCTATAAAATTCAGTACCAGCAAAGATGCGATACCGCCCTTGCTGATGGGGAGCGCTACCGAAAGGAGAACACGGAGCTGTCCGGCGCCGTCCAGACGGGCAGCTTCAAGCACCTCTTTTGAAATGCCGTCCATGACCTGCTTCATCAAAAAAACTCCGAAGGATGAAAAGATTCCCGGCAGGATTACCGCACCGTAGCTTCCGATCAGGCCCAGACGGTCCAGCATAATATAATTGCTTACCAGAGTAACCTGGTAAGGCATCATCATCAAAAGGATGACCAGGACGAACAGAGGGTACCGTCCCGGGAAACGAAACTTAGAAAAACCATAACCAGCCAGGCAGGATACAAAGATCTGCCCTCCGGCAATGGCTGTCGTGATCCCCAGGGAATTCCAGAATTTCATCAAGTAATCCGGCGCTGACAGAAGCACCGTCACGAAGGCTTCAAAAGACCATTTGTCCGGGAAGAGGTGAAAAGCCAAATAGACAGCCTCATCCCGGTTCAGCCAGCCATAATACTCGTAAAACTCTTCGCTTCCCATGAAAGCATTCAATACCGTAAAGAGGAAAGGAAGAACCACCAGAATGGACAGCAGTACAAGGATTCCGTTTTTAAGTGTCTTCATCGGCGGCGCCTCCTTTCCTGCCCTCTTCCGCCGCCGGTGCGGCGGATTTTTTCATCCGGACCATTCAGAAGCATTCCCCGGTACTCTCGGTATTCCCGGTACTCCATCGTCTCTCTGGGCTGAGCAGCCGGCCTGCCGCCCCTTGTTTTGGTTCGTCTTGTTGGTAGGCTTTTTTTCTTAAGCATTCCTGCCATATCCTGCTCCTGATAATAATTCCAGGAAAACAGAAGGATGACCAGGGCAAAAATGATGAAAAAGACAAGGATGGCCGCCACGGAAAGCCTCTGATAATTCAGGGAGGCGAAGTTGTTATTCATAAAATGCTGCAGCATATAAATGCTCTCATGGGGATACTGCCCGCCCAGCAGGTAGGCTTCCCGGAAGCATTTAAAGGAGTTGATTACAGACATTACGAACACAAAAAGAAAGCTTGGCATCAGCAGGGGGCACTGAATATAGCGAAAATACTGCCATTTTCCTGCGCCGTTCAGCCTAGCGTCTTCCAAAAATTCCCTGGGTATTCCGTTCAGCCCGGTGAGAAACAGGACGATGTTGTAGCCGCAGTTTTTCCAGATATACAGAAACAAAAGTACACCAAAAGCAGAACCGCTTTCCAGCCAGTCAGGTTCAGGCAGCCCTAACTGATAAAGAATCCGATTCGCCACTCCGTACCGGGAGAACATGACCTGAAAGAACATGACTACAGAGCCAATAGGAATGACCATGGGATAAAGAAAAATAGACTGAAAGGCTCTGGTGTGTCCTGTCCTGCCATAGAGCATCAAAGAGAGAACCAGGGAGATTACCATAATCAGAGGAATCCCTGCTGCCATAAACCGAAAGGTATTGTAAGCGGCCAACTGGAAAGCATGACTGCCAAACACTTCCACATAGTTCCGGATCCCGGCAAAATACATGCCGCTGATCCCGGCGGTAAAGGAATAGAAAGCGGTAATACCAAAAGGGATAATATAAAACATCAGGAATCCCCCAAGAAAAGGCAGAACTAACGCCAGTCCCACCAGGGCTTCTTTTTTTCGCAGGCTCATAGGATCACCTCTCTCTCCTGACGCATCCGTCATGCAGCTACTTTGTATTTATCTATAATAATACTGATATTATACCGTTATTTACAGTGAATTTCAACGATTTGTTGTAAAAATCCAAGACTTTCGTAACAGTTCAGCCTTGCTGAACCGTTACATGCAAAAATCCATTGAAAATCGCCTACGGCGATGGGATTTTTGCACCCCTGAATCATTTTCTCACGGCCTGCGCAGTACAGCGCAGACCTGAGCTGAACTGTTACAGACTTTCTTCTCTCGAGCAACGAGCTAAGCGGACATGCTTGTATTGTTTCTAGTTTGATGCCTCATATCCTTGCATCGGGGTATTGGACTCGGGAATCCAGGGACAGGGCGCATGTTCCTGGGCCAGCGCCTCCGGATCCGCCTCATCCTGCCAAAGGGAATCCCAAAAATCCTGCAGATTGAAATCCCAACGGTAAATAGGAAGGCAGGTGACCTCCCTCTTTTCCTCCCCTGTCACAGGCTCCAATCCGATCCTTTTTATACTCTCTTCATATGAATCTGACTGGAGGGCTTCCAACAGGAAGGCAAAGGCGGCCTCTGGGTTTTCAGCATATTCAGAGAGGAAGGCGGCGTACTGCGTGACATAGGGAGAGAGCTGGACATAGCCTAAGGGGTTTTCCTGGCCGGTGTCCCATTGACGGAGGGGAAGATCCAGGTCGCTTGCCCCCAGCGCCATCACGGCGCTTCCCTCCAGAAGGCCGTCCAAAGCCGCTGATTTTTCCACACTGGCTATGCCGCAGTCTTTTCTCAGGCGATACAGCCCTGTGACCGCTTCCGCCCACGCCTCCTGGCTGACCTGCCATCCTTCTTCAGGGTCCAGGGCAAAAAGCGTGTCCTCCGTCAGACACGAGGTAATCCCCAGGATCTCTATTTTCGCTCCAAGGCAGGCCAGGATCGGCTGTTGGATACCAGCGTCTTGACCCGCTTCACTGACAGCCCGGACAAGACCGGTCCAGCTTTCCAATCCGTCCTCCAGATCTTCCGCATGGAATCCCAGCTCGTCTAAAAGCGTCCGGTTATACCAGATCCCGAAGGATTTTGTGCCGATGGGGAGCCCGGCCCTTTCCCCTTCCCAGTATACTTCATCGTACGGGACTGCATAGAGGGCATCCAGTGCGTCTTCATGTTCCTCCAGCAGTTCCGAAAGGGTTTGGGAATCTGGAGAAAAGCCGCCCTCTACGGCAATCGTATTCGTGCTGGTAATCAAAAGTTCCGGAACCGCCTCCGGTGTCCGGTTCAGTTGTATAAAAGAAAAAACAAGGTTGGAACCGTCAAAGATGTCTGCAATGGGCTGGACGTAAATATCTTCCCGCAAAAAGCTGTCGGCGGCGTCAGTAAGCCACTGGGTCAGGGGAGATTCCATCCCGGTGCCGCTGCCATTATAAAGGACGGTGACCACCTCTTTCTCCGTCGTTTCATCCGGAAGCCCTGCCTGCCGGGAAGCGCTTGCGGGATCCTTAAAGACCGCTTCCTTGACCGAGGCAGACTCTTCCAAAAGCCAGTCCAAAAGATCATTCTGAAGGTAAGATAATTCTGAGAATGCAACAAAATCAGAGTCAAAGAAATATAAAGCGGCAGCCCCCGCATTTATTACCATCCCGTCCCAGTCTGCCATATTGGAAATGCGGGCAGACAAATCTTCCGTTCCTGCTACCAGATAGCCGTACCCTTCCTGGATCCCGACTAAGGCTGCCAAGGCGGCCTCCGGGTTTTTACTGTTTTTATTTACCCCGGCTGCCTGGGTGATCTGAACCGAGACATCCCCATCCCTGTCCGGCACCAGGAAAAAGGAAAATTCTGAAGGTTCCATGCGCAGGAGATTCTGCAGCATCTGCTGGAAATTCCCTTTTCCACAGCCGGATAAAAGACACTGCCCATCCTGGAAGGCCCTTTGGGGCTGGAAGTAGGAAGCTCCCTCTTCTGTTTCCAAACTGGTAAGGCCATAGAAAGAGAGGGACTCCTGATCCTCTTCAGCTTCATCCATGCTTCCATAGTCCTCAAGCCATGCAAGGGCCGATGGTTCAGCGAAGGAGGCCAGGCCAGAACGTTCCTGGGCTTGGTACAGATCCTCCGCAAAAGCGTCAAAGTCTGTCCATGCCCCTTCCAGTCCGGCTGCGTCTAAAGCCTCTGTCCTGCCAAAAAGGAGGGGAAACTCTGCTGTAAGGGGAAGCAGATACTGGATGCCTCCCTGCTGGCCTGCTTCCAGGGCGCCGGGCAGATACGTTTCAGACTCCAAAGCTCCGCTTCGCATATACAGACTCTCATATCCGGAAAGGTCGTACAGATACCCGGAAGCTAGAAGTGCCTGGCTGTCGTCAAAACCGCCGCCCCCCGTAAGGAGGATATCCGGGCCGCCCCCGGCGGCAAGCTCTTCCCAGAGAAGGGCCTGGAACGCCCCTTCTGACAAGTAGCTTTTATCCACCAGGTTCCAGGAAATGTCCGGGTAGGCAGCTTCCAGGGGTGTCCCGGCAGCATCCCGGCGGAATTGCTCATACCGCTCCACCGCCATCCGGACAGGCAGCTCGTTTTCCCGGTACAGGTAAATGGTCACTGTGTTGTCTGAAACTTCCTCTTTCGCAAAAACTTCCCCGGATAATGGGAAAGCGCTGGTAAGAAGAAGGCAGAATGCTATAGCCGTGCTTACTCTTTTCTTCATTTTGTCTCCTTTCTGGTAACTTAGCCTGCCCAATAACCGATGTCTCTGAATTCTTATTCAGATGTATAGATTTTTACAAATTCCTCAAAATCAGAATAGCATTCGTCAAAGCTCTTAGTTCCCTGATAAAAGGGCGTCATAGCTTCCTCAAAATCGCTCATACAGATGATGCTGATAAAGATTCCCCTTCCGGGATTTGAAACCAGTTCTTTGAATTCGTCCATAAAGCCTTCCGGAAGCTCTCCTGTCCCGTTCCCTTCCGTCCACATTTCCAGCTTACTTTCTTTTTCAAAGAACGTGGCATCCAGGGCGGCCTTTGACACGGGAAGATTTCCCTGGCGTTCCAACATTTCGATCTGATTTTCTTCTCCAAGCAGGCAGCGCAGAAGATTCCAGGCTGCTTCTTGGTTCTCGCTGTTGGCTCGGACACCTCCGTAGAAATTTACCTCCGCCGTGGTCAGCCCGTCTTCCGTGTACAAAGGCAGCAGAACCGGAACATCAGAAGAGGCCGCCCCCATAGCGTTTCCGATCATGTCCTCTATACTGGGCGGCAGGTAGAAGAAGGAATTTCCCTGGGCTATATCTAAGCCGTATCCGCTTAAGAAGGAATCCACGTCCACGATGGCATTCGCCTCCTCGAAAATGGCGCGGTAAGCAGTGCAGGCTTTCTCAAGAAGCTCCCGGTCAATTCCGATGCCCTCCGCCTCATAATCCACAAGCTGTCCGCCCAGGTAGAGAACAAATACAAAACCTCCAGAGGAAAGTACATGGTCATGGGTCTCCCGCAAGGCTGCCATCTCTTCCAGGATGGAAAGAGTGCTGTCAAAATCTTCTTTGGTTTTACCCAGCTCGTCCAGCCGTCCCTGGGTGGTCAGTATGGTAGGAAGCTGATAGCGCAGAGGCATTACATACTGTCTGCCTTCAAACACCCCTGCGTCCAGTACTGTTTCCACGTAATCCTCCCGGTTCCAGGATTCATCCGCCTCCATAAGCTCATCAAGGGGCGCAAAGACCTGGGCTTTTATCAGTTTATAGACATCCTCGCCGCCAAATGAGTTAACTAAAAGAAGGTCAGGCCCTTCCCCTGCCATGAGCTGGGTGTACATCCGTTTGACTTCCTCATTGCGGTTATTATCCGGATAGGTGGTGATCTCAAGCTCCACCTCTGGATAAAGCTCCTGGAACTGGCGGATCCCTTTGGCACACACTTCCTCCTGATAATCGCTGAGCCAAAGGGTCAACGCTGAACTCTCAGCGGCAGAAACCGGAAGTGCCGTAAGCAATAAGGACATTCCCAGAGTAAGCCCCCAGATTTTTTTAGATACGTTTTTTTTCATTTCATCCCTCGCTTTCTGCCCATGGATGGGCAAATGAAATATATTAATAAATGTATGGGAAGCACATTCTAACAATCTAACCTTATTCCTTCATCCAGGGACAGGGCATATGATTCTGGGCCAGTTCTTCAGGATCT